>Ga0105240_10009035_pt1 | contig 14152 bp, 16 predicted proteins | sample KBSC54metaG_FD_80426 | JGI IMG/M metagenome (GOLD analysis project Ga0105240, IMG submission 80426) | Corn rhizosphere microbial communities from Kellogg Biological Station, Michigan, USA - KBS C5-4 metaG | ecosystem: Host-associated > Plants > Roots > Rhizosphere > Soil | place: Michigan, USA... | reverse complement strand
GTCCTCCGGCATATTTGCAAGCAAACCGCCTAATAAATCAGTTCCTGTTAATAGCACCTGCTTTAGATAATGTGTTTCCGGTGGCGGCTTCAGGTAAGTAGTTTGTTCCGGCTTTTGCGGATTGATTTTTCCCTGTTCTGCATTTTTCATAGCTTCCCTTAACTGATCTGCTAAATTCCTTTCAGGTTTGGCCTGCTGCTCTATTGCCTGGCTAAGCTTTGCATAACTTAAACTGCGGTCAATCTCTGACCCTTTAAACTTATATTCACCCTTGCTGAAACTAATACCCTGTATCTCATTTGTGCCGCTTTTGTATTTGTAAAGCATACCAATTCCCTGTTTTGTCAATACCTGTTTAAGTTCATTAAGGGTTTTTACTTTTTTGCTGGCGGACTTAATGGCATCGAATAATTCATACTTTATCTTATCCTGGCCTTTAAGTTGCTTCCGGTTTACCTGTTCTTTTCCCGGTGACATATAAAGGCCATGCTTTAAAGTCATATCCTTACATACTTTGACATTTCGTTGCTTTTGAAAATTATCAGCTATGGTTTTACCGTTATTATCAACCCTGTTGTAAACTATGTGTATATGCGGGTGATCCCTGTCCTGGTGCTTAACTATTAAATACTGTGTGTCCTGTATCTTCATTTTTTGCAGATACTCTTTCGCCATATTTACCATCACTTCATCATTGAGCTTTGACAGGTCGTTAATACTCCAGCTTAAAGCAATGTGTCCAACTGCCTGTCCTAAATTCGGATTGTACTTTCTTTGCAGGTTAAAATCATTTATCGTTTGATTGGTTTCTTGTATCCGCACGCCCGCTCCCTCCAGTATTAAGGCATCTCGCTTTTGTATTACATAGCGGATGCAACCGCCGAAACTTCTACCCGTTATCACTTTCCCTATCATCTTTGTTGAGCTGCATTAAAGTATCATCAATTTGTTTCAAGACCTCCTGACATTGACGGACTACCCTTAACAGCCCGAGTTGATGTGCCAGCTTAGTCAACTGGTTAAGATTATTGGCAAGTTCTGCAAGCATCCAAAGGATACGCCGTTCATCGGCAGTTAGCCGGGGTACTACCTTTGCGCTTTTAGCGGATGCCCTTATCCAACTACTTAGAGGCATCCGGGCATCTTTCGCTTTACTGCTTATATAAAAGCGCTCGGTCGCTGTCATCCTAATACGGATAATCAGCTCCCGTTTAACCCTTTTTTTCGGTGCACCTCCCTTGTTTTTTGGTTGGGTTACCTGCTGTTTATTAGTCGTCTTTGCTGGTGTTTCCATTGGTTAACTCCTTAACTTTTCTGCGCTTTATTCCTTTTGCAACCAACGGGCGCAAAAGGCAAGTTTGCCCGGTGCCGTAGGCATCCGGGAAGTTTTTGTGGCAACAAAAACACAAACTTGCTCCTTACAGCGGATAAAAAACGGCCATTGGCCGTTCGCCCTTTATATAGATATACATCTATACCGCAAGCGGTATTTTGCTGGTGAAAAAAAAGCGGTTTACCGCCCAATTCCCAGCCCCCTTTCTTCAGGCGCTTGCAATGCGCCTCTCTGTTGGGCACTCAGGTATTCATTCACATCGTTATAGCCTTTGTAAAACTCGCTGGCATCGAAGCCGTTGATACCTGCTTGGCTCAACTTTTCTGCGGCAGTTTGTCCGGCCTTGTCGTGGTTTAAAAACAGAAATACATCTTGGTAACTTTTCAGGATTTCGATGCTCCGCCCAATCAGGGCGACGGAATTAAGAATGATCACATCTACTTCGGGTCTGCGCAATTGCTTCAATTCTAATAGCGACAAAAAGTCCATGAAACCCTCAATTATGCAAACTGCTTTTGGGCTATAGTTGTTTCTAAGTATAGTGATATCCTTTGGAGATGACGAGCCTTTAAACCAGTCATTACGCAGTTCATAACCGCCGGAGCGGTTCGCAAAACCAATAGCATTATAACTCTTACCCGCGATGGTAAAGCGAACTTCTTTACAATATGCTTTTGCCAGCGGCTGACTTATACTTCTTTTATTGACATAGGCCATCAGCCCCGGGCTTTGAAGTGCTGTTACGTTCAGTATTTCGATACGATTTTCTTTGGTAACAGGAGATTTTGTTCCAGGTATAAATGTTATTATCAGTTTAGAATCAGGAGAAAGATGGGTATAGCCGCTGCTTAACAGCGGCAAAAAATCCTTTACGCTGCATTTGTACAACCGGATACCCAAATCAATCATATTACCGCCCTCACCTATGCCGAAGTCAAACCATGCATTAAGCCGGATGTTAACCTTAAAAGAGGCGTGACTTTCTTCATGTAATGGGGAGAGGTACCAGTAGTTATTGCCCCGGATATATTGTGGTTGGTAACCACATTTTGCCAAGTATTCGATGATCGGGATTTGCCTGGCTTCCCCGCAACTTAATGTTCTCATACGCTTTGGTGGTTTATTTTCGATGATTTGATGAAATCATCACTTAATGTTTTGTTGTTCAGTTAATTATCTCATCATCATTTATTCATCAAATTTGTCATCAAATCATTTTGATAGTTTTTTCTTTCATCAGCAGTTGGACTTGATGATTCTTTGATGAAGCTTTGATGACTATATTTCTTTGATTATCAATAAATTACGTTATCTATCATCAAATCATCAGGAGTCGTTGATCTTTTCAATCGCTTTGATACTCAAGTTAAAGTAGCGGCCTTTCTGTGTGCTCTCATAGATAGTACCGTCCAGCCCAATCTTGTACTGATTATAGGAGTTGGAATTGGCAGCCGGTTTCAGGTTCCACACGTTCTGTAGTACCCTGCGGATAGCGGTGGTATCATGATTGCGAAAACCTTTTTTATTGAGCCAGTCCTGTACATCGCCCACACAAAATTTTACTTCCTCTACTTCTTTTCCGTCCGCAATTGTCAATAGTATCCCTGCAATTTCCATCTCCAGTTTGTTCCGGTTTTGCCGGATGACTTTTTTGAGTGCGGGTGTAGCGATCTGCTTCGCGGTAAACCACATTCGGCTTTGTTTTGGCGTGGACAGTTTCCTACCTATCAGGTAGTGAATAAATAAAGGGATTTCTTTTTTAAGAGCGGGCAACAAGCCCTGATCTTCGTTTTCCAGTACGGGTATCTTACGTATCCAATACCGGGTTTCGCCGGGGTCAACCAGTACAAAATTGTCCTCGTTATTACTGCATAAAATGAACTTGCCGAAAAATTCGATTTCCTGTCTGTCCTGTCCTTTAGCCTCGGATTTGTAGAATGTGGCAGTACTTAAATTTTTCAGGCGCTCGGAGTCTTCCCGGCGTTCCAAAAAAGTTTCATCCACTCCTATGATGACCTTATGCGCCCATTCTGCGTTAAAGTTTGAACGAAAGTCCTCGTTTGTGTTGATGGTCATGTTATCCCCGAAAACCGCTTTCAGCAGGTTTAAAAAAGTGGTCTTTCCTGTATTCCGCTCGGTGCTGACCAGGCAAAGGATGGGCAGCATCTGCATCGGCATTTCGAGCAGGATTTTTAAATAATCCAAACCGTATTCGAGCTGGCCGCCGAAAATATGACCCAGGTAGGCCAGCGTCCGTTCCGGCTGGCCAATCTTCGGAACATGTATAAATGGATGATACCGATTGTAAAAATTGCCGATAAACCGCTGGTAATGCAGGTGTGACGGTACAAAACAAAAGCCATCATATTTCGGTATACCGGACAGATAGCTCTTGCCATGGTCTTGTTTAATGCACTCTACCGACCAGGGAAGGAGCAGTGTCATGCGGTCACCCGAAGCGAGGGGCTTTTGAACGATCTTGTAATAGGCCGTGCCGATTCGGAGATAAGGATATTCCTGTTCCATATTTCCCCTTATTTTCTGCGCAAACGGCGTTTAAAAACAAAATTTTCTGCTTTCTCGGCTATTTCTTTGTCGGTTAGCCTTTTATGGGACATCAGCCAGTTAATAATCTCCTGTTTAGAGAACCTGACACCACCATTAGGAAGAACAATACAGGGAATCTTTCCTGCGGATTTTAACTGGTAAAGGGTTTGGCGTGCGTAACCTGTAGTTTTCTCTGCTACCTCATAGCCTCCTATTTCATCTTCGTCACTCGGTACCGGTAGTGGTGCGGGCAAAGCTGTTGCGGATTCTTTTAAAATGGTCAACAGATCTGATACTTTAAGATCTATTACCCTGGTGTTTTCATTGATATTCATTCGACCTCCGTTTTGATTAACGGAAGCAAAAAAATAGAACAAAATAGACCTATACGACCGACTGGGCGGTATCGTACGAACGTACTTTATTTCACGCTTGGATACATTATAGAGTTCTATCCAAAACGTTTACTCTTTTAGGATTGATTTATATACCTCGACATAATCATCGGGTAAGGTTTTAAATCTTTCATTCTCCAATACAACGAGACCTTTGTTTTGACCGATCATAAAAACGGAATGCAATAATCCTCTGTGACTTTTTTTCAAAATATCCTCCGAAAGTATTTTCCGGTCTTTAATGCAGTATTTAAGGAAACCTGCCAGCGTTTTATCCGGCGCACCATTACGTATAATTTCGGTAAGCTCTATTTTTCCCTGCTCATTATATTTAAAAAGTGGCCCGCTTTTACTATGCCTGTTCAGGTCATCTATTAATTTTTTAAATGCCTTTTCCTTTTCTTCTGCTGTTTTACCTTGCCGCCAAAAATCATAGAATGACTGCGGTTTACGCAATAACTGAAAATCCTCCCTGTCTATCTGCCCAAGTGCAAAAAGTTGTTTTTGCCAGTCCTTGCTCCAAAACAAATAGAAAACAGCATCGATATTTTTCTTGTTTCCGGCCGGAAAAATCTGACCGATCAAGACGTAGCCGATAAAAGAGGTAATAATAAATCCCAAAAGACTTATAGCAACAAAATACGTACCTTTAGAATAGACACCGAAACCCAAAAACAAAAGGCCGATCAACAAAAATGACAGGCCATAGAAAATCATCAGCAGGTAGTGAAAAATACTTACATTGATATAAAACAAGCGAAGCTTGTTAACCTCTATCGGGTCAAGACCATCAAAAGTACCCTTAACCTGCAATAAACGTTCCTGGGTCGGCAAATGATGAAAACGGCCACTAAGTTCATCCTGCCAGTTTTTAAAACTTACAGATAAAAATAATTGAACGGGTAATAGCCAAATGCCTAATACGCCAAAGGTAATAATCAGCGGTAAGCGTATTCCCGGAACCAAAAGGTAGACCAGGGTAAACGCTATTACTAAACCGATTTCAAAAAAAACCTTTTTCATATTCAAAGTTTAGGAAATTTCAACATTTCGTTTCGTTTCTTTTCGTCAACGATTTTGGCATAGATTTGGGTCATTTCAATTTTACTGTGCCCCAGCAATTCTTTCATAGTATATATGTCGATTCCAAAAGTCAGGCCAATGGTTGCAAAAGTGTGCCGGGCAGCATGGAAATGCAGATTTTTTTTCAGACCAGCTTCCAATGCCCAGAATTTTAAGTAAACATTTACCACCTGACTTGTTGGCAAATCCCAAAACACTTTCTTATTTGTAGGATGCTTGACCACTTTTGCAATAATCATTTTTGCTTCATCGGCCAATGGTACAGTAACAATTTTCTTTGTCGTTTTTGCCGGTCGAAAAATCAGCTGATCGTTAACAATTTCATCGTAATGCAATTTCTTAATATCCGAAAAACGCAAACCAGTAAAACAAGAAAATATAAAAGCTTCCCTGATCTGGCTGTTTCCTCTTTTGGGAACGAAATTAGCTAAGGTCCTTACTTCGTCAATAGTGAGTGTGGTACGCTCCGAATCTTCTTCCTCAATAATCTTAAAGCTACCAAAAGGAGAAGTCTGAATAATACCTTTAATTACCAATTTATTGTAATGCTGCCTGAATACGGACATGTACGCATTAGTTGTATTTCTACTAACCTGATTAAGCAGGTAACTTTGAAACTTATCTAAAAATTCTTCATCTACTTCCTGGAATAAAATGGTTCGTTTGGGGCAATACTTCCCAAGATGAATGATCAGGCATTCCAGTTTATAATTAAATTTCTTTGCAAGGCATTGATCAAGGTAGTCCTGAAGATAATAATTGATCTTGGCAGGTTGCTTATAGCCATGTTCCGAGAAATTCAGTTCATCCTCCCTTTTATTACGAAGTGCTTTAATGATTTTCAGTTTCTCTTTATCAGGCTCGCTCACACGGCTTGCTGCATCCGAATAGTCTTTATCTACATAAATCTTAAGAAACTCGTAATTGCGTTTACCTTTGCCTTCACCTGTATTGGAATACACATCCAAATAAGCACTAAATTTGCCGGTGCTTAGCTTTTTGTATCTGATGGTTACCATGACTTATTAATTTACTTCATATTTGTTACTTTTGTTACTCGTAAAACATGAATAGTAACATTTGAGTAACAAAAGTAACATAAAACAGAATAAAAAACAAAAGATTAAGGAAAGCAATAAAGCAATTTTAACATTGATAATCAACGCATTAACATCATTAATTTATCCAATTCTTTACGGGATTATGTACTCTTAAAAACATGGCCGGCATCTATATCCATATTCCTTTTTGTAAACAGGCATGTCATTACTGCGATTTCCACTTCAGCACGTCTTTAAAATACAAAGATGAACTGTTGCAGGCCCTGATTAAGGAAATAACCCTTCAAAAATCTTACCTGGATAACGAGACTGTCGAGACCATTTACTTCGGCGGAGGTACGCCATCTATATTATGCGCCGATGAGTTAAACATGCTAATCGGCACCATCACTTCGCTGCATACCGTAGCTGCCAACGCCGAAATCACCATCGAAGCTAACCCTGATGACCTGGACAAAGCAAAATTGCAGGCACTGCGTCAAACTAATATTAACAGGTTTAGCATAGGCATTCAGTCGTTTTTTGATGATGATTTGATGTGGATGAACCGGGTGCATCGCGCCGCTGAAGCTGAAGCAGCTGTTAAAAGAGCGCAGGATATTGGTTTTGAAAACATTACAGTCGACCTGATTTATGGTTATCCGCTGTTGAGCGATGCCAAATGGAAGTATAACCTGGATAAAGTCTTTGAGCTTGATATCCCCCATGTGTCATCTTATTCTATGACGGTTGAGCCGCAGACCGCGCTTGCATCCTTTATCAAAAAGAAAAAACAACCGGCCATGGACGAACAGCAGAGCGCTGAGCAGTTTATATTGCTGATGGATGCTATGCAAACTCATGGTTTCGAGCATTACGAAATATCAAACTTTTGTAAACCGGGACACTATTCCCGGCACAACTCCAATTATTGGAAAGGTGTAAAATACCTGGGCATAGGCCCATCGGCACATTCCTACAATGGCGAAACCCGGCAATGGAATGTGGCAAATAATGCAAAATATATGCAATCGCTCGAAACAGGTAAAATCTCCGCAGAAATCGAACTGCTTACAGAACCCGACCGCCTGAACGAATATATCATGACCTCCCTCCGCACTATGTGGGGATTAGACCTAAAAAAACTCAACACTATTGCCCCCGGCGCTGAAACTGAGCTAACCAAAGGTGCCCGGCGCTATTTTGAAAACGGGTGGATTGAGCAAAAGGAAGGTGTAATTTACCTGACGCCTTCAGGAAAACTATATGCCGACAACATTGCGGGTGGGTTGTTTTTTTAAGATCCTTAGTTTTCTGTTCTCATAACGATAGATACGACAGCCTAAGGTCAGTCGTCTATGGAATATACAATCTGTCAGCATAATATCAAAAATAAACCTCACCATTTACACGTTTTTAATGCTTATTTAATTTTGCAGGTCATTTTATTGCTGACATGAGCTTGATTCTTTCCCCTATAGACAGCGTTGACAATATTACGAAGGACGATTTTGTTAACAATTATTTAAATCCGCGTAAACCGCTTATAATTCGCAAAGCAACCCAAAACTGGCCGGCTTTGCAAAAATGGACTTTTGATTACCTGAAAGAAACTGTGGGCGACCAGGTAGTGCCCCTATATGACAGTTCGAAAGCCGATCCGGCCAAACCAATCAATGCAGCGGCAGCCGAAATGAAGTTTGGCGACTACATCGACCTGATACAAAAACAACCTACCGATTTGCGTATTTTCTTGTTCGACCCGATAAAGCATGCACCCAAGTTGCTGGATGACTACCGCTCCCCATCCGATTTGATGGATGGTTTTCTGGATAAATACCCCAATATGTTTTTTGGCGGAGCAGGCTCAGTAACGTTTCTGCATTACGATATAGACCTTGCCCATATCTTCCATACCCACTTTAATGGCCGCAAGCACGTGATATTGTTCGACCGAAAATGGAGCGAACGTTTGTATTGCATACCATTTGCCACTTATGCACTGGAGGACTACGATATTGAAAACCCCGACTTCAAGAAGTTTCCGGCGTTGGATGGTATTGAGGGCCAGCAGGCCGTATTAGAACATGGGGATACGCTGTTTATGCCAACCGGCTACTGGCATTGGATGAAATACCTCGATGGTTCATTCTCCATTTCGTTACGTGCATGGGATAAGTCGTGGGCCATAAAGGCAAAAAGCCTTTACAACTTAACCATACAGCGCAAGTTTGATGATATAATGAAGAAAAACTTTAAACAGCGCTACATGGGCTGGAAAGAGGGACTTGCTATAAAAAGAGCAAACAGAGCTTTAACCCGGAACAAATCCGCATAATACCAACTTATCTTCGAACGAAAGCTGTGCAATATACGTGAGGTAATAGCTATGCACATGCGGGCGTTACTTACGTAATTAGCTGCATTTTGGTTTAAAACTCCTTAAAACCTGCTGCTATGCGAATTTTGGGGCGCTTGAAAACCGTGCTAAAACCCAGCGCGTATCTCCCTCAAAACAACATTATAACCACATGAAAAAATTAATAATCGCGGCCTTTGCTTTAGCAGCTATTGCAATTGCGCCCAAAGCACATGCACAAACCAAAATGGTTGGCGGTGCGGCAATGTACCCTACCAAAAACATTATTGAAAACGCAGTGAATTCAAACGACCATAAGACTTTGGTTGCTGCGGTTAAAGCAGCCGGCCTGGTTGAAACCCTCGAAGGTACTGGCCCTTTCACAGTATTTGCACCAACCGATGAGGCATTTGGCAAACTGCCGGCCGGTACAGTCGACAACCTGGTAAAACCTGAAAACAAAGCTACTTTAACCAAAATTTTAACTTACCACGTAGTTGCGGGCCGTTTGAGTGCTAAAGACCTGTGGATGCAGGTGAAGGCCGGTAAAGGAAAAGCCGAGTTAAAAACCGTTCAGGGTGGTACTTTAACTGCGATGGCAGACGGTAAAAAATTGTATTTAGTTGATGAAAAAGGCGGCAAATCATGGATAACCATTGCTGATGTATTTCAAAGCAACGGTGTTATACATGTAGTGAATACGGTACTGATGCCTAACTAACAGCAAATTGTTACCGGTTTATAATTGGCATTAATTTAGCAATAACAAAAGCAGGTCATTTCAAATTGAGATGGCCTGTTTTTGTTGTCGCCGTGCCTTTAACTAAAATATTTTTTAACACTTTGTTAATACAACGGGCGGGATTATTTCGTTATTTTGTTAGCTTTCCGATGGATAGGTTTTTTATTTAAACTTGTATTAATAGGAAATCAACATAAGATATGAGTTTTATTCTCCGCCCTATTGATACTGTAGAAACTATTACCCCTGCCGATTTTACAGCCAACTATTTAAAGCCGCGCCGGCCATTGGTTATTAAAGGTTTAACTAATAATTGGGCCGCCCGCGAAAAATGGACCCCTGAATATTTAAAAAGCGTTGTTGGCAGCAAAGTGGTGCCGTTATACGACAATTCGAAGGCCGACCCTTCAAAACCTATCAATTCGTCTGCTGCCGAGATGCCGTTTGATAAGTACATCGACCTGATCATGTCTGAACCTACTGAACTGCGGATATTCTTCTTTAATATTTTCAAGCATGCGCCGCAGTTGCTGGACGACATAGCGTTCCCAAAAGAACTGATGGGTGGCTTTTTAGAGAGCATGCCTTCCATGTTTTTCGGTGGCTCAAACTCGTTTACTTTTTTGCATTACGATATTGATTTGCCACATATTTTCCATACCCATTTTGGGGGTAAAAAGCATGTGATATTGTTTGAAAATAAATGGAAACGCCGTTTGTACTGCATACCTAATGCTACCTATGCATTGGAAGACTATGATGTACTAAACCCGGATACCAAAAAATTCCCGGCCCTCGAAGGTGTTGAAGGCATAGAGGTGTTTTTAGAGCATGGCGATACCCTGTTTATGCCGACTGGCTATTGGCATTGGATGAAATACGTTGAAGGCGGTTATTCGCTCAGCCTGCGCGCATGGGATGCATCTATAAGCCGAAAAGCAGCCAGCATTTACAACCTGGCCATAAAAGGAGGACTCGATAGTGTTTTGAAGATGGCCTTTAAAGCTAATTATGCCCAATACCGTGAGAAATTAGCGGTTAAGTGGGCAAACAGGGAATTGGCAGCGGGAAAACCGTATTAATCATTTTTTCAATTGCATCAGCATTAACCTGGCAGATATATTTCAAATTGCTTACCCCAAAATAATACCGTAAATTTGTCAACTATGAAAGCAAGCGTAAAAACACTGATATTTTCGATTATGTTTTGCCTGGCGATAGTAAGCGCCAAACCGGTTAAGGCCCAGTGCGCCCAATGTGCCGCCACGGTTGAAACCAATACCAAAAATGGCGGTAACGCTGCCAGGGGATTAAATAAAGGCATCTTATTTTTGCTGGGCGCCCCCTACCTGGTGGTGGCCGTGGGTGGATACATCTGGTACAAAAATTATCGCCGCAAAAATGTTAGCCTGGATATACGCGACGAAAAGTTGAATTTGAATTAGTCCATAGTCCATGGATGATAGACCATAGTTTGTTTATTGATTAAAAAAATGCTATGGTCTATGGGCTACCGATCATGGACATCTCACCACAATGGCAGAAACACCAAAATCATGGGCAATGCTGCATACCAAATGCCCGCGCTGCAGGCGGGGTGCTATGTTTAGCGGAGGGATGTACAACTTCGGCTCTAACAAAATTCATGAAGTTTGCCCGCATTGCAATTTACACTTTGAAATTGAACCAGGCTATTTTTATGCCGCCATGTATATTAGCTACGCGCTGAATGTATTTGAAGGATTTGGTATTGTTGCACTTACTTACTTGTTTACCCATAATGCCAGCTCACCGTGGCTTTACACCGGGACTATTATAGGCGGGTTATTTGTGCTGTCGCCGATAAATTTCAGGTACTCCCGCGTTTTTCTTTTGTATTTGATGTCACCTAAGATAAATTACCAGCCGCATTTAGATATTGATGATTCAACGCCATACCTTTGATTTTTTAAAAGACCTGGTTGAAAATAATAACCGGGAATGGTTCCAAACCAATAAGGAACGCTATGAAGCCGCCCGCACAAATGTGATAGATTTCACTACGGAACTGCTAAAACTAATGCACAAGGTCGACCCCGGAATTGACGCCGCGCTCGATCCCAAAAAATGTGTAATGCGTATCTACCGCGATATACGTTTCAGAAAAGACAAAATACCCTATAAAAACAACTTTGGCGTTAGTATACCCGCCAAAGGATTAAGGCTTGGGGGAGCAGAGTACTATCTGCAAATTGCACCGGGCAACTCATTTATTGCCGGAGGATATTGGATGCCTGAGGCCGCACATTTAAAAGCGATACGCCAGGAGATTGACTATAACGCGCATGAGCTTAAAAATATAGTTGACGATGCCACGTTTAAAAAGCTATTCGGCGAATTCAGAAAACAGGACGCACTTAAAACCGTACCGCGCGAATACGGTGCCGACAACGAGAATATTGATTTGCTAAAACTTAAGAGTTTTGTAGCCTTCCACCAGTTTAATGATGAGGACCTGATGAAAAAGACTGCACCTGAAACCGTAGCTACAATATGCAGCAAAATTTATCCATTGAATGTGTTTTTAAATAACGCCATCACCTAAAACATTTAATAGCCCAAATATGAAAACCAGGAATATTTTATTTTCAGCCGTTTTACTTTTGACACTTCACTCCTGCGTGGTAATGTCGCCAAAAAAATATAAGGCTTTGGTTGCCGAACGCGATTCGCTATCCATGCGCTCAAACGCCTTATTTGATACGGTTGCTACGCTCCGCGCTGATACTATGCGACTGCACCGCGAAATACGTGAGGCACAAGGTGCTAACGAGTCGCTTAAAGGCACCTACAATGCGCTCAACGACAAATACAATTCTCTGAATAATAACTATAATGCAAGCTCATCAAAAGTTACTGCGCTATCGTCAGACCTAAAGAAACGCGAGGCCCGGCTGAAAGAAGTCGAAGATGCCTTAAAGAAACGCGATGAGGCCACCAATGCATTAAGGGATAAGCTGCAAAAAGCACTGCTTGGATTCCAGGCGAACGGACTTTCAGTTGATATTCGCAACGGCAAGGTATATGTTTCATTGACCGATAAATTGCTGTTCCCATCGGGTAGTATTGTTATTGACGCGCGTGGCAAGCAGGCCCTGGCTCAACTGGCTGCGGTTCTTAATAAAGAAACGGATATCAACATTGCTGTTGAGGGCCATACCGATGATAAAAAAGTAATTAACCTTGGGCAAATAAAAGATAACTGGGATTTAAGTGTGCTGCGTTCTACGTCGGTTTGCCGATATCTTACCGAAGTTGAAAAGATTGACCCGCACAGGCTTACTGCAACCGGCAAAAGCCAGTACCAGCCAATTGATCCAGGCACCACAGCAGATGCACTTTCAAAAAACAGGCGGATTGAAATTATTTTGAGCCCTAAGCTGGATGAGTTATATAATTTGATAAAGCAATAACACGATTACAGGATTTTAGGGATGGCCACGATGAACAGACTGGCTATCCCTGAAACCTAATCCTAAGATCCGTCAAATCTTAAAAATCTTAGTTCAGAAAGGGCTGGTAAAATCTTTAAAAGAAGGCAGCAATTCGTCTTTAGACGAAAGCAACGCCTCACCGCTTGGCAGGCCCCAATCGATATTGAGGGTTGGATCGTTCCATATTACGCCGATCTCGGAGGCTTTATCGTAGTAGTTATTTACCTTGTAGGTAAAAATAGTATTGTCCTCCAACACGGCAAAACCATGTAAAAAGCCGGCTGGTATCCAAAACTGTTTTTTATTTTCGCCGCTTAGTTCGATAGAAAAATGTTGGCCATAGGTCGGCGAATTTTTCCGAATATCAACAGCTACATCAAGCACGCTGCCGTTTATAACACGCACTAGTTTGCCCTGCGCAAAAGGATCAGCCTGTCCATGGAGCCCTCTTACTGCGCCTTTGTGCGAAAAGGATTGGTTATCCTGCACAAAATCGACAGTTATACCCGCTTCGGTGAATTTGGCCTTGTTATAGCTTTCGTAAAAATAGCCCCGGTCGTCATTAAAAATGCGCGGCTCAATTACCAGCAAGCCTTTAATATTGGTTTCAATTATGTTCATTAGTCAACGGTTTTCATCAGGGTGTTAAAAATCACAAACTGGTTTTCAAATTCCTGGTTGTGAATGTCCTGTAAACGGTGTAAATGCCTTGAATAAAATTGATTAAAGTCATCGATTGTTGCCGCATGATACTGTACACAATAAGTAACACCCTCATTCGGCGAATCGATAACGGTAAGCACCTGGTACGATTTAAAATGCCCGGTTTCCATTACCGCAGGGATATAAACCTGCTGCATCCAGCTCAGCCATTTTTCGTGAATAGATTCATCCACTATTACAGTATCATTAAATATAATCATTACTACAAAGGTAGTGTTTTGGGTTGAAATTTAGTCCGAAAGTCGGAAAAGTCAGTAAAGTCCGAAAGACAAAAAAAACCGCCGCCCTAACCTATTCAACCTAATCACCTGTTCATTTACGACGCCGCTTCATTCTTATCCCCTCTCAGCAACCTGAAACGTTTGCGAGCCTCGTTGATGTAAAGGCTTCCGGCATAGTCGGTAATAATTTTTTGATAGTAGATTTTAGCCTTTTCTTTATCGTTTAGCTGATTTTC
>Ga0105240_10009034_pt1 | contig 14152 bp, 11 predicted proteins | sample KBSC54metaG_FD_80426 | JGI IMG/M metagenome (GOLD analysis project Ga0105240, IMG submission 80426) | Corn rhizosphere microbial communities from Kellogg Biological Station, Michigan, USA - KBS C5-4 metaG | ecosystem: Host-associated > Plants > Roots > Rhizosphere > Soil | place: Michigan, USA... | reverse complement strand
TGGTCGATCGCCAACATCGCCACCCTGGTCGGTCTGCTCGGCACCGTCGTCGGTCTGATCCGCGCCTTCGGCGCCGTGTCCGCCGCGAAGCCGGAAGAGCGCTCGGCCCTGCTGGCCAAAGGTATTTCCGAGGCGCTGAACAACACCGCCATGGGTCTCGGCATCGCCGTCACCTGCATCATCGCCCACGCCATCCTGTCGTCGGCGTCGAAGAAGCAGGTCAGCGACCTCGAGACGTTCTCCCTCAAGCTGGAGAACCTGCTGGCCGAGTCGGCCCAGGGCTCGGCGAAGGCCTAGTCCCCTGACGGCGTTCAAGCCCGAAGGTGTGAAGATGATGCTCACGGCGGGACCCGCGAGGAGAGCGACCCGATGACGAGGAGCCAGGTCCGCGCGGCGATGCGCCGCATGCGCGATCACAACGAAGAGGCCGAGGAAGAGACGGGCGAGATCAACCTCGTCCCGTACATGGACATCGTCACGAACATCATCATCTTCCTGCTCGCGTCTGTGGTGAACCAGGTCGCCCTGGGGAACGTGAACGTGTCCGTCCCTACCCTGGCCAGCGCCGGTTCGGCGTCGCTGGACGACACGCCGCCCAAGCCGCCGTTGAACCTGACGGTCACCGTGGGGGCCACGGGCTTCACCATCGCGGCGTCCGGCGGCGTGCTGCCGGTGATCTCGAAGCTGCCCAACGGCCAGTACGACTACAAGCAGCTCACCAAGAAGCTGCTGGAGATCAAGTCGTCGCCCGACAACAAGGACGAGACCAAGGTCAACTTCAACGCCGACTCGAACACGTCCTACGACATCGTCGTCGCCACCCTGGATGCCATGCGCCAGGACGACGAGGGCCGGGCGCTGTTCCCTGACGTCGCCTTCTCTGCGGGGATCCTCTGATGGAACAGAACATGTCCCGTCTGGCAGGGAAGAAGGCCATCCGGTCGTACGCCCGGAAGCTGGCCGAGCCCGACGTCATCAAAGACCTGAACATCACCCCGATGATGGACATGATGACCATCATCCTGGTCTTCTTGCTGAAGACCTTCTCAGGCAGCACGTCCACCATCACGTTCGACCAGAACCTGAAGGTGCCGCAGTCGACCACGCAGCTGAAACCGAAGGAGGCGGTGACGGTCACCGTCACCAAGAAGGTCATCCTGGTGGAAGGCGACGGCGTCGCCCCGATCACGGGGGGCCGCGTGGATCCGGCGGTGAAGCGCGACGGCGAGAATGGCTACTACATCACGCCGCTGGTCGATCTCCTCGAGAAGCACGCGCGCAAGGAGAAGAAGGTGGCCGAGTTGACCGGCAACCCTTGGGAGGCGCAGCTGATGCTGGTCGCGGACCAGACGACGCCCTACCGCCTTCTCACGGAAGTCCTGTATTCGTGCGGCCAGGCCGGCTACGGTAATTACCGTCTGCTGGTGCTGAAGTCCCGCGACTAGGCGTCCCCGCGCGCGTCGTCGCGCGTACCGGTCCAGCGTCAGGGACGCGCCGGCGCACCACGCGGCGCGCGTGCCGTGCCGGTCGGGTCACGGATCGCGATTGGCGCCTTGCCTGAACGTCGATCAACCCCAAATTCAGGGTTCTTCGTGTGGGCGGCGTTACGTGGACCGAGCCATTTTCTCTCGGACGCCATGTTATAAGAGCGCCGCTCTCACCAACCCAAGCCGGAGTGTCGTTCATGCGCGAACGTTCCCTGTCCGTTCTGCTGGTCGGTGTATTCGTGGTCGTCCTGTCGATCGTCGGGGTGTCGGTGCCAGTCCACGCGGAAGAGGCAGGCGGTGGTGGCGAAGCCACGCTGGTCCTGCCCGACCTGGGGAGCGTCTCTTTCCTGGGCGGCGTGGCCGGCAATCGCTTGCTGGTGGGCGGCATCGTCGTCTGCCTGCTGGGCCTGGTGTTCGGCCTGGCGATGTCGACGCACCTGAAGAACCTGCCGGTTCACAAGTCGATGCGCGAGATCTCGGAGCTGATCTACGAGACGTGCAAGACGTACCTGATCACGCAGGGGAAGTTCATCCTGTTGCTCGAGGCGCTGATCGGCCTGGTGATGGTGATCTACTTCGGGGTGCTGCGGCACTTCGAGCCGGCGAAGGTCGCCATCATCTTGCTGTTCAGCCTGATCGGCATCGCCGGCAGCTATGGCGTGGCCTGGTTCGGCATCCGCATCAACACCTACGCGAACTCGCGCACCGCCTTCGCCAGCTTGCGCGGCAAGCCCTACCCCATCTACGCCATTCCGCTGAAGGCGGGCATGAGCATCGGCATGCTGCTGATCAGCACCGAGCTGGTGCTGATGCTGGCCATCCTGCTGTTCCTGCCGGCGGACTACGCGGGCGCCTGCTTCATCGGCTTCGCCATCGGCGAGTCGCTGGGCGCGTCGGCGCTGCGCATCGCGGGCGGCATCTTCACCAAGATCGCGGACATCGGCTCGGACCTGATGAAGATCGTCTTCAACATCAAGGAAGACGACGCCCGCAACCCCGGCGTCATCGCCGACTGCACCGGTGACAACGCCGGCGACTCCGTCGGCCCCAGCGCCGACGGCTTCGAGACCTACGGCGTCACCGGCGTCGCCCTGATCACGTTCATCCTGCTGGCGGTGGCCGATCCCACCATCCAGGTGCAGCTGCTGGTGTGGATCTTCGCCATGCGCATCATGATGATCATCGCCAGCGGCCTGTCGTTCGTGCTGAACGAGACCATCGTCAAGGCCCGCTACGGGAACGCGGACAAGATGAACTTCGAGCAGCCGCTGACCCAGCTGGTGTGGGTCACCTCGATCGTGTCGGTGGCCATGACCTACCTGGTGTCGTACCTGCTGATCCCTTCCCTGGGCCCGGGCGGCGACACCACGCTGTGGTGGAAGCTGTCCACCATCATCAGCTGCGGCACGCTGGCCGGCGCCATCATCCCCGAGGTCATCAAGGTGTTCACGTCGACCGAGTCCGGGCACGTGCGCGAGGTGGTGACGTCGTCGCGCGAGGGCGGGCCGTCGCTGAACATCCTGGCCGGCCTGACCGCCGGCAACTTCAGCGCCTACTGGATGGGCATCATCATCGTGTCCCTGATGGGCATCGCCTACGGCGTCAGCACGCAGGGCCTCGACATCCTGATGAAGGCCGAGTCGGTGTTCGCCTTCGGCCTGGTGGCCTTCGGCTTCCTGGGCATGGGCCCGGTCACCATCGCGGTCGACTCGTACGGCCCGGTGACCGACAACGCCCAGTCGGTCTACGAGCTGTCGGTCATCGAGGGCATCCCCGACATCGCCGCCGAGCTGAAGAAGGACTTCGCCATCGACGTGAACTTCGAGCGCGCCAAGCACCTGCTGGAGGAGAACGACGGGGCCGGCAACACCTTCAAGGCGACCGCCAAGCCGGTGCTCATCGGCACGGCGGTGGTGGGCGCCACCACCATGATCTTCTCGATCATCATGACGCTGACCCACGGCCTGACCTCGGGCCTGGCCAACCTGTCGATGCTGCACCCGCCTTTTCTGCTGGGCCTGATCATGGGCGGCGGCGTCATCTACTGGTTCACCGGCGCGTCCACCCAGGCCGTCTCGACCGGCGCCTACCGGGCGGTCGAGTTCATCAAGGCGAACATCAAGCTGGACGGCACGGCCGAGAAGGCCAGCATCGCCGACAGCAAGAAGGTCGTCGAGATCTGCACGAAGTACGCGCAGAAGGGCATGATCAACATCTTCCTGACGGTCTTCTTCAGCACGCTGGCCTTCGCCTGCGTCGAGCCGTTCTTCTTCATCGGCTACCTGATCTCGATCGCCCTGTTCGGCCTGTACCAGGCCATCTTCATGGCGAACGCGGGCGGCGCCTGGGACAACGCCAAGAAGGTGGTCGAGGTCGAGCTGAAGGAGAAGGGCTCGGCCCTGCACGCCGCGACGGTCGTCGGTGACACGGTCGGCGACCCGTTCAAGGACACGTCCTCGGTGGCCTTGAACCCCGTCATCAAGTTCACGACGCTGTTCGGCCTGCTCGCCGTCGAGCTGTCGGTGGAGATGAGCCGGACCACCAGCTTCGTCCTGGCGGGTGTGTTCCTGCTCGTCTCGTTCGTGTTCGTGCACCGCTCGTTCTACGGCATGCGCATCGGCACCGAGAAGGCGTGAGCGTCGCGGGGGGCCCTGCTGCCCCCCACCCCTGCCGATTCATCAGCTCCGGACCGCGCTCGCGGCGGCCCGGAGTTGCTTGCTCGCCGCGTTCAGCGGCGGCGAGGCGCCGGGTTCAGCGGCGGCGCTGAAACAGAAAAGCCAGCGTGGGTCGGGCCAGGGGCAACAGGCTGGACGCCAGCAGCAGGCCCGGCACCAGCGTTCCCATGATCGCCGGCAGCACCACCGCCGCGGGATAAAGCCCGAGGACGCGCGCGAACAGCGGCGCCTGCAGCCAGGCCAGATCGGAGGCTCCACAGTGCAGGATGCCGTGACCGATCAGCGCCGCCGCGGAGGCGGCGACGGCGAGGACGCTCCAGCCGCGCAGCCGGATCAGCCCACCCAGGCCCGCGATGCCGACCACCGCCGCGCCGATCAACAGCGTGGCGTGCACCATGCCCTGCCCCGGCTCCTTCGGACCGAGGGCCCACAGGACCAGGCTGGGCAACGAGGCCGCCGCGCGCGTCACCGTCTTGCGCAGGCGCGCCACGCCGTAGTCGTCCATGCCCATCTGCTGCTTCCAGCCGTCTTGCTGCTCGTACAGGGCGGCCACCCGCTTGCCCAGCAGCAGCACCACCACCAGCCCGTGCAGGCCCCCGTAGATGGCCAGCGCGGGATTCCAGCCCACCAGGAAGATCGACAGCACGGCCACCATCACGCCTGACCAGCCCAGGCCGCTGGCGAACCACGCGCCCCAGAACCACTCCGCGGCCACGCCGACGAACGCCACCAGGTAGCACAGCGCCAGCGCCAGGAACGCCGGCGTCCACTCGGGACCGGCCGGCGCGTTCAGCGCGAGCAGGAGGTACAAGGTCACGAAGAAGCTGAGCGACAGCGCCGCGATCGCGCGACGAGTCTTCGCGAAGCCGAAGTCCTGGATCCGTTCCAGCGGCTTCGCCAGGTGCTTGTCGAAGCGCTTCAGCAAGTGCTTCTCAAGGTAGGACCGGACGAAGGACGCGACGGTAGAAGGCGGCTTCATGATCGTAAATTGTAGCGCCCGCCTTCCGTTTGTCGCGCCGGGAAGCCCGCCCCGTGCCCGGGACCAGCCGCGCCGTCAGGCGTAACGCCCGCGTTACAGCCCCACCCGCCCCCTCAGGGCCCTGTTTTGGCCCGCAGCTCCACGCGCCGGTTCTTCAGCCGGCTGGCCGGCGTCGTGATCGGCACCAGAGGCTGGGACGAGCCCGCGCCCAGGGCTCCCAGCCGCTCGCCCGCGATCCCGCGGGCCAGCAAGTACCCGCGCACGGCCTCGGCCTGCTGCTGGGTCAGCGTGTCGGCGGCCTCCTTCGCCAGACCGTCGTCCCAGTGGGCCACCACCTCGATCCGGCGGACCTCGGGATGGCCGTTCAGGAAGTCCGCCACGCCGTCCAGCAGCCGTTGCGCGTCGGGGGCCAGCTTGGCCGAGACCCCCACGAAGCGAATGGGTTGCGACAGCTTGATGACCCCATCGGCCAGCGTGACGGTCGCGGCGGCAGGCCCGGGCCGCCAGACGAAGTCCAGGGTCTTGTCCTGGCCGGCGACCAGGTCGAGCTGGGTCTCCTGCGGAGGCAGAGGGGGCGCTTCGGCGCGCACGCGGTACGCCCCCACCGGCAAGGACACCGTGTAGGCGCCGGTGGCGTCCGCGTGCAGCTCGAAGATGCCCCCGGTCTTGCCCTGGCCGGCCACCTTGATGGTGGCCGCCACGCCACGGCCGTCGCGCCCGAGCGCCCGCCCGTGCAGGCTGGCGCTGGGTGGCCGGGGCACCAGAGTCACGGTGACCGGCCCGGTCCGCCCGGCGAGCACCCGCGCCTGGACCAGCGCCGATTCGAAGCCGGGCGCGCTGACCTGCAGGTCCAGCGGCCCCGGGTCCAGCTCGACCGTCGTGAACGCGCCCTCCGCGTCGGTGGCCGCGTTCGCGTGGGGATGACGGCCCAGGATGACGATGGCGCCTGGGATGGGCGCGCCGTCGGGGGTGCGCACCTGCCCGCTGATGGCGCCCCGCCGCGGCGCCGCCGGGACCTCCACCGACCGCGTGACGACGCGCGGGCGTGCGAGCGAGTCGAGATCGACAGGCAACGACACCCCGAACACCACGTTGTAGGGAGGCACGGGCGGGCCGTAGGGGAAGCCGGGCGAGCGCAGGCGAAGCTCCACGCCGGCGTCCGCGGTCAGCCCGCCAAACACGACCGCGCGAAGGCCCAGCGTCACCCAGTGGCTGTCCCGGTTGTCGACGCAGGGCTGGCTGGTCCCGCCTTTGCCGCACGCCGGCGGCGCATAAGCCGCGAAGGTGGAGTCGGCGCTGCCGGTCGCGTAGTCGAGGTGATACTCGAAGAACGGATCGATGGGGACGGGCAGCGTCTCCTTTCCCAGCGGCACGTCCGCCGCCAGCGCCACGCGCAAGCGGCTGGGCGCGATCCCGTAACCGAACAGCGCCGCCTCCTTCGCGTTCAGGGTCAGCGCCGATAGATCGCGCAGGTTCGACGAGTTGTCGAGGTAGTAGTTCACGCCGGCGTGCACGCGCACGGGCAGGTTCGCCTGGGTGTTTCGCAGATCGTAGGTCAACAGCGGTCCCAGCCACAGGGACGTCGAGCTGGCCGAGAACGATAGGTCGGACACCCCCGCCAGGAACTTCAGTCCCAGCTCGAACCCCAGCGTGGCGGCGGGCGACAGCGGATAGACGCCCTTCGCGCCCAGCACCAGATCACCGTACGACTTCAGGTACTCGGGATCGCGATCGGCCGCCGTTCGCGTGCGCTGATTGCGGTTGCTCGCGTTCAGCAGCGCGCCGAAGAGCTCGATCCGGCGGTGCGGCGTGAAGCCGACGGCCAGCTCACCGCGCAGCCGCTGGTCCGAATCGCCGGCCACCAGGAAGTCGGACGCCGAGAAATACTCGGCGTGCAGACCGACGCGCAGTTGATGGACGGGCCCCACCTCGGCCGTCGACATTCCGAAGAGACCGATCGGTCCGACCAGCGACGGCAAGCCCAGCGCGCCGGGCGCGGACAGGGCCGGCGGGACCTCCGGCAGCGGCGCGGCGGCGGCCAGGCCAGCCGGGTCGGCCGCTCCCACTCCATCCCGCGGGGGCACCGGGGACGCCACGTCCGCGGCCTGCGCTTCTGCCAGAGACCCGCCGATCCACAGAGCCAGGACCACACCGAAGGACTTCGCCATCTGAGCTTCGCCTCCCATGAAAGTGTCCGCCCCGCGTCGGCGGCAGGTCACATTACCCCGCCCCGCTCGACGGGAAAACCGTCCGATGCGGTCCGCCCGGGCGGGCTCATCGGCCCGCGCCAGAGCCGCGCCGCCCGCGCGTCCCGGACGCCGAGCAGTTGCGCTCGGGCACTGGTCGTGAAAAATTCAGCGCCCGTGGATACAGCGACCCCGACCCTGGACCAAGTCAATCAAGAAGCCCGCGACGTCACCCTGCAGATTCACGCCGCGCAAGAACGCCTCGAAGACCGCGACTTCATAGCGACCGTGCACCTGGCGGTCACGCGCCTGGGCGAGCACTTCAACGAGCTGTTGAACCACCTGGGCCCGGCCGAGCGAATGGCGGCCGACCGCATCCTGGGCCGGCGGGTCGCCGACGCGCGCCGCATGGCCGCCCTGTTACCGAAGGTGCCGGCGGCGGTGGCGCCCAACACCCCGGACCGTCAGGTCTCGGGCGCTTCAGTCGTGGGCGAACGCCGCATCACCGGCGTGTCGTGGACCCACGATCGCAGCGCGCCCAGCTCGGGCCTGCGCGTGGGCGGCGAGGTCGACGCCTGGTGCGGCAAGTGCGACGGGCTGAAGACCCACAACATCGTGGCCATGGTGGGTGATCAGCCGAAGCAGGTCCTCTGTCAGGCCTGCGGCTCGCGACACAGCTATCGCACCGGCCCCGCGCGCAAGCGCGGCGAGACGACGGACGGGACGGTGGCGTCGACCTCGCGACGCGTCCCCGTGGATCCCGAGGCCGCCAGACGGGCCGAGGCTCAGCGCGCCCTGGCCGAGGAGGTCGCCACCGCCGAGAGCATCCGGGCCTTCAATCCCAAGGAGCGCTACAAGGCAGGCGAGATCATCTCGCACCCCGAGTACGGCCGCGGGAAGGTCGAGAACGTCCTGCGCTCCAGCCTGCTGGTCCGCTTCTCGCGCGCAGGCTTGAAGCCGCTCACGCTGCTGTGAGCGCCGTCCAGTGACGACGCTACAGTCGGACCGCGCTGTGCGGCGCTGCCGCGTCCGAACGTTCCCGGGCGACTGCTAGGCCCAATGCCGTTCGCTTAGGCCGGCAACGTCGCGGGAGGGCAGCCGAAACCTGGTGTGTGAAACGCCAGGAGGCGAGGGACGCCAAGACGCTGGAGGAGCCGGCCAAGGAGCTCGATGAGCGTGTCTCCGAGTTGCTCGCCGCTGCCGTCGAGGTCCATCGGATTCTTGGGCCGGGATTCCTGGAGTCGGTCTATGAGCACTCTCTGGGCGTGGAGCTCGGATTGAGAAATGTCCAATTTCGGCGGCACGTTCCAGTCAGAGTCGAGTACAAGGGCCGCACCGAGTCGGTGAAAGTTGCCTCGACCTGCTGGTTTCCGATCGTCTTGTCGGGCGTCCTGGCGTCCTGGCGTCCTGGCGCTTAAGCGAACGGCATTGCTGCTAGGCCGCGTCGACCTCGTCCAGGAACCGTCGCAGCAGGCCGTCGACCATCAGGTTGCGGGCGGCGGCGTCGTAGCGACCGCCCCGGAAGCCGCCCTGGACCTCCTCGAACTTCGTGCGCGTGGACTCGACCAGGTTGCGATAAAGCGTCACCTTCGTGCCGATCTCTTTCTGATTCTTCACCAGATAGGTGACGGCCGATACCGCGGCCGCGCCCGTCAGCACGATGCCCAGCGGGCCGGACAGCGCGTAGCGCAGCCCCACCCGCAGCGCGACGACGCCCGCGGCGCCCAGCGCCGCCTTCTTCAGACCCGTGCCGTCCTTGACCGAGTCGGTCGCCAGCGACAGCACCTGGCCCGACGCGATGAGCAGCGCGATGAAGTTGCCACGCCGGTTCTTCCAGCCGAGCTCGTAGTACTCGCGCACCGCCTCCTTCACGAAGGACTTGTAGTCGTCGAAGACCTCCGGTCTCAGCTCGGTGTCGTTGCTGCGTGGCGCGTGCGTGCTCATGTGCCCTCCGGCGAATCGTTTTAGACGGGAACCCGTAAAGGATTTCCGTCGCCTCCCGCGATGGCTCCGCCCGGCAAGGCCGAGCTACGGTCGCCCGTCGATCCTAGCACGGGCGATTCGGCCGCCGAGGGCGCGTCCCCCGCGCCGGCGTCGGCGCGGGCGCCCGCGCCGGCGCGCGTGGGCAGCACCAGGCGAAAGGTGGTGCCCTTCCCCTCCGTGCTCTCCACCTCGGCGCGCCCGCCGTGCTCGGCCGCGATCTGCTGCACCAGGGCCAGGCCCAGCCCGGTGCCCTTCGCCTTGGTCGAGAAGAACGGATCGAAGACCTTGGGCAGGTTGTCCGCGGAGATACCCAGGCCGCTGTCGGTCACGGTGATCGCGGCGCTGTCCTGGCCCGGCTGCACGGCGATCTTCAGCAGGCCGCCGTCCGCCATCGCCTCCCGCGCGTTGCGGATCAGGTTCAACAGGGCCTGGCGAATCTGGTTCTCGTCCACCGCCACGTCGACGGGCTGCGCGGGCAACTCCGTCTGCAGCGAGATGCGCGACTGGGCCAGCTCGGCACGCGCGAACTCGGCCACCGAGGCGACCAGCGCCGACAGATCCTCGCGCTCCAGCTTTGGTTGAGGAAGCTTGGCGAACCGCAGGTAGTTCTCGGTGATCTCGGTCAGGCGGTCGACCTCGCTCGAGATCGAATCCACCAGCCGTCGCGCCTCGCCGCTGGCGCCCGCCTCGTCCCCCAGCAGCTCGGCGTAAAGGCCGATCGAGGCGAGCGGGTTGCGCACCTCGTGCGTGACCTGCGCGGCCATCCGCCCCACCGTGGCCAGGCGCTCCGAACGGATCAGCCGGTGCTCGCGCTCCTCGACCGCGTTCGCCATCGCGTCCAGTTCGCGCGCCAGGTCGCCGATCTCGTCGTGTGACCGCACGCCGGTGCGCTGGCCGTAGTCGCCGCCGGCGATCTGGCGCGCCCGCGCCCGCAGCACGTGCAACGGCCGCAGCGTCCGCCACATCACGAACAGCGCGACCGCGGCGCTGATCAGGCCCAGGCCTCCCACGGTCAGCGCCACCTGCAGGGCGTTGTCGCCGTCGTCGGCCAGGCGCTGCGCGATCTGCGCGCTCTCCCCGCGCAGCGGCCGCCGCATGCGGTTCAGGCCCCGGGTCAGGTTCGCGAACTGGCTGTCGAACTCCGGGTTCGACCGGTCGTCGGCACCGACCCGCGCGCTGCCCAGCTGCGTGATCAACCCGTCCAGGGTCGCCTTGTAAGCCTCGATCTGCCGACGGTCGGCCTCGAACCCCGCCCGGTGCGAGCTGACCGGTTCGCGGGCGATGTAGCGGTCGATGACGGCCAGCGCGTCGTCCAGGTTCTTGCGGGCTGTCTTGAAGGCCAGCGCCAGGTTCTGTTCCTTGCGCAGGTCATGCCCCAGCGCGCCCGCGAAGTCGTTCAGGGAACGCCAGGCCCCTTCCACCGAGCTCTGCAGGTCCAGGTAGGCCTCGTTGGCCACGACGCCCTGGCGGGCGCGGTGGAGGGTCACCACGGTGAACGACGTGCTCCCCGCGAAGGCGATCAGGAGGACGGTGTAGGCGAGGAAGATCTTCGCCGATACTCCGAAACGCACCCGATCACGCTAGCACGCGACCGTGAAAAACGCGGGAAAGCAAGTGTGACGCGCGACATTATCGGCGACGGAGCCGACGCGGCGGCCAGGCCAGCGAATTGACAGGCGACGGGACCTAAGAAAACATTCGAGACCTATGCGCCCGCGTTGGCTTGGCCTGATTCCGCTGGCGTTCTGCGCCTTTTCGGCCGCTCTGTTGTCCGCGCTGGCCCCCTCGGTCGCCCACGCGGCCAGCGATGGGCCGGCCACCGCCGTTCTGGGCCTGGAGTCCAGCGACGTCCCGTCCACCGTGGTCGATGCCATCGCCGAGGAGCTGCGCCAGCGGGTCTCCTCCTCCAGCGACATGCGGCTGGTGTCGGGGAAGGACCTGGTCGAGCTGAAGCTGGTCTTTTCGTGCGCCGACGAGGGCCACGCCTGCATGGCCCAGGCGGGCAAGAGCCTGGACGCCGACCGGCTGATCTACGGCAGCGTGAAGAAGGACGGCAACGACCTGGCGGTCTGGCTGAAGTCCTTCGACGTCCACCACGAGAAGGTCGACAACTGGCTGACCGACAAGCTTCCGGGCAAGCAGACCGACGCCGAAGGTATCCGGACCGCGGTGGCCCGCTGGTTCGCGAAGCTGACCGGGCACCCGACGAACGCCGGGACCATCCTGGTGACGGCCAACGAGCTGGGGGCCGTGGTGACTCTGGACGGCATCCCCTCCGGTGTCACCTCGGACAAGCCGCTGACCATCCCGGATGTGAAGCCGGGGGCTCACCATCTGGTGCTGACGAAGGTGGGCAACGCCCCCGCGCGCCAGGACCTGACCGTCGCGGCTGGCCAGACGCTGACGGTCAACCTGGCGCTGCACCCCGAGGGCACAGCGGTGGTCGGTGGCGAACCGGGCGCGACCGCCCGGAAGTCGGGCGCTGACGGGGGCCTGCCCGGCACCGATGACGGTCGTGGCGCCTACCGCACCGGCTTCTGGGTGACGCTGGGCGCCGGCCTGGTCAGCGCGGGCGCCGCGGTCAAATTCGGCCTGGACGTGCTCAAGATCAATAAGGATCTGGATCAGTTCCGTCGTTATCCTTGCAAGAGCGATCCGGCGATGAGCTGTGACTCCATGGGTAAGGTAGCTCCCCTCAGCGACCAAGAGGTGAAGATCCGCGACAGCAAGCTGTCGGACGGACAGCGCGATCGGAACCTGCAGTGGGTGTTCATCGGGGTCGGATCGGCGCTGGGGATCACCAGCGCCTACCTGCTGTACAAGGGATACCTGGACGCCGACGACGCCCCCACCCACCGCGAGGCGATGAGCGGCCTTCGCATCTTCCCCACCGCCGGCATGTCCAGCGGCGGCGTGCAAGCCGAGTTCGACTTCTGATGGCGGGCCCGGACGCACAGGAGACGAGCCAGGTCGGCAAGACGATCGGCAACTACAAGGTCGTCCAGCAGATCGGCGAGGGCGGCATGGGCGTCGTCTACCTGGCCGAGCATCCGGTCATCGGGCGCAAGGTCGCCATCAAGCTGCTGCATTCCAGCTTCGCGCGCGACTCGGAGACGGTGGCCCGCTTCTTCAACGAGGCGCGGGCCATTCACCTGATCGCCCATCCCAACATCGTCGAGATCATGGACTTCGGCCAGACCTCCGACGGTCAGCCCTACTTCATCATGGAGTTTCTGCAGGGCCAGTCGCTGGCGGACCGGATCACGCGCGGCGCCCTGCCCCCCGCCGAAGCGGTCGCGATCGTGACCCAGATCTGCGACGCCCTGCAGGCGGCGCACGACAAGAACATCATCCACCGCGATCTGAAGCCCCACAACGTGTTCCTGGTCGGCTCCGCGGCGAAGCCCACCGTGAAGATCCTGGACTTCGGCGTGGCGAAGATGACGACCGGCTGGAACACCTCCGACTCGGGGGGGCAGTCCGTGAAGACGCGCACCGGCTCGTTGATGGGGACGCCGCTCTACATGTCCCCCGAGCAGTGCCGGGGCTCGGGGAAGCTGGACCATCGCACGGACATCTACTCGCTGGCGGTGATCCTGTTCGAGATGATCTCCGGGCACCCGCCGTTCGTGGCCGAGGGCGTGGGGGAGCTGTTCGCGAAGCACATGCTCGAGCCGCCGCCGTCGCTGGCGGAGGTGGCGCCGCGCACCCCGCCCCACGTGGTGCGGGCGGTGATGCGCGCCCTCTCGAAGAACCTGGAGGACCGCTTCCCCACGATGGGGGCCTTCGCCGAGGCCCTGAATGGCCGGGCGGACGTGACCGTGCCGGGCGCGGCGCGGTCGGTCTCGCAGCTGAGCACCATGGCCGGGGCGCATCCGACCACGGTGGGCCGCCCGTCCGAGGAGGCGACGACGCTGTCTTCGGCCGCGTCCGCGCTGGGCGTGGACACGCTGGCGGTGCCCAGGCGCAGCTTCAAGGGCGTCTTCGTGGGCTTGCTGGTCGCGGCGGTCCTGGCCGGAGGCGGCATCTTTCTGATGCGGCAACAGCAGCCGCCCACGCCGCCGCCCCAGCCCGTCGCGCCGGCCCTACCGCCGCCCGTGGCCGAGCCGCCCAAGCCCGCGCCGCCCGAACAGGTCGACCTGCGCTTCGAATCCGAGCCCGACGGCGCCCACGTGCTGCGCAAGGTGGAGGGCAAGGCCGAGCCCGAGGATCTGGGCGCGGCGCCGCTGGATCTCAAGCTGGACAAGAGCGAGCAGAGCACGCAGTACCTGCTGCACGCCGAGGGCTTCAAGGATCGCGCGGTCACCCTGGACGCGTCCCGCGACCGCGTGCTGCACCTGGCGCTCGATCGGCTGCCGGCCCCACCCGAGAAGAAGGTGATCAAGGCGGCGCCGCCGCGCCCGGCGCGGCCGAAGAAGCCGGCGATTCATGATGCGGACGGGCTGGCCGTCCCGTCGTTTTAATGAGAACCCTGAAAGGGTTCTCAAACTCTCCCGCGATGAGAGTCGCCGGGCGAAGCCCGTCGACTCTCGACGCGATCGATGCGGTCATTTTTTAGGGAACCCTGAGAGGGTTCCCTGGCCCTCCCGCGATGGGTGCTGCCGGGCGGGGCCCGTCAGCACCCGACGCGATCAAGGTGATGGGCCGGTCGCAAAGCCTCCGGCCGGGGGCGATTGTTGTGGGGGGCCGTCGCAGAGCCTTCGGTCGGACGGTTTCTTTGTTTTGTGTTGTCGGGATCGCTATCGGACGGGGGGTGGGTTCGTTAGAAGGGCGGGAATGTCACTAGATGCTCAGCGAACTTTGCTTTGGTTTGGCGCCGTGGTGGGGATTTTGGGGGGGTGC
>Ga0105240_10009030_pt1 | contig 14155 bp, 14 predicted proteins | sample KBSC54metaG_FD_80426 | JGI IMG/M metagenome (GOLD analysis project Ga0105240, IMG submission 80426) | Corn rhizosphere microbial communities from Kellogg Biological Station, Michigan, USA - KBS C5-4 metaG | ecosystem: Host-associated > Plants > Roots > Rhizosphere > Soil | place: Michigan, USA... | reverse complement strand
TTCCGGGTCCAGGTTCAAGCCCTTGCCCGGCTCAATCGTCACTTCTTCCTTGCGTTTGCGTGGCATAAAGTGGCTCCTTGGCCATCAGTTTATGCCTCACACACAAAGTTCCGGATAGGCTCCTACGAACAATTCATACTCGCAGTGCGAGCGGTCAATCCTGGCTGCTTCTCATATTCGCGCATGCACGCTCTCAGTCACGCCAATGTTCACTCATGGGTTCGAATACATCCGTCTACCGCTATCGATAAAAGCGTGACGCGAGAGACAGTCCCGCCGCCCAACGCGGCTCGACAGAAATTCACCCCTCCGCCCGCTGACAAACCACTTCGATATTGTGCCCATCCGGCCCGATGACGAACGCCGCGTAGTAATTCGCGTTATAACGCGGCCTCAACCCCGGCGCGCCATTATCTTTCCCGCCCGCCTCGAGCGCCGCACGATAGAACTCGTCGACTTGCCGCCGATTCTCGGCCTTGAACGCGATGTGAAGATGCGCGGGCTTCTCCGTCGTCTGGAACAGACACAACGAAGGCTGCCACGGCCCCGGCGGACAAAGCTCGACGCCGTACGAAGGCTCCCCCTCCCCCGCGACTACTACACCAAGCGGTTCAAGTGCCTTGAGGAAAAACGCTTTGCTCGCTGCGAAATCGCTGACTCCGAATTTGACGTGGTCAAACATCAGTTCCCCCTCGGATAGTTGGGCTCGCCCGCGCCCCGACGTGAAGTGCGGATCACCGCGATGTTGCCACATGCTGCCGTCGACGGCAGCCCCGTCCGCCCCATCACCCCAGCTCGAACGACGTCACCCCGAACACGCGATCGATCGCGATCGCGGGCGCGTCTTTCGTGTACATCCGTGCGGTTTCGAACACGCTCGTCATGCCGTGCCGTTCCGCCAGCGCGACGGCCGCAGGATTCGTTTCCGGCACGTCGAGCACGATGACCTCGCCGGGCATGCTCGCCGCCAGCGCGCGAAAGAGTCCAGTAGCGACGCCTGCATCATCGGCGAAGAGCGGGCCGATCTTGCAGCCTGCATTGCAACGGCGCACGACACCGTATCCGGCGACACGGCCGGCGTCGACCGTTGCGAGCGCAACGGCATCCGGTTGCGCGATCCACGCGGAGACGAAACGCTCGCGCGCCGCAGGGAAACACTGGCGATCGTAGGCAAGCAACTGCTCGAACGGCACATCGGCCGCTCCCGCTACATGCGCGCACCCGATGCCGTCCACGCGCCCCTGATAGCGGATGTTGCGGTACGCGAGCCGGAACCCGGATTTCCTGTAGTTCGCCTGCTGGGCGACGACACCATCGAGACCGATGTTGCGGTCTCCAAGATAACGCATGCCGTGCTGCCAGATTCGCATACCGAAGCCTTTGCCTCGAAACCCGGGCTTCACGATATAGAGGCCGATGAAACCAAAGTGTTCGTCATAGGCGACGGCGGAAAGGCACGCGACCGGCTCGCCGCGCCAAACACCGACGAAGAACCCTGCCGGGTCCGCTTCCCTGAAACAGGGCGGATCATGCCAGCCTGGGTTCCACCCTTCAGCAGCCGCCCATTCGACCGACATGGCCAGCTCGTCGGCCGACATGGTGCGCACGATAAAGTCACCGCCTTGATCCATGGTTCGCCCCACTCGCGGCTTTAAAGATCGCCGCCTCGTGTTACGGAAAATGCATCGGGAAGCGCCGGCAAGCGAGCGCCGGCCAACTGACAGAACAGGCCGCGCAATCGTGCCCGAAGCCACGGCCGCCGATCGCGTCATCATAATCCCAAGGGCGGGTAACAGAGTGAAGCGACCATCACGGTTATTCCGGTCCGACGGGCACTGCAATCGATGCCTATCGGCAGTCCGGACGACTGGGTCACCAGGCGGCCCTCGAATGTCCGAACGGTCGACCGGCTGCAACAGGTCGCCGAGCGCCCATCACCCAAATCCGCGAAGAACAAAAAAAGCCCGACAAAGTCGGGCCAATGGGTTTGAGACACAAGGAGAATACCGCCCACCCCACACCGGGCGGTCACGCCGTGCTACACGACGTTCTTTTCGACGATCGGCCGGTTTTCCAGCACTCGCGCCCAGCCGAGCGGCGACAGGTCGAGCGTTTCGTAACGCCCGCCCAGAATGAGTTCACTGACGCCGCGCCCCGTCGCTGGCCCTTGCTGCAGCCCGTGGCCGCTGTAGCCGTTCGCGAACACGACGTTATCAAGCTCCGGGTGATACCCGATGATCGCGTTGTGGTCGAACACGTTGTACTCGTAGTATCCGGACCAGCAGTTCTCCACGCGCAGCGCCTCGAACTCCGGCACGCGATTCGCGAGCGTCGGCCAGATCACGTCGTCGAACAGGTCGTGATCGACTTCGTCGAGCGGCAAATCGTCCGGGTCGCGATCCGGGCTCGGCGACGTGCCGCAAATATACGTGCGCCCTTCCGGCCGGAAATACACGCCCGTCGGATCGATGAGCAGCGGGCAATCGGCGAGCTTGGCCGGCGACGACACGTTGAAGATGCTGCGGCGCCGCGCATACACGGGAATGTCGATACCCATCATCGACGACAGCGTGCGCGTCCACGCACCGGCCGCGTTGACCAGCGTGTCGAACGCATAACGCTCGCCGTCGCCCGTCACGACATGCGTGATCTTCCGTCCATCGCGTTCGACCGACTTCACGTCGGCCGCCACATAACGCGCCCCGAGCGCCTGCGCTTTCTTGCGCAGCGCCTGCACGAGCCCGTAGCCGTCGAACCAGCCTTCGCCGCTCACGCCGTACGCACCCGACACGAGATCGTCGACGTTCAGCCACGGAAACTTCGCGCGCAGTGCATCGCAATCCATCAACCGGATATCGGCGCCGAGGCTGGTCTGCAGCGCATGGTTCTCGCGCAGCGTCGCATCGCCGGCCGCCGTCGCGAGGAACAGGTAACCGCCTTCGTGCAAATCGATCGACGGCCGGTTGCCGTCCACTTCGAGCCGTTCGCCGATCGTGCGCAGGAAGCCGATGCCGAACAGCGACATCTCGATCGACAGCGGCGTCGAGAACTGCTGGCGAATCGACGCGGCCGACAGCGCCGACGACGATCGCGCATAGGTGGGGTCGCGTTCGATGACGGTCACGGCGACCGTCGGATCGGTGGCGCGCAGGAAATAGGCGATCGAGCTGCCGATCACACCACCGCCGACGATGACGACTTGAGAACTCACGACTGACTCCAGTTGCACGTAAAAGGCGCGGCCAGCCGGCCACGCCCGTTGGTTGTTCGTGCCGCGTCGCGCGCGGCGTCGCGTCCGCGGACTTCCCGGGCGATCGCCCCGGCGTGCGCCGCGATCGCAACCGATCGCTCAGGGTATTTCAGCACGTCCGGCATCGCCGCGAAAGTCCGCGCGCTTGCGTTCAATCCGCCGATTTCGTCGTGACGGGCTGCCACGCGGCGTTCTTCACTTCATACAGCGTCGAGCTCGGGTTCTTCAGGTCGCCCGTGTTCGTGAACGCGATCGTGCCCGTGATGCCGTCGTAGCGCGTGTCCTTCAACGCGCCGTTGAAATCGGCCGGCTTCGTCGAATTGGCCTTCTGCATCGCGTTGATCGCGATCCACGTCGCGTCGTACGCGAACGGCGCATACGCGAGCATGTCGACGCCGTACTTCTGCCTGAATTTCGTTTCGAACAGCTTGCCCTTCGCGAGGCGCGACAGCGGCTGCCCGTATTCCCACACGGCCGCGCCTTCCGCCGCGTTGCCGGCCAGCCTGATGAAGTTCGCGTTCATCACGCCGCCGCCCGCGAGAAACTGCGCGCGGATGCCGAGCTGGCGCATGCGCTTCACGAGCATCGCGGCCTGCGCGTCAAGGCCGCCGAAGAACACGAGATCGGCATTCGTGCTCTTGATCTTCGTGAGCTGCGCGCTGAAGTCGACGGCCTTGTCGTTCGTGAATTCGCGCGCGACGATCGTGCCGCCGTTCGCCTTCACGGACTTCTCGAATTCGTCGGCTTCGCCCTGGCCGAACGCGGTGCGATCGTCGATGATCGCGATGCGCTTCGCCTTGGTCACGCTCGCCGCATATGCGCCTGCGTTGCCGGCGTTCTGCGTGTCGGTCGCGATCACGCGGTACACGGTGCCGAGCCCGGCGCGCGTGATGTCGGGATTGGTCGCCGACGGCGTGATCATCGGAATGCCGGCCTTCGCGTAGATCTTCGACGCGGGCAGCGTCGTGCCCGAATTGAAATGGCCGATCACGACGGCCACCTGCGCGTCGGCAAGCTGCTGCGCGGCCTGCACGCCGGTGCGCGGATCGCTCTGGTCGTCCTGCGACGCGACGACGAACTTCACGGGCTTGCCGCCCACCGTCGTGCGCGCGGCATTCGCTTCGTCGACGGCCATGCGCACGCCGTTCTCGATGTCCTTGCCGTACGCGGCGCCGCCGCCCGTCAGCGGGCCGGCCACGCCGACCTTGACGACCGTCTCCTGCGCATGGGCCGCGCCCGTCTGGAACGCGAGGATCGCGGCGGTCAATGCAACGCCGGAAAGCGAACGAATGCGGAACGTCATGGCAATCCTTCTTCTGTGGGTCGGGATGCAACGCGCGACTGCCGCGCGTCGGCGACCTCTCGCGTGCCGGTGATGTCGACCGCCGCCAGGGCGCCATTCGACGAAGGCGTCAAACCGGTCGGCCGATCACTGAGGTTCCGTCTCCGAAGAACCTTTCACCGCGAAAGAGGTGAACGGATTGTGGGTAGCCAATACCCGTGCAGCAAACGAATTATCGGAACTACGTTGTGAGGATTTTTCATCAAGTTCCGCACGGCCGGCCCGCGCGACGGCCGGCCGTGAGCCGAAGGCGCCAGTGGAGATACGCGCCGGCGCCCGTCCAGAAAGGCCGGCTGCGGTCATGCCGATGAAGCATCACCGCCGCGACACCGGCACGCCATCGCGACGCCCGCGGCGTCGCGTCATCCGGTCAGTGCCGATCCGCGCCCGTATGCTTGCGCACCGCGTCGGCCGCCTCGCCGGCTTTCTCCTGGATCTTGCCGGCCTGCTGTTCGGCGATACCTTCCGCTTCCGTCTTGCGGTCGCCCGTCACCTTGCCGAGCGCTTCCTTGACCGACCCCTTGACCTGCTTGAGCTTGCCTTCGATGCGATTCCTGTCCATGGTCGTCTCCTGCGACGGTTGGGAAAAGCCGGCGGCGTGACGGCCTGCGCCGCACCGCCGAGTGGACAGGTTTGCACGCATCCGCCGCGCGCGGCAGATGCGGATGCACCAGCACGCATGGTGCATTCGCACCGGCGGCGTCAGTCCTTGCCCTTCTCCCCACCCTTCTCGCGCGCGCCGTTCGCTTCGGCTGCGCCGACGATCCCGCGCTCGCGCGCCCACACGATCGCCTCGCCGCGGCTGTGCACGTCGAGCTTCGCGTAGATCGTCGCGACGTGATTGCGCACGGTGTTCGGCGCGAGCCCGAGCCGGCCGGCGATCTCCTTGTCGGCGAGACCGTGACACAGCAGATCGAACACGTCGCGCTCGCGCGCGGTCAGGTCCGACAGTTGCGCGCCCGCGTCCGGCGCATTCGCGCGCCGCACGTTCGCGAGCTTCTCGATCAGCGTGCGGCTGAACCACGACGCATCCTGCATCGCGGTCTCGATCGCGTAGACGAGCTCCATCTCGGTGCGCTTGCGATCGCTGATGTCGAGCAGCGCGACGAGCAGGCAATCCCGCCCGTGAATCGCGACAGGATCGGCCGACACGACGCAATCGCGCACGTCGCCGTCGCGCGTGCGGATCTGCACATCGGCGCTGCGCACATTGCCGTCGCGCACGAGCCTGGCCTCGATACGCTGCCACGCACCGCGTTCGGCCCACAGCCCGATCTCGTCCGCGGATTTGCCGAGCAGGTCGTCCTGCGGATGGCCCGTCATCGCGGCGAATGCATCGTTGACGTCGAGCAGCTCGAAACGGTCGGCCGTGACGATCGCGGTCGCGACCGGCGCCATCCGGAATGCCGTCGCGAAGCGCTCCTCGCTCTGCCGCAGCGCGCGCTCGGCCTGCTTGCGCGGTTCGAGATCCATGAACGTGAACAGCATGCAGGCTTCGTCGTTCATGTCGATCGGCTGCCCGGCGACGACCACCGCCTTCGTGCCGCCGTCGGCGACTTTCAGCACGGCTTCCATCTGCGGAATCGTCGCGCCTTCGCCGAGCCGCTCGATCGCAAGCTCGCGCCGCTCGGCCTGTTCGAGCACGTCGATCTCGTACACCGAGCGGCCGAGCACGTCGTCGCGCGCGTGGCCCGTCAGGTCGAGAAAGCCCTGGTTGACCTTCACGTAGCGCAGATCGTCGAGCCGGCAGATCACGGCCGGCGCCGGGTTCGCGTTGAAGGTGCGCTCGAAGCGCTCCTCGGCGCTCGCCCATTCGGTTGCGTCGTGCAGCACGAGCGCGAGGCAGTCCGGCTCGCCGGCCGCGTTCGTCAGCACGAGGCTGCGGATCCGGTGGACCCAGCTCACGGTTTCATCGGCGGCCGATTCGACTTCGACCGTCACGTCGCTGAACTCCTCGCCGGCGATCACGCGATCCATCGGATAGTGGCCGTCGCGCACCGGATGGTTGTTCCGGTAGCGCAGCCGGAAACGCTCGCGATATTCGGTGACGGTCGCGCCGAGCGCCGTCAGCTCGGTCACGCCGTGCATCGCGAGGGCGGCCTCGTTCGCCCACACGATCCGCTGGTCGGGCTCGATCAGGATCACGCCCTCGGTGAGCCCCGCGATGATCTGGTGCAGCTGGCGCCGGTCGGTATGCGACTTGAGCGCCTGTTCGTTGACCTGTTCGTTCATCGAATGGTTGTCCATGTCATCAACATGACTGCCGGGCCGGCCGCGCCTCTGTCGACACGCGCCGGCCGGCGCGTTTGGCGATGATCGCTTGCCGCCCATCGGCGCGACAGGCGCGAATGCACTACCCGCCATAGTACATTCGCACGGCCCGCCGCTACCGTGCGGCATCCCGCCGATCGTCGCCGCTTCCGCCCCGCCCGCCCTCCCCGCATCTCGGCCAACCGACGCACTCCAACCCCGTCACCGCCCCCGTGCAAACGCACTAGTCGAACAGGTGAATTTGCGCGATGTCCCCATCCGTTCGCATCGGTACGCTGGTACTGCATCGGCGCTCATGCGCTGCCCTCCGAACCGCACAGGAGAAGCACGATGAAGCTGCATCAGACACCCGATCCGACGCGGCCCGAACCGCCTCCGGACAGTCCGCCCGAACCGTCTCCCGGCACGGACCCGCCGGTTCCGCTGCCGCCCGACGTGCCGCGCCCCGACATCCCGCCGCGCGAGCCCGGCTACGACACGCCGATCGCCCGGTGATCGACAACGGCGTTCGCGCTTACCCATTCAACACGTCAATCGACGGAGAACTTCAATGAACAAGACCCGGCATTTTTCGACCCTGCTCGCCGTTGGCGCGGCCGTCCTGCTGAGTGCCGCGCCGCTCGCGAGCGCCTATGCGCAGGACACGTCGGCCGACAACGGCAACGGTAACGGCATGCAGGCCGAATCGAACCAGCCCGTCACCGACACATGGATCACGACCAAGGTGAAGACCCAACTGGCCTCCACCGACGGCGTGAAGAGTCTCGACATCGGCGTGAAGACGGTCGACGGCGTCGTCACGCTGACGGGCGTGCTGCCCTCGAAGATCGCCGTGAAGAAGGCGATCGCCGTGTCGCGCGCGGTCAAGGGCGTGAAGCACGTCGACGCATCCGGCCTGAAGGCAAAGGCCTGACCTCCCGCGCGGCGGCTGCCGCGCTTTTATCCCATTCCGACAAGGAGCACACGATGAACGAGGACAAGATCAAGGGCCAGTGGAAGCAGCTCACCGGCAAGCTGAAGGCCAGGTGGGGCAAGCTGACCGACGACGATCTCGCGGTCGCGGAAGGCAATCGCGACTATCTGGCCGGGAAGATCCAGGAACGTTACGGGATCGCCCGCGACGCGGCCGAAGCGCAGTTGAAGGAATTCGATCGCGAGCTGTAACGCAACCGGCAAACCGCAACCCTCAACCCGCCGCGGCGCCGCCGGCGTCGCGGCCACCAGGACAACGACATGGGCAAATATCTGATCGCCTGGCTGCTCGGCGTGCCGGTCGGGCTGCTGGTACTGTTTTATCTGATCACGCACATCTTCTGACGGCGGCGCGGCGTCCGGCGCGCTCCGCCTGCGCCTGCAGGCTAGCCATCCGACAGCGCCATCGACGGCGATCCGCCGCTGCCGATCGAACGTCCGCGCGCATCCCGCTGCATCACGGGCCACCCAATGCAAATCGGGCAGGACGCGTGCGCGCCCTGCCCGATCGGCTTGCCCCCGGCGGCAGCGAAGCGCGACGCGCCCCGCTTTACGTCCATTACTTCGCCGCGTTCGCCGTCATCTTGAAGATGCCCTGCGCGTTGCCCGCATCGAAACGCAGGTCGGTCACCCAGCGGCGCGCCGCCTGGTCGAACGTGCGCTTGCGCGTGATGAACTCGTAGAACGAGCCCGGCACGTTGCGCTTCACCGTGCCGCCGTCGCGCGTGCGGAACTCGCGCTCGACGGTATCCGCGCGATACGCGGTCTGGAACACGCGGCCCGAGCGCGAGCGCTCGACTTCCGGCTTCATCGGCCGGCCTTTCGCCTTCTCGTCGTCGGACAGCTTGAATACGTCGGCGACGCGGTCGGTCGCATGGTTGAACGCGTTGCCTTCGGTCGAGATCCACGCCATTTCCGCCGATTCCATCAGCAGCGTTTCGTAGTCGAGTTCGTTCGGCAGATCGTGCTGGCGCGCGAAGGCGCCGACGATCTCCGGCAGCAGCGCGTGCGCGGCGTCGAGCGACAACCAGCCTTCGCGTTCGACTTCCCACAGCAGCGCGACGGCCGCCGGCGACAGCGGATCGCGCGACGAGCTCACGACGTTCGTCACCGCCTGCTGGAATTCCTTCGAGAAACGTTCCGGGTGCAGTTCGCTGACGAAGAACTGCGCGATTTCGTCCGGCGCATCCTCGTGCGCATACGCGCGGCCGGTCATGCCGAGCTTGTCGAGCGGATAACGGCCGTTCAGGCGGAAGCCGAGCGGACGCAGGATGCGTGTGAACGCGGCCTCGCCCGGCGGCAGCGCGCCCGTGTGCGGCCAGCGCACCGTGCGCAGCGCGCCGTGGTCGAAGTAGACCGAGCCGCCGCTTTCGATCGCGTCGGCCGTGTACGCGCGGCCGTTCGCCGAACGCTCGAGCAGCCCTTCGAACAGCGCCATGTTCATCGCCTGCGCGATCTCCGCGCGCGTCACGACGCCGTCCTCCCATTCTTCGAGGATGGCCGGCATGTTCAGGGTCGAGAACAGGGCGTCGGTCTTCGCCTGTCCCAGCAGCTTCATCAGCAAGCTCTCGATATTCGGATTGCGCATCAGGATTCTCGTCTCGGGGGGACCGCCGGCAATCGTGCCGGCAACTCGTCGGCCGGCGGCCCGTCGGGCGCCTGACCTTGCGTGGGGAGCATTATTCAAAGGGTTGCAGCCGGGCGTAAAGCGAGATTAAATTGACACGTGATGAGTTTTTGGAATTATTGGCCGTCCTTCGCCCGCCCTTTGCCCCCGCGTGGCGCGGCCCTGTTCGTCAGACGAATCGAGCATCATGCGCAAATTCAAGATCCCCAACATGGGCGCACTGGTGGCTTTCGAAGCCGCCGCGCGCCACGAGAGCTTCACGCACGCGGCCAAGGAGCTGTTCCTGACCGAAAGCGCGGTATCGCGGCAGATCGCGACGCTCGAGGCGAGCCTCGGCGTGCGGCTGTTCGCGCGCGTGAAGCAGCGCGTCGTGCTGACGCGCGCCGGCAAGCTGTACGGCACGCAGGTGCGGCGCGCGCTGGAAGCGCTCGACCGCGACACGCTGTCGATCATCGCGCACGGCAGCGGCGGCGGCTACCTGGAGCTCGCGGTGCTGCCGACGTTCGCGTCGCACTGGCTGATCCCGCGCATCAAGAGCTTCTACGACCGCACGCCCGACGTGCGCGTGAACATGGGCAGCCGCACCGACCTGTTCTCGTTCGAGGACACCCATTTCGAGGCCGCGATCCACTACGGCAAGCCGACCTGGCCCGGCACGTCGTCCGACTACCTGTTCGGCGAGGAAGTCGTGCCGATCTGCTCGCCCGCGCTGCTCGACGGGCCGGTCGAGCGTGTCGAGGATCTGCTCGCGTATCCGCTGCTGCACTCGACGACGCGCCCCGGCGCGTGGGCGCAGTGGTTCGAGACGCATGGCGTCGAAGATATCCGCACGATGCAGGGCGTGCGCTACGAGCTGCACACGATGCTGATCAGCGCGGCCGCGGCCGGGCTCGGGATCGCACTCGTGCCGAAGTTCTTCGTCGAGGAACAGTTGCAGCAGCTCGGCCTGGTCGTGCCGTGCGACGCGGCGACGGTCGGCGATTCGGCGTACTACCTCGTGTATCCGACGGAATTCAGCCACAGCAAGCCGCTGGAGCTGTTTCGCGGCTGGCTGCTCGAGCAGGCGAGCGCGTATGCGGCGCCGGACGGGGATGCGGACGGCGCCGACGCGGAGGATGACGAGGACGTCGAATAGCGCGCTCGCTTCAGGTCACAGCGCGCGGGCGCGGCCGTTCACGTTCGACACATCAATCGGTTTCCGGATCATTGGCAGCAAGGTGCGGGTCGTCGTGACGAAGACCCGCATTGTCGCGCAGCGCGAGTGTTACATGTGCCACTTCACCGTCGCGGTCAGCGTACGCGGATCGCCGGGCATGTTGTACAGGTCTGCGTTGCCGTGCGCGGCAATGAAGTAACGGCGATTGAACAGATTGTCGAGCGTGAGCGTCACGTCGACCTTCTTGCTGCGATAGCCGGCGCCCAGGTTGAACACCGTGAACGACGGCAGCGTGACGAGATCGCTGGCCGACGTGTAACGCGCCGACTGGAACTGCATGCCGGCCGCCGCATAGAAGCCGTACGGCAGTTCGCGCTTCAGCCACAGGTTCGCGCTGTGGCGCGGCATCAGCCCCGGCGTGTTGCTCGACAGCGCGAGGCCGGCCGCCGTCGATTGCGGCGAACCGTCGACGGTGCCGTTCATGTAAGCGTAACCGGCGTACACCGACCACTTCGGCGCGATCTCGCCGGTGAAGCCCAGCTCCATCCCGCGCACGTGTTGTGTGCCGATCGGCAGCGCATAACCGGGATTCGCGGGATCGCCGATCTGCTGGTTGGTCTGACGCATGTCGAACAGCGCGACGCTGGCCGTCGCCTTGCCGCCGAGGTCGAAGCGCGAGCCGACTTCATACGCGGTGGTCTTCTGCGGCGCGAGCGCGGCGCCGTTCGAGAACGCGCCGGAACTGATCAGCGTATCGGCGAGCGGCGAGAACGACTGGCTGAACGAGCCGTACAGCGTCAGCCAGTCGAGCGGTTCGTAGATCAGGCCGACGCGCGGGCTCCACGCGTGATCGGTGCGGTCGAGATTGACGTTCGACGACGTGTAGTCGTGGCGGATCTGGTTCAGGTAGTCGAAGCGCAGGCCCGCGAGCACCTTCCAGTGTTCGGTCAGCGAGATCAGGTCCTGCGCATAGACGCCCGCGAGCCCGACGACGGTCGACGCGTTCGTCTTCGCACGCGCGCCGGTCGGCACGCCGGGCAGGATCACCTGCTGCGGATTGAAGAGATCGTAGGTGGCGACCTTCGTCACGTTGTAGATCGTGTCGAACTTCTGCTGCTGCGACAGCTCCAGCCCGTACAGCAGCTCGTGGCGCATGCCGAACAGCGACGTCTTCTGCGTGAGCTCGAACAGGCCGTCGATGCCGTGGTCGGTGCGCTGGCGCGTCGACTGGTCGAGCGTCACGACCGGGTGCGCGGCCGTCTTGATCGGCTCGAACGTCACGTAGTTCTTGCGTTCGAGCGAGAAGTCGTACGCGCGGATCGCGCCATGGAACGACAGCGTATCGCTGAAGCGGTGATCGAGCGACACCGTCGCGCTCTTCGCGGAGACGTCGTTGTACGAGCTGTTCGCCGCGTCGGCCGAGCCGTAATACGTGTTGATCGGCACGTCGACCGGCCGGCCGCGATACGCGGGCAGGCCCTGGTCGGACGTGCGGCGATCGTGCAGGTAGTCGAATTCGACGTTCAGCACCGTGTTGCTGTCCAGCTTGAACTGCGCGGACGGCGCGATCGCCTGGCGGTTGAGCTGGAACTGGTCGCGAAAGCTGTTCGAGTTCTCGGCCGCGCCGGTGATGCGGAAGCGCGCTGCGTCGTTCGCATTCCAGCCGAGATCGAATTCGCCGCGCCGCTCGCCGCGCGTGCCGAGCGTCACGCCCACGTCGCGCACCGGGTTCGCGTCCGGCCGCTTCAGCACGCGATTCACGATGCCGCCCGCCGAGCCGCGCCCATACAGCACGGCCGCCGGCCCCTTCAGCACCTCGACGCGCTCGACGTTCGACAGGTCGCGATAGTAGAGCGCGTCGTCGCGAATGCCGTCGACGTACTGGTCCGTGATGCTGTTGAAACCGCGGATCGTGATCTGGTCGCGCTGGCCGTCGCCGACCGAGAAGCCGACGCCCGGCACGTTGCGCAATGCGTCCTGCATCGACGTCGCGTTCTGGTCCTCGATCACCGCGTGCGGGACGACGTTCACCGTCTGCGGCACGTCCATCAGCGACATGTCGGTCTTGGTCGCCGCGCGCGAACGGCCCGCGTCGTACGACGCATGCTCGGCGGCCGCATTGACGGAAATCGCGGGCAAGGTCGCCGCGGCGTCGCTCGCCTGCGCGAACGAAGTGCGGGCGCCGGCCAGCGACGTGACGATCAGAAGCGCATGGCAAGCGCTCGTGTTGAGTTTCATCGTAAGCGTAGGGGGTGAAGGAAAACGGCGAACGGAAACGCGTCCGGTCGACGCGCGAATCGCGCAGCGACCGACGAAGCCTTTCCGTGAACTAGATGGCGCGCGGGGGATCGCCCCGTCGCGCATGCCGGCGGCGAACGGCCGGCGCGGGTGGATGCCGGCCGGCACGACCGGCACGAAAAAAGCCGTGACATCCCGTCACGGCTCGTAATGGTGCGGAATAATAAACGAGAATGATTCGTGTTTTCGATTAATTTTTAACGTGTCGCCTGCCCGCAACGTGCATGCGCATCGCGTTCTGCATTCCTGACGAATGCCTTTCATTTCGAGGCGCTGATCCGCATATCGACGTAAGCGCGTCGAAAGAAATCGATCGGCCGTATCGAATGGATTGCGCGGAAACGGTCAGGCAGAAGGTGGGGTTCGGGATACGACGACGAAAAGCTTGGAGAGGATCACGAAGGATCCGGTGAAGCACGGGCGGCACGTATTCAACGGTCCGGTGCGCGCCGGACCGGGCAACCCCGACCCGGCGCTCCGGGCAGCCGACCTCGCATCGGCAGCGCGGCGGACCTTCTTCTGTTGTTCACTACGTCTGCTCTCTCAGGCTCGCTTCATTTTTTTCTTCGTCGCGCTGCGCCATTATCCGCCCAAACCAGCCGAAGTGAAACGTTTGCGGTTGCAACAAACGCGTTATACCGGCCATTCGGCAACAGTCTTTCTGAATGCTTACGATGCATGCGACGAGATTCGGCAATTCTTGCATTCGCATCGGCGTTCCTTTTTAATGGAACTGGTTCCAATCGCCGATTCGGCCATGTTCCCGCGTGACGTGCCGTCGTGCCCGCGTCATCATGCCGATTCAGGATCGAGGATCATTCAGCTCAGGATTCGCATCGCCCGTCCTTCCCGGACACCTAGTCAAACGAGACCGTCATGCCCGATTCCGCCTCCCTGCAGCAACTGTTTCCCGCGTATCAAGACATCCCCGCCGAGTTCCGGCTCGCTTCGCCGATTCACCAGCGCGTGTCGCTCGTCGACGGCGAACTTCGACCGTGGAACGGCGCGACCAAGACCGTGCTGTCGCCCGTATGCGTGCGGCAGGCGGACGGCAGCGTCGAGCAGGTCGAGATCGGCAGCTATCCGGTAATGGGCGAAACGGAAAGCGACGCGGCGCTCGACGCCGCGGTGCGCGCGTACGACTCGGGCCGCGGCGAGTGGCCGACGATGAAGGTCGAGCAGCGCATCGCGTGCATGCAGGACTTCATCAAGCGGATGGTCGCGCAGCGCGAGCTGGTC
>Ga0105240_10009029_pt1 | contig 14155 bp, 17 predicted proteins | sample KBSC54metaG_FD_80426 | JGI IMG/M metagenome (GOLD analysis project Ga0105240, IMG submission 80426) | Corn rhizosphere microbial communities from Kellogg Biological Station, Michigan, USA - KBS C5-4 metaG | ecosystem: Host-associated > Plants > Roots > Rhizosphere > Soil | place: Michigan, USA... | reverse complement strand
TCACCGCGCACGGCAGCCGCGACGCACCGTTGCCGTACACCGTCACGTCGTGGCCCTGCGCGTCGAGCTCGCACGCGAGATTTCCGATGAAGAGCTCAGTGCCTCCATAACGCTTGGGCGGGACCTCGATGAACGGCGGGGCAATCAACGCAATTCGCATGACCAGTGACATCCTGTGGTGGTGGAGGCCAGGCGTGCTCGTTCAGCCGTCCGGACTCATGCATTCAGCAGCGAGACACTGTCAGCGTTCGCAAGCTTCGCACCAGTCAACAACACACAGGACGCAGCAAATTCGGGCAGGACGGCGGATGTCTGTGAATTGATTGATGTCAGATTTGCCGTTCGTGTATGGATTGCTCGCAAACCGTACGTTCCTCGCGAGGGCCGTACGGTTCGCGAGATCGGTTCAGCCAGCGGAGTTCATTTCTTGTCGTTGTTCTGGGCGTCGTCCTTGATTTCGATGCGGCGGCCACGGTTTGCCTCAGCGGGAGCAGCCTGCATCGATATCTCGAGCACGCCGTTCTTGAACGAGGCTTGCGCGCTCTCGCTGATGACGCCCTCGGGCAACGGGACGGTGCGATAGAACTGCCCGTACTCTCGTTCGCTGTGATAGTAGCCGTCGTGCTGCTGATCCTGCTCCTTCCGGAGCTCTCCCTGAATGGTCAGCGCATCGTTCGTCAACTCAACCTGGACGTCGTCTTTCTTGAGCCCCGGCAGGTCGGCGCGAACGATGAAGCGATCCCCTTTCTGGAACGCCTCGATGCGGGGCGTCCACGCGCCCTCAGCGGCCGACGGGCTGAACGCGTTGCGCTGCGCCCACGACCGGCGCGGGAATCCGAAATCGCGGAACACGCGATCGAATACGCGATCCATCTCCTGGGTCATCTGATCCATCAACGCAAACGGACTTGCCTGGAAGCTGCCCGCCTCGCGTCGCTGGAGTCCGCTTTCTTTTGACGTATCGGAACGCGTCGTCTTCGAATCGGCCATAGCGATCCTCCTCTGGTTCATTGTGAATCTGGGGTTGCGTACCTTTCGTAGAGCAACGAGTGCGCCAGAATTTCCCGGCGAGCGCGCGTCGCGCTGAGTAATCTTTTCGAACAGGCCCGGATACGGTGCGGAAGCGTGCCCGCGTATACTCGGGTTCGTCTTTCACGATCCGAGCGCGACGATGGCTGAGGGTGTCGACAATACAAAGACCGATTTACGGGTCCTGATTCTGGCGCTCGCCGGAAACGATGCCTCGGCGGCTCACGCCGCGCTCGCGCGTCACGCCTTCGCATCGGTCGTCTGTGACAGCGTCGAGCTGATGTGCGCGGAGTGGGCGCGCGGCGCGGGCGCCTTGCTCGTGAGCGACGAGGCGTTGTCGGATGACGGCATCAAGGCGCTGGCCGACCGTGCGGCCGCGCAGCCGCCCTGGTCCGACATTCACGTGCTCGTCGTCACGCGGGCGTCGAACGCGGAGCAGACGGGGGAGCGGTTGAAGGTGCTGCCGAACATTTCGCTCCTCGCGCGGCCGGTACGAGCGCGGACTCTGGTGCGCTGCATCACCGCCGCGCTGCGAGCGCGAGCGCGTCAGTACGAGGTTCGTGATCTCATGACCGATCTGCAGACAGCGAACCGCGCGAAGGACGATTTCATTGCGATGGTCTCGCACGAACTTCGCGCGCCGCTGAACGTCATCCGCGGTCTGTCGCAGTCGCTCGTGCGCAAGCGCGACGACCCGGACGCGCTCGGCGCTGCGGCCGAGACCATCAGCCGCAACGCCGACCTGCTCGCGGGCGTCGTCGAAGACCTCCTCGATCTGTCGCGCCTGCAGCAACGGTCGTTTCAGCTCCAACGGGCTCCGGTCGACGTCGGCGTGATCGTGGCCGCCGCCGTCGAGACGATTCGGGCCGCTGCCGCCACGAAACGAATCGCGATTGCGAACGAGGCCCCTCAGCCCGGCCCGGTCGTTTCAGGCGACGCCGCGCGCCTCCAGCAGGTGGTGGTCAATCTCCTGTCGAACGCGATCAAGTTCACGCCGCGGGGAGGTCGCGTGATCGTGCGCCTCCACAGCACGCCTGCTGACGCGGTGCTCACCGTGGCCGACACCGGCGAAGGCATCGGCGCGGATTTTCTGCCGCATGTGTTCGAGCCGTTCCGCCAGCACGAGGCCGGCAGCGCGCGGCATAGCGGCCTCGGGCTGGGGCTGGCGATCGTCCTGCGGTTCGTGGAATTGCACGGCGGCTCCGTCTCGGCGCACAGCGACGGTCCAGGGCACGGTGCCGAATTCACCGTACGGCTGCCGTTGGCGGAAGAACTGAAGAACTGAGAAGTGAGAACTGAGAACTGAGAACTGAGAACTCGGGACCTGGCAGGTACCGAGAATCGGCCAGTTGCCGAAGTTGTTAGTTTTGATTCTCGTTCTTTAGTTCTCGTTCTTTAGTTCTCGTTCTAAGTTCCAGTTCTCAGTTCTTAGTTCTAAGTTCTCAGTTCTTAAGTTCTACTCCGCCTGAAGAGCGCGTGGTAAAGCACGAGAATCACCACCGCGCCGATCACGGCGACGAAGAGACTCCAGAGATTGAAGCCGGTCACGCCGGTCGATCCCATCGCGGCGAAAATCCACCCGCCGACCACGCCGCCGATAATGCCCAGCACGATGTCGAGGAAGAGCCCCTCGCCCGTTTTGTTGACGAACATGCTGGCAAGCCATCCTGCGATCGCGCCGAGGACGATCCAACTGAGAATTCCCATCTCTGCCTCCTAGCGCGATTGCGGCGTCTGCGTCGAGAGCCGCTGCGCGATTTTCGCGATTGCCATGGTTCCAAGCACTTTCACGAGCGTCGGGTGCTCGGTGTAGAAATGCATCGCCTGGTTGAACACATCCGGCTTCGTGTCGTGCACGTGCGCGGCCACTTTCGCGGCGTCTTCCGGGCTGGCCTGATCCGGGCGAGCCGCGATGTCCGGATTGATGCCGAGCTGCGACAGCATCGCCGTGACGTTCGTACCCGATCCGCCGATCGCGGCAAGGAGACGCTGGACGAACTGCCCGCGCACGGACGGCGACATCTCGGTGGCCGAATTGTATATCCGCGTCTGCACCTCCTGGCGGCCGAGCGAGGCGAGTGCGGGACCGATCGCCGCCCCGAGCACGTGCGAGGGCACCGTCGTCGAGATCGTGTCGTAGTCGCGACGTGCCTGATCAGGATTGATAGTCCCGCCGCCGCTGTACTGCTTCAGAAGCCCGCCGATTTGATCCAGTAGCGCCATCGTGCCTCCTCCAAGACCTCAGGTGAACAAGACCCAGGTGCCATTCAGCTGCAACGCGACTGCCACACGACCGCTCGTCACCTGAACGCTTCTGCGGGGCACCCTGCTTGCAAGACGACGCGCCTTGACGACCAACATGATCAAAAAAAGGGAGGCGCTGTGACTGACCCGATCAACACCAATCCGTCGAACCTCACACGATTGAGTGATGCCGACTATGAAGTTGCGCCGAATGAGCCCGATGTCCGCGGCTGGGATGTCGTGCTCGGCAACGACGAGACCATCGGCGAAGTCGACGATCTGATCATCGATCCATCAGCGGGCAAAGTCCGCTATCTCGAAGTCGATCTCGATACCAAAGCGCTCGCACTCGATCGCGGGCGGCGTGTGCTCGTCCCCATTTCCAGCGCGCAACTCGATACCGACGAAGAAGAAGTCGTGCTGTCGGGCCTCGGCCGCGAGGCCCTCTTGGAATTGCCCGACTACGACAGTTCGACGTTCGGGAGCTCCGACGACCGGCGGTACGACGAGACGTTCCGCGGGCACCTGAACACGGACTTCGACAGCAAGCGGATCACGCGTGCCGCCGAAGAGCTGAAGATCGACAAGCGTACCCAAAAGACCGGCGAGGTCCGCGTATCGAAGCATGTGGAAACCGAACACGTCAGGCAATCCGTTCCGGTTCAGCGCGAAGAAGTGAGAGTGGACCGCCGCCCGGTCGAGCGCGCTGTCGGCTCCGCCGCCGAGATGCACGACGATGAGATCGTGGTGCCCGTGGTGGAAGAGGAAGTCATTGTCGAGAAGCGGCCGGTGGTGAAAGAAGAAGTGATCGTCAGCAAGGCAAAAGTCGCCGGCGAACGGACCGTCGACGCTGACGTACGCCGAGAAGAGGTCGACGTGAAGCCGTCGTCGAGCGACATTCGCGTCAACGACAACAGAGATACCCGGGACGAGCGGAAGAATCGGGGAGGTGTGTAATGGCGGACATCGATGTGGTGCCGAAGCACCGTAGTCTCACGTGGCTGTGGGTGGTTCTTGCGGTGATCGTAATCGCCGTCGTGTGGTGGGCACTTGCGGGCAGAACCCACAATCCGACAGGCCTGCTGCTCACATCGCCGCTCGCGAGTGCGCACGCGGCCCTGCGCCCGCTGCTGCTCGCCGCCTGAAGACCGACAGATTGAGGACGGGGCGGGACGACGAGCGTCCCGTCCCGCTCTTGCGTTCAGCCGAGGATCACTTGAACCAGGTTTTCACGCCCTTGTGGCCGGAGCACGCTCCGCGATGCTGCTTCGCGAAGCTGTACGTGCCGTCATTGCATTGAGCCGTCGCGTTCTGCGGCGCGTCGGCCGGCGGTGTTTGCGTTTGTGTCGTGGCAGGTTTCTGGGGCTGCGCCTGGGCACTCGGCGCCGGCTTCGGCGCGGCCGTTACGGGAGGCGCCGCTGGTGCTGGTGCAGCGGGTTTCGTCTCTTTCTTCGCGTTCGCGCTCGCACCCGCCTTGGTGTCCGTCTTCTCATCGGCGAACCACGTCCCGATGCCGCCGTGGCCTGAGCACGCGCCGCGCTTCGTTTTTGCGGTGCTGTACGTGCCGTCCTTGCATTGAGCCGTCGCGTCGTTCGGGCGGGTCTTGGACTGAGCCGCGGTGTGTGTCGCGAAGGCTCCTGTCGTGATGGCGAATACGGCGGCGGCGAACCATGCGGTAAGGGTGCGTTTCATGCGGTCCTCCGTTGAAAATGTCGGCTCAACTGTTCGCGTGCTGCGGAATCTTGAGTACCTGCCCGGGCTGGATCTTGTCGGGGTCGGTGAGCTGGTCTTTGTTCGCGTTGAAGATCGCCATATAGGCGTTCGCGCTCCCGAGCTTCTCCTTCGCGATCTTGCTGAGCGTATCGCCCGGCTTCACCGTATAGGTGCTTTCCCCGCCGCCAGCTGACGCGCTGCCCGACGCCTTGATATCCGCGACAACCTCCTGCGACCAGTCGGGAATCGTCTTGATCGCGTCCCATATCTTATTCGCATCAGCCTGATCGCTGGTCGTGCCGTGAAAATACAGCTTGCCGTCCCGTTCGTCGGCGGAGCCTTGCATCCGGACGTTCTTCGCCGTTTGAATCGCGTACGCATACTTCTCGCGTAGTCCCATGTTCTGCCTCCTTCGTCGAATCAATGGCCGCCTGAGCTAGAGGATCGCGTCGTGACCTTGCCCGATGTGCAACGGCACTGCCAGCGCCGTGCGGCTGAGGCGTCGTCTGCCTGCTGGGTACATGCGTTGCACCTTCACCGCAGGTCGATTCACGCAGTCCGCTGCAATGAAACGAGTTGCTGCCACGGTCACGACGACTCTCCTCTTCGCGGGAGCGATGCTCGCCGCGTGCGGCCCGCCGCGCACCGATATCGTCGCGACGAATATCGAACACGTCGGCAACTTCGATCTCAAGAACACGACGGTTGCTGACGACGGGCTCCGAGGAGCTGTCTGTGTTGCCGACGCGAGCGACACCGACGAGATCGTCGGCAGAGTGCTTCAGCAGCTCGCGAACCACGCGTACAAGAACATCACGCTGGACGTGTACGCTGCCGATCGAGCGATCGGTCGGTACGTGTGGACGCCGAACGCAGAAACGCGGGCTGCCATTCCGCAGCCGGCGAGTCCCTGCGGCGCAACGCAGCTCACGCAGCGGTGACGGCGATCTCCGGCCGTGGCGCGCCGATGATCTTGCGATAGAAGGCGAGCGCCTGGGCGACGACCTGATCCATGTTGTAGTACTTGTAGGTTCCGAGCCGCCCCAGGAAATGCACGCCCGGCGTCGCCTCGGCAAGCTCCTGGTACGTTTTGTACAGCGCAGCGTTCTCTGGCTTGGGCACCGGGTAGTAGGGATCACCCGTCGCTTTGGCGAATTCGTACACGACGGTCGTCTTCGGGTGCTCCTGCCCAGTCAGGTATTTGAACTCCGTCACCCGCGTGTAGGCGTTCTCGTTCGGGTAGTTGATCACCGGCCCCGGCTGCGCCACGGGCACGTTCTTCGTCTCGAACTTGAAGTCGAGCGATCGGTACGGCAGCTTGCCGAACCGGTAATCGAAGAATTCATCGACGGGGCCGGTGAAGATCACCGTTCCGTGCGGAATCATGCGCTCGACCTCACGGTAATCCGCGTTCAGCAGGATCTTGATGTTCGGATGCGAGAGCATCCGCTCGAACATCCGCGTGTACCCGTGGAGCGGCATCACCTGGTACGTGTCCGTAAAGTAGCGATCGTCTCGGTTGGTGCGGACCGGCACTCGCGCCGTGACGCACGCATCGAGCTCAGAGGGGTCGAGCCCCCATTGTTTGCGGGTGTATTGGCGGAAGAATTTTTCGTACAGCTCACGGCCGACCCTGCTGACGATGACGTCCTCGGACGTGCGAATGTGATCGACCGGCTCGGCCACCGACTTGAAGAACTCTTCGACCTCGAACGAGGTGTAGTTCGTGCCGTACATCCGGTTGACGGTGTCGAGGTTGATCGGAATCGGCAGCAGCTGCCCGTCGACCGAGGCGAGGACGCGGTGCTGGTACGGCCGCCACTCGGTGAACTTCGACAGGTACTCGTACACCTCGCGCGAGTTCGTGTGAAATATGTGCGGCCCGTATTTGTGAACAAGTATCCCTGCGTCGTCGTAATGATCGAACGCGTTGCCGCCGATGTGCGGCCGCTTGTCGCAGATCAGCACCTTTTTGTCCGCGTGCGCCGCGAGGCGCTCCGCGATCGTCGCGCCGGCGAACCCGGCGCCCACTACCAGGTAATCGAACATGTAGCTCCCCTAAGAGCGTGCTGCCGCGCTACACGGCGCTCGCATTGTCGGCGATGTCGGCGTCGCCCTCGGCGACGTTGTCGCGGATCGCATCGTCCACGAGCAGTCGAATGCGGCTCCATGTGCCGTCCCAGGAAGTCTGGCGCAGGAACGCGTCGGCGAGCGTGATGCGTTTCGTCGCGTCCTCCGCCATCGCGGCGACCGACGCTCGTACGAAGGACGGCACGTCGTCGGCGATCCGCACGAGACCCTGCTGGCCGTACGGCCGCACGACGTCGCGGATCGACGTCGAGACGACCGGCTTGCCTGCCGCCATGTATTCCGGCGTCTTCGTCGGGCTGATGAAGCGCGTGGCTTCGTTGCGCGCGAAGGGCAAGAGCGCCACGTCCCAGCCGGCGACGTAGTGCGGCAGCTCGTCGTACTGTTTCGACCCGAGATAATGAATGTTCGTCCGCTGCGGCAGCGACACGGGGTCGATCTTCGCCACCGGGCCGAGCAGCACCAGGTGCCAATCCGGCCGCGCGGCCGCGATCCCGTCGAGCAGCGCCAGGTCCATGCGTTCGTCGATGACGCCGAAGAACCCGAGCCGCGGGTGCGGAATGTCCGCTTGATCGAGGGGATCGGTCGCGATCCGGCGCGCCTGCGCGAAGTGCGCCGCGTCGACGCTGCTTGGAAACGGATGGATGTTGGGATGCTGATGCCGTTTCGCTTCGTACAGCGACTGGCCGCCGGTCAGCACGAGATCGGCGCGACGCAGGAGCTCCGCCTCGCGGTCTTTGATCACACTCGGCGCGCCTTTGAACGCCGACAGTTCATCCATACAGTCGTAGACCGTGGCGACTGGATCGAGGTGGTCGCTGAAGGCGAGCGCCATGGGTGTGTAGTACCACGCCACGTACTCGGCGATGCGGTACGTCGCGCACATCTCGTCCAGCAACATGCGTTGTGCTGCGATACGGCCGTCGTAGCCGAGGCTGTCGGGCAGTTGGGGGACGGCCACCGTGACCCCGCCTGATTTTTCAACTTCGAGTCGCGGCGCGCCGGCCGCGGAAATCTGCGGCTCTTCGAAGAAGAACACGCGCCGCTCTCGCGCGCACCGCGTCATGAGATGTTGCGGCCGCTGAAAAACGAAGTTCCACCTGAGATGCGAAAAACAGATGAGATCGACGGCGTGATCAGCTGGGGGCACCTGAAGCATGCCCCCCCTCGTCCAAGAAGCGTGCCTGCCGGATCGTTTACGAAGGCGGCGGAACGAGGACGACGCCGGGCCGGCCGGTCTCGCGTTGATAGGCGGCGCATATCTCATCCGCCGCAACGCGTCCGCGCCCGGCTGAGGCGATGAGCACCACAGCTCCGCCGAATCCGCCGCCGGTCAGCCGCGCGCCGAACACGGCTGGATGCTGCTGAGCGATCGCGACGAGGCGATCGATCTCAGGCGTCGACGTTTCGTAATCGTCGCGCATCGACGCATGCGACGCGTTGAACAAGGCGCCGAGCCGCGCCGCGTCTGCCGCGCGCAGCGCAGCGACCGCGGCGAGGACGCGGGCGTTTTCCGTCACCACGTGCCGGGCCCGCCGCGCGAGCAGCGGCGGCAGCGCTTCGATGCGCGCGAGGCTCCGGCTGTCGACGTCACGCAGGCGCTCGACGCCGAGCAGCGCCGCCGCGTCGAACGATTCGCGCCGCCGTGCGGCGTACTGGCCGCCGGCGTGCGTGTGGGGAATGCCGGAGTCGATCACCACGATTTCGATCGTCGGCGGCAGCGGCACACGCTCGACGTCGAGCGTCCGGGTGTCGAGAAACAGCGCTTCGCCCTCGCGCCCGAGGCTCGATGCCATCTGGTCCATGATGCCCACCGGTGCGCCGACGAATTCCGTTTCGACGGCCTGCGCGATGCGGGCGAGCATCACATCGTCGATCGCGAGGCCGAGCAGTGTGCGCAGACTTCGGAGCACGCTCACTTCGAGCGCCGCGCTCGAGGAGACTCCCGCGCCAAGCGGAACTGTCGATTCGAGCCGAAGATCGAAGCCGGGGATGTCGACGCCGCGCCGGGCAAGTGTGGCGGTGACGCCTTGCACGTAATCCAGCCAGCCGCGTCCCGGCGATTCGCGTCCGAGCTCGTACTCCAGAGACTCGAGCGGCATCGCTGCGCTGGACGCGCACACGCGGCGGTCGTCCCGACGTCGAATGTCGGCATGCGTGAACTGGGGAATGATCGTCGGGAGCACGTAGCCGTCGTGGTAGTCGGTGTGCTCGCCCATCAGGTTGACGCGGCCGTGCGCGTCGGCGCACGCGACCTCAGGCATCCACGTCGACCTGCACCGCCTGCAGCTCTTTCACAGTGGCCTCCGGCACCGTGTCGGCGGTGAAAACTCCCGCGCCGATCTCGCTGCCGGCGAGGTACTTCAAGCGGCCGGCCATTCGATATGCGGGATACAGCTCTGCGTGAAGGTGCGCTTCAGGATGGGGAAGGCCGTCGGTGGGCGCCTGGTGAAAGGCGAGGATGTACGGGAACGGCGTGGACCAGAGCCCGTCGAACTTGAGCAGAACCGTTTTGAGCGCGCGCGCGAAGTCGGCGCGCTCCTCGCGCGTCAAATCCGCGAACGAAGGCGCCGGCCGCTCAGGCGCAATCCATACCTCGTACGAGTACCGCGCGCAGACGGGCATGAAGGCCGCCACCCGCGCGCCGCGATACACGAGTCGGACGTTGTCGGCGATCTCACCCGCGATCATCTCTTCGAGCAGCCCTCGACCGTGCCGCTCGTAATGTGCCTGCTGCTGCGCCAGTTCGCGCGCGGGGATCGGCGGCACGAAGGGATACGCGTAAATCTGGCCGTGCGGATGATGCAGCGTCACGCCGACTTCGACGCCGCGATTCTCGAACGGAAACACGTAGGCAATTTCCGGCACGCGCCCGAGCTCCTCGTATCGATCCGCCCATACATCCATGAGCAGCTCGAGGTGCCAGAGCGGCAGCGTGCCGAGCGACGCCTTTGCATTCTGCGTGAACACCACGACCTCGCAGACGCCGAGCGCCGGCGCCGTCGGCACCGAGAGGGCCGGCGGATCGTGCGCCGTCATCGCGAGCGTTGGGAAGAGGTTCGCGAACACCGCGGCGTCCCAGGGACCGGCCGGCACTTCAGTGGGGTGCTCGGGGTTCGTGCTCGGCGCGAGCGGATTGTATTCGGGCGGTGGAAGAAACGTGCGGTGCTGGCGGTGATTGGCATACGCCACCCATTCCGCGCGGAGCGGATGCCACCGCAAGTGCGGATTCGGCGCATGCAGCGTCGCGCTCGGACTCGGCGCGTCGATGTCCTCGGGCAGCGGCTCTCGCGCGTACAAGATCAGCCGCCGGCCATCCGGCTTGGTGAGCACCCGCCGGTGCATCAGCGTGTTTCCCCGGCACCGCTGAAATCGTGAACCTGCTCCAGCCCGCTTGCGGGAGCGGCCGGGCCCGCCGTGGCTCTGACGATGTCGCGCATCGGAATTTTCGGTCGGCGATCGGCGTAGAGGAGACCGTTCGCTTCCTGATAGGTGTCGCTGAACTGCGTATAGCAGAAGCCCGCCATCAGACCCAGGTTCCGGACCGCCGAGAGCAGGCGCTCATATTGACGGCCGAATTCTTCCGCCGTCGTGCACACGGTGTAGCCCCAGGTGCCGGGTTGCGGCGCGGTGAGCGCGATGCCGCCGAACTCGGTCAACATCAAGGGCAGATCCATCCGGTGTCCTTCGAGCACGAGCAGCCGGCCGCCGGGGCGCTCGCGCTTGAAGAGCTGCGGCAGCACTTCGTCGGCGCGGTAGCGCTTGGCGATCCGATCGGGATCGTGGTCGTAGTCGTGCACGCCGATGATGTCGGTCGCGACGCTTTCCCAGCCATCGTTGCCGATGACTGGCCGCGTCGCGTCGAGCGTCTTGGTGAGGTGATACAGCGCCTGCACGTAGTGCCGCTCGCGCGGATTGTCGGGCAGGTTCGGCACGCCCCACGATTCGTTGATCGGCACCCACGCGATGATGCAGGGGTGGCTGCAGTCGCGCTCGATCGCGGCCGTCCACTCGCGCGACAGACGTTCCACCGACGTGCGCGTGAAGCGATACGCGCTCGGCATCTCCTCCCAGACAGCGAGACCAAGCACGTCCGCCCAGTACAGATAGCGCGGGTCCTCGATCTTCTGATGCTTCCGGACGCCGTTGAAGCCCATCTCTCGCGCGAGCTCCACGTCGCGCTTTAGATCCGCATCGGTCGGCGCTGTCAATCCTCCGGCTGGCCAGTAGCCCTGATCGAGCACCATGCGCAACAGGTAAGGACGGCCGTTGAGCAGGAAGCGATCCCCTTGCACGGTCGCAGACCGCAGGGCCGTGTAGGAGCGAACCTGATCCAGGAGCTCGCCCCGTTCGCCCCACAGCTCGAAGTCCACGTCGATGAGATGCGGCGCGTGCGGACTCCAGAGCAGCTCGTTTCGCGAATCGTCGACGCCGGGATCCGACAACGCCACGGCTCGGTGCACTTCGCCGCTGATCACCTGGTACGTGTCCGACGCGAGCACGACGTCTGCGCTGCGGAGTTTGACGCCGAGACGCAAGTCGGGCCGCCGCTGACCCTCCAGCCACGCCTCGATGCCGATCTCCCAGCGTGCGAGGTTGGGCGTGAACGTGATCCGCCCGATGCGCGTCGCGGGCGCCTTCTCGAGCCAGACGGTCTGCCAGATTCCGGACGTGCGCGGATACCAGATCGAGTGAGGCTCGAGCTGCCAATCCTGTTTGCCGCGCGGCTTCGCGAGGTCCAGCGGATCGTCCTCCGCACGCACCACGATCTCGCAGGCACTACCGAGAAGGTGATCGGTGATGTCGAAACAGAACGGCGTGTAGCCGCCCTCGTGGTTTCCGACAAACACGCCATTGATCCACACCGTCGCGCGCCAGTCGACGGCGCCGAAATGCAGGATCCAGCGTTCGGCGACCTCGTGTGGAGGAAGATCGCACTGGCGTCGATACCAGCACGCTCGAAAGAATGTGGTGCGCCCGATGCCGCTCAGGGGTGCTTCCGGCGCAAACGGCACTGTGATGCGGTCGCTCCAGGCGACCTCGTCTGCGGTGCGCCAGACGCCGTCGGCGTCGATCGCGAACTCCCACGTGCCGTTCAGGGAGTACCACGCCGGGCGTCGGAGCAGAGGCCGCGGATACCCGCGGCCGTGTTGATCGTCAGTGCTGGAAGGGATGGCGGTTATCGGCATTGAGGAAGCTGGCGTGTGCAATGTGCAATCAGACGGCCAGGTTGATGCAGCTCGGCGGCGCAGGTTGCCGCCGTCGCCTTATATCAAATTATGATCGAACGCCCCGCTCTGCGCACATCTGAACTCCGGCTCGTTTCACGCCAGCAGCCCGGAGATGTTCTCGCGCAATTGCCGCAACCGATGCGCGCGCTCCGCGTCGTCTTCCTCGCGCTGATCGGGCGGGCATTCATAATCGCCCGTGATGTGGGCAACACGAAAACCGCGGCGATGCGCGGCGAGGAAAATGAACGGGCGCCAGCCCCAGCCCGTATCCGCCGGCAGCTCCGTGAGCGCGGGCAGCAGCAGCCGGTTCAACAGGAACGGTCCGTACGAATAGTCGCCGGCGCGGCCGATGAGCTCGCCGCACAGATGATTGATCACGCCTTCCGTATACCGCTGCATGCGTGGAAACGTGGTGAAGGCCCTTTCGGATCGCGCGGCGAGCACCACGCCGACGTCGGACCCGCCGTCGGCACGCGCGATGAAGTCGGCGAGCGGCCCGGCGAAGAACGCCTCCTTGTCGGGCTCCGTATAGAGCAGGAACGGCGTGTCGAATTTCGCCGCGGCATTCAAGCTTGCAGCCACCTGCGCAACGAGCGTTCTCTCGTGCGGCACAGTGACGACGAACCCGTGACATGAGTGGAGAAATTCGGTGAAGCTGGCGTTTGTGCCCGCGTCCGCGATCGAGACGGGCAGGCCCGTGTCGGCGAGCCGTTCCAACGAGCGGCGGAGCAAGGCCTCTTCGTCCGCTGTGCGCGCCCAGGTGATCGTGGCGACCGAAACGAGATCGCTCCGCATTCGGGCAATGTTACCCGGCGAGCGCGTGCCGGCCGTCAGACGCGACGTTCCCGGCGGATCAATGCCGCGGCTGTGGTGCGGCCTCGCATCCACGCGATGAAGCGGCGCGCGCCGCGATGCGTGCCCGTGAATATTCCCAGAGCGCACAGGGCGGCCAGTGGAACGACCCAATAACCGCCGCGAAGGTCGGCGCCTGCCGCGGGGAAGTGGGCGCTCAGTCCGACCGGCACGCCGTGCACGAACTGGATGCCGACGTTGTTCGGAAAGATCGGCTTCAGTATCGCGATCGCGAGAAACGCGAAGGACGTGATGTAGCCGATGACAATCGCCAGCCCCGTGAAGAAGCCGACGACGGTAGTCGTCGCCAGATGGCCGATCGACGAGAGAATCGCCATGAACCGGCCGGTCGCAACAGCCTCGTCGAATGTGCGCTCGGCGGAATACGCCTGCGCGACGCGCATCGGCGGTCCGAGCTCCGCCAGCACGCGCTCGAGCGCGCTGCGCTCGTCGGGCACGGCATCAATCATCGCGATCCGCTCGCGCACGTGTGACTCGATCTCACGAACGGCGTCGGCGGCCGTGTCGCGCGGAAGGAAGCTGCGCAGCGCGCGATCGAGGACGTACAAGTAGCCGTTGACGCGGGATTCGCCGGCCGTGCTCAGAATCACGAGGACCTCTTTCGGGTGCCGTCGACAGCGGCGAGGAGCCGGTCGATCTTGGCTGAAAAATCGCGCCAGTCGGCCATCATGGTCGCGAGCCGTTTTTCTCCGGCCCGCGTCAGGCGGTAATACTTTCGGGGATGTGCGGATTCGTCGACCCACGAGGCGTCCAGAAGCCCGTCGCGGGTGAGGCGTCCGAGGATCGGGTAAATCGTGCCGGCTGTGATGACGAGATCGGTGAACTCCTCGAGGTGTTGAATGATCGAGAGTCCATAGAGCGGACCGGACGCCAGCGTGGCGAGAATCGCGAGGTCGAGCGCGCCGCGGCGGATCTGTTCGTGCCAGGTGCCCGACATATCTTGCGTCACAATATATACGACGACGCATTACACGCGG
>Ga0105240_10009028_pt1 | contig 14157 bp, 10 predicted proteins | sample KBSC54metaG_FD_80426 | JGI IMG/M metagenome (GOLD analysis project Ga0105240, IMG submission 80426) | Corn rhizosphere microbial communities from Kellogg Biological Station, Michigan, USA - KBS C5-4 metaG | ecosystem: Host-associated > Plants > Roots > Rhizosphere > Soil | place: Michigan, USA... | reverse complement strand
TCGGTCAAATCGGTTTCGCGCTTCTCGCCATCCATGCCGGTGGTGGCGGCTTTGCCGGTCAATTTGCCGTCGGACACTTTGAACGTGTAATCATATTTTTGCATGCCGATTTGGGTATCGAATTCAGCGTGCCAGACGCCGGAGATGTCTTTGGAATCGGCAGTCGTTGAGGCGGACGCGGGGGTCGCAGATGCGCCGGCGGGTTTGGCGGTGAAATCGGTGGACCCGAAATCGCCAACTTTGCGGGTGAATTTGATTTCGTTCGCGGCGACCTTGCCGGTGTAATCGATGCGGATTTCGTTGTCCTGGATCTGGCGCATTTCTGCAAATGTCAGGGTGTCGCCTGTCAGTTTAGTGTCGATGAACTTGACTTGCCGATTGCCCTGGTCGGATTCCGCATCGGCGGTGGCTTCGAGTTTGTCGCCGGCTTTTTGGAAGTTGAAGGTGTATTTTTGGTGCCCGACTTGCGTGTCAAATTCGCCGATCCATTTTCCGGCGACGTCCGCCGCCTGGGCGGACCAGGCCAGCCCGCTAAGAATCACCGCTAGAATCAATTTGTGTGTTTTCATTTAGCTCTCCGTGCAATGAACAGGTTGTTTTTGGTTCGCTGAGAATGTCTCCCAGCCGATTCGCGGCATGCTCGGCGCTTTGTTTCGCGGGGGCAACTCAAATGTGTATGGCGAATGCTGCCTCATATAAAAAATGGGTTCGTTTGGTAAATAAATCTTTTTTAACCGAGTTTTGCCACAGACCCGTCTTCGTGAAACTTCGGCGCGGCGCGTGAACACAGATGGACACAGATGGGAAAAGGGTTGATAGCAGGACACGCAGAGGGGCAGGGCTCGGTGGAGAACTGGCGGTGTATACCCCCGGTTGAAAGGCTTGGAATAGCGCGGAAGCAGGTTGCGGGACAAGCAGTTAAGACGGTGGATAGGACGCCGCGAGCGGTTTCTGCCAGGGCAGGGAACGGAACGACAGTGTTCGATGGTTGTATGGCAACAGTTTTCCCGCTCCCAAAGCTGCTCTGGCCCCGGTTCCATATCCCCGTTTCCTTCCTTTCTTGGCTCCTTTTATAACATGGCTGTCAAATTCGTTTCGGAGCACTCGACGGTAAAGGGGAGCAAAATGTTGAACCACTGGTAATGCCCGTCTAACGCACGGGATAAAAACACAACTTCAGTCAGCTGTTTTCCCTTCAATTACGGTGCATGAAGACGAAGCACGACGTTTGTGTCGCCGCCGCGAGCTTCGAGCGTGCTGATGAGATATTGCCGGCGCTGAGCACTGGCGGGAAGCTGGGCGTGAACCACCAACGCGCCCGGGCAGACGCGTCGTATCGTAAAGTGACCGTCGGCATTGCTGGTGGCATCATTGGCCGCAACCCTGGCGGGTTGGCCATCTCCATCGACAAAAACCCGCGCACCCCAGCACGGCTTGCCGTCCGGGTCGAATACCTGTCCGCTTATCTCGACATTCGCGGGGTTGAGAATGATGACTGGCAATTCGAACTGGTTCAAATGTGTATCCGTGTCGGCCATTGAGATGTTGGTGAGCCCATACCCGCTTGCAGAGACAATGACATCGTAGGGCGCTCCTTGCGGCAAGGCGCTGATGGAAAATTTGCCTTGCGCGTTGGCGTTGATTGCGGGCATCCGATTCATCGCGCTTCGTTTGTCCGCAGGTGGGAAAGGAGCGACCTGCACGGTCGCATTCGTGATGGGACTTCCGTTACTGTCCTGCACCATGCCGAACAAGGTGAGTCCAGGAAGTAGATGAATATCAACATTCGTGACGGCAGGGTCGGTTTCGATGGCCGCGGCGAGGTTGCGTTCAACATCGCGCGCAAAAAGAAGTGCCTTGCCAGAGCCGTTGGTCCAAGGCGGACTGTGGAGGAGTGTGGTGCTCCATTCGGCCGAGTAACTCCCTCCGGCAAAAGACCGATCAGGGTTGCTCCATGCGCCGCCGGGCAATACCACAATGGAGACTCCCGCCGCGCCGACGCCAGACGGGTCAAAGACGGTTCCGGAAGTCTTGATGTTCGGCCTCAGGTCAGGCGATTCGGGGCGGGTTCCCAATCGGATCATGATATTTGTATCGCCGCCGTTCACGTGAGCGATGCCTGAATTCGTCAGCGCACTGCTATTTCGAATTGGGTAACCGGCGTTGAGATTCAGCGCGCCGCGGCTCACGTTGTGGAGTTCGAATCGGCCATTGGCATCGGTGGAGGTGCTGACGGTCTTCCCGATTGCGAACACTTGAACCTGGGCTCCCGCAGCCGGCTTACCTTCCGCGTCGAGGACCTGGCCGGCCACCTGGCCATCGGTCGCAGTGAGGACCACGGAGGGTAATTCCAGAAGATTCGTTTCCGTATCACCTGTCCCAGCGCGACTGTTACCCGTCGTGTAACCGGGCGCCTGGATTAAAAGCTGATATGCGTTTCCCCTGGGCAATCCGGCGATCCGCAGCCGCCCCTGCGCATCCGTTCCGAAATTTTTGCCTTCGACGCCAAATCCCCTGGTTCCCAGCATCAGGCTCACCACAGCCGTTGCGTTCGTCACGGGGCGACCGTCCGTATCCCGCACATCCATGGCTAGCACCAGTCCCGGCTGCAAGGCGAGGTCCAGATTGGTCGGTTGGCTGGTGAGCGGCTGAAGCGTGGCAAGGTTGCGTTGCGAATCGCGCGCGAGCAGCCACGTGTCGGTATCCGTTCGCGCCTCGCGCATTTGCCAAAAAACTTCGTACCGGCCGTCAGCATCCGCCGTGCTGCTGAGAGGAATACCGCTCCAGACGGTAAAGACTGAAATCGATGCGCCTGCCAAGCGGGCTCCCGAATTGTCGCGGACGGTTCCCGCTGTCCGCACGGGAGGTCTGCCGCCATTATAGCTGCGAATTCCCAGGTGAACGACGACGTTCGTATCGCCGCCGTTGGCCGCAACATCTCCACTCTCCGAGTTATTGCCGTAGTTCACGGAAGCGTATACCTGCACCAGACCATCACAAACCGGACCGACCACGAATCTTCCCTCGTCATCCGACATGCAACTACGCTGCCTCGTTTGTCCCAGGCCGTTCACCTGCACCTGAACGCCCGAGACTGGATGACCGTCACGGTCCAATACAGTTCCCGAAACCGTCCGATTGGCGCGCTTCAAAACCAAGGCTGGAATTTCGTAGCGATTGGTTTGAGTGTTTTCTGACTTCACCTCTGCGATCGCTGTTCCATATCCTTTCGCCGTAACATCGTAGGCCTCGTAAGCCATACCTCTCGGCAGCGCCGGGTATGAAAAGGAGCCTTGCGCGTCAATATCAGTCTGCTTGTGCTGCACGCTGAAGTAGGAATTGCCGGAGCGCACTCTCAGATCTACCACGGCGCCTGGCACTGGCGCGCCCTCCGTGTCTTTCACCGAACCGGAAATAGTGATGCCTGGTTGCAGGACAAAATCGGCGTTCGTCGGAATAACCCCGATCTCTTCTGAGTGCCTCCAGTCAAAACCAAATTCTTTGAAAGCAACCAGGTTCTTCGAAAAATCGCGAGCCATGATGATATTTGTCGAGTCGATCGGGCCGCTCCAGAAAACGCCGCGCCATTCCTCGCGCAGGTTCAGCTGATACCTTCCTTCTTGATCAGTAGTGCTCTCGACGTAGAGCGGCGCGTTCGGGTACCGGCCCGGGTTAAACGAAACTTGAACACCCGGTGCGGGCGCGCCCGAGGAATCGCGGATCACTCCCACGATGCGCCGGGGCGGAACCATCTGGATCAAGACAAGATTGGTTCGCCCGGAATCGATCTGAGCCATGGCGTTCTGGTAGTGCCAGTAGATCTTGCTCGCAAAGAACCCACCGTCACCCGGAAGAGTCCGCATCAAGGCCTTCCCTTGCAGGTCTGTGTAAGCGGTCGATCCTGCGCACGAAACTGCCACGTCTGGGAGCGGTGTCATGTCGTTCGTCGAAACAACTGTTACCTCGACCAAAGCACCGGTTGTCGCGTGAACAATCGCGTCGCGATTGGTTTCCCCGGCGGCAACCGTGACCAACACATTTTCGGTCGCGCGCACCAAAGGAGAACCCTCTGGCATCGCAGCCGAGACTCGATAGGTTGCCGGCTCAAGATCAGGAATTCGAAACTTGCCGTCGGGGCCGCTCTTCACCGGGTCATTCACGGCCGCATAAGTGTTCGTGTTGACCAAGGAGAGCTCCGCGCCCGCGACCGGTCGACCGGTTTCTTTCTCCACAACCTTTCCCTCGACCGTTCCCGCCGGACCCACGAAGAGTTTGATGTTCTGTTGGCCGGACTGATATCTCAGCCAACTGAGCGAATTTCCCGGCGGCGTTCGCTGGGCGAAACCGGCCTTGGTAACCGAAAGCTCTGCCCAGGTGTCGGCCGGGAAATTCTCAATCCGAAACCGGCCGTCCGTCGTGGCTCGCGCAGAATAGAGTCGGCGAAACAAAGGAGTGAAAGATCCGTCCCCCGGCAGGGCACTACTACGGGTTTGGGGAAGAGAAGTCAGGAACACCCAGACCCCCGCGTCTGCCACGGGTTGGCCGTTCTCATCCACCACCACGCCAGATAAACTGGTGGGCGCAGAGAGGACCAGCGGCTCAGAGAAATCTTCTTTGGCGTAAGGCCACATCTTCCATGATGAAGCGAATCCTGACTTCCGGGCCACGATGAGATTCCCCCGGTTTGGTAATGCGGTTAGCTTCAATTCTCCCTTGCTGTCAGTGAGACCCTTCCCTTTGACATTTTCGAGTATGCTTTGCCGCGCCCAGGAGGAACCTTGAAAATATTGATAATACTCAATCGCCGCGCCCGGAACCGGCCGGCCTTGTTCATCCTGCACGGTTATTACGACGTCTGTTGCCGTTGCAGAAGATTTCGATGACTGCGCGTCGGTCAGACACACGACCGCGAGCACGGACAGGAGCAGCACTGATGCGAATCGCCACGGATTCCCAGGCTGGAAAGCGGCGAACATGGCGATGCGCTGGCGAAGGCGGCTTTGATTTTCCAGAATCCCAACCAAGCCGGGCGTCGCGACGCGTTGCGTAAAGCCCTCGAGCAATTTCAGAATCGTTCGCCCGTATTCCTTGTTCAACGCCGGGCCGGCGGCTTCCAGCGCGAGCGCGTCGCAGGCCAGCTCCCGATCCGCGCGCCAGCGGGCAAACCCAAACCACAGCAGCGGATTGAACCAGTGAATCACCTGTAGAAACGTGATGAGCCAGTTCAGCGGGATGTCGCGCCGCTTCACGTGGGCCAGTTCGTGTAGCAACACGAACTGAAGTTCTGCGGGCGACAATTTTTGCGCGAATCCTGCCGGCAGCAGGAGCCGCAATCGTAAAAAGCCGTAGAGCGCCGGGGTTGAAATTTCGGAACTCTCAACGACGTCCAGCCTCGAGCCAACGCGAAGCAGCTTGCGGCAGTCTGTCAAAATCTCGAGGGTGAGTTCGTCCGTGATCGCCGGCTGCCGAGCCACACGCCAGCTGAAGCGGAGAGATCCCACCATCACGAATGCGCCCAACCCCAGCGCGCCGCCGAGCCAAACAGCACATGCAACTTGAACCCACGGGAAGGGGCGAATTGGAAGTGGTGCTGCGATATGGATTGGAGGTGCTGCCTTCAACGGTTGCACTGGAACCGGTGGCGGCAACACCTTAGGCTCCAGAGTGGGCCGGCTGGTGTCGTCTGGCATCGGAGAATTCCGAGCGGGCATGTTCGGCAAAGCGTTTGGCGTGATGGGAGAGGGACCGGACCGCCTTGGTGTATCCGACGTTTTTGAGGCAGCAGTGGGTGGTTCGGATTTTCCGGCAGGCGGATTCAGACGCGGGCTGAGATTGAAAATGCTGAACGGGGTTCCGAACGAGACGGGCAAAATCAGCCGGGCGACGACGAGCAACCAAAGCGCGCTTCGCCAGCGGGGCACCAGTTGTTTGCGCAGCACCGACTGCACGAGCAGCACGAGCAATACGATCACTCCCGCCTCTGCCGACACGCGACCCAATCCACCCAGCCACGCGCCGGCTGCCGCTGTTGTCATGATTTCCTCCCGCGTTTTTTCGGTTTGTCGGGTGCGACTTCGAGCAAGTCGCTCAGTTCCTTCAGATCGGATTTGGTGATGCGATGTTGCTCGACGAAATGGGCGAGCATCGGCTTGAGCGAGCCGCCGAAAACTCGATCGAGAAATGATTCGCTGGCGGCGGCACGGCATTCGGCTTCGCTCACCCGCGGTTCGTACTGATAAGTCCGTCCTTGCGCCTCATACTTCAGCGCCCGCTTTCGCACCAATCGGGCCAGCAGCGTGCGAGCGGTTTTGGGATGCCAGGTTCCGTGATGGTTCAACCGCTCGATGATCTCGCCGGCGGTGATTGGGTGTTTCGACCACACGACGCGCATCAGTTCCCACTCTGTCTCGCTAATCCGGGGTACGGCTTTCATTGGCAAACGGGGTTCGACTGAGATATGACTACAGCTGTAGTCTAATTTGGTCAAGGGAAATCCAGGGAATTTAATCGATAAAGCAGTTTGGGGGCTTACGGTTTCGCAAGGGGATCGGTCAAGGCTGCGAGTGTCGGCGGCGTCCCGCGCCGATTTTATTGGGAATTTTGGAGGAGCGGGACGGCACCGGAACTCGCCGGCGAGGACGCCCGCGCTACAATTGCGCCAACTTTCCTCGTTATAATGGATTTGCGAAAGAAGATGCGTCAACCCTGATCCGGAAGGCGTCATTTTCACCCTGATCAGCGTAATCGGCGGAAGGCGTTGGGGGAGACGCCGAGGACGTTTTTGAAGGCGCGGGAGAAGTGGAATTGGTCGCGGAAGCCGGCGCGTTCGGCGACTTGCTTGACCAAAGCGCCGGGTTGTTCGAGCCATTCGGCGGCGAGGTTCATCTTCAATCGCATCAAAAATTTATATGGACTTTGGTGGTCGTAGCGTTGGAACAAACGGCACAAGTAGGCCGCGTCGAGGTGGCATTCGGCGGCGATCTGCTCGAGCGATTTGATACGCTGGAAATTTTCTTCGACGTGTTTGCGGCAGTTCTGGTAGCTGAGCAGGGAAAGGGTTTCGCTGCTTTCGTCAGGGATCTGGGATTCGGCGATGCGCAGGGCGATGCACTCCAGAAGTTTGGCGCAGAGTTTGTTGGCGCCAGGGCGGCCGCGCTGGCCGCAGTGGATCAGTTCGTTGAAGAGGTTTTTGAGTTCGTGCGGCAAGGCCAATTGCGAGACGCTGCCGACGGGAAGGTGGCAGGCGCGGAGGATGGCTTTTGATTGCTGCCCGGCGAAATTCACGAAGTATTTCGACGGCGCCGCGGCAGGATTTGCGGAAATGGTTTGGGGGATGCCTGGACCGTAGGAGAATACGACGCCGGGCTGTAATTTGTGCTGGCGATGGTTCAGCCTCAGGGTGCCTTCGCCGCGAACGACGTATTCGATGGAAAAGAACGGAAAGGTGGGCCGTTGGATGCGGTAATCGGGCAGGCAATGCTCAAAGCCGCCGCTGACGACCGATAAGGGGACGTCTTTGGCGGGCTTGAGGTTGAGGTAGAAGCGTCTGGCTTCGGATACCTGGCGCGAGAAAAATTCCGGCGCGGTGGCGGCAGCGGGTTTTGGCTTTTTAGGGTCGCTCATAAAAAGTCAAAAATGGTCATGTAGTGGAAAACTATCGTCATTCCTTCGGGGGCTGTCCAGTGTAATCTGGGTTCGACGATTTTGACGCAGGTGGCGGATTGGGGCCGCGGATTTTGGGATGTTGAGGCATTGTTGAAGAGGGTGCGCGTCCGGTTATCAGTCGGCGATACAGCAGACTGCCAGCCTGCGCTGCAAAATTTGGACGAACTGGCGGGTTTGCCCTATTGGATTTGAGGCGACAACCCCCTCCGCCATGGCTGAAAGGCTGTGGCGGAGATTGGCCTCAGCCCTCTCCTCGCTAGGGCGAGGGGAGGGAGGGGCAGGGGACTGGAAAGTCCCCTGAACCCGCAGGCTGGAAAGCCTGCGCTACAATTGATCGGTCGTGAGCACGGTCTGCTTTCACATTGCGCGTCTCTGCGACTGTTTTGTATAAATTTATTTTATAGTTATGAGCATTGAAAAGAAACGGACAGTGGAAAAAGATCCGCCTTTGAAGAAGGACGATCTGATTGTAATTACCGGCGCCGGCGGGTTCATCGGCGGCAATCTGGCGGCTTACTTTCGCAAGAAGGGATTTACCAATATTCGCGCGGTGGACAAGAAGCCGTTGTATGAGTGGTATCTCCATGTGCCGGGTGTGCAGAATTTCAGTCTGGACGTGAGCAACGAGGACAATTGCCATCGCGTGTGCGAAAATGCCGTGGAGGTTTACAACCTGGCGGCGGACATGGGCGGCATGGGATTCATTGAGCGCTTTCGCGTGGAATGCCTGCGTTCGATTCTTATAAATACCCACATGGTGGAAGCGGCTTACCGGGCGGGTGCGCGGCGGTATTTCTTTTCCAGCTCGGCTTGCGCTTACAATACATTGCTGCAGCAGGATCCGAATGTGCGCGCGTTGAAGGAATCGGATGCTTATCCGGCGATGGCCGAGCGCGGTTACGGTTGGGAGAAGTTGATGTCGGAAATGTTCTGCCAGGAATACTGGTCCGAGCGCGGGATGAAGACGTTCATTGCGCGGTTCCATAATGTGTACGGGCCGCATGGCACGTGGGATGGCGGCCGAGAAAAGGCGCCAGCCGCATTATGCCGCAAGGTCATCACCGCGATGGATACGGGCAAGAAGGACATCACGATTTGGGGCGATGGCCACCAGACGCGGAGCTTCATGTATATCGACGATTGCGTGAAGGGCATCGATATGATTACGCATTGCGATGAGTTGATTGCGACGCCGATCAATCTCGGTTCGAGCGAGCTGGTTTCGATTAATGAGTTGCTTTCGCGCATCGAGAAAATTGCGGGCGTGAAGATGAATCGCAAATACGACCTGGACGCCCCGCAAGGCGTGGCGGGACGTAATTCGGACAACACGTTCATCAAAGAAGTTTTGGATTGGGAGCCGTCGACGCCGTTGAACAAGGGTCTCGCGGTGACCTTCAAGTGGATCACGGAACAATATAATAAACGCAAACAGGGGATGCGCGTGGGTGTTGGTTGATGAAACGCGACAAACCCAGAGCGGTGGCCAAATATCTTGGCGCCATTCCCAACCGTCTGCAGCTTGCGGGCGGTTGGATTGATCAGCCGTTTGTATCGAAGCACAATCCGGAGCCGTTTGGCTCGATGGTGGTGGTGCAGATTGAGGCGGATTTCCGGCCGATGGATCGGTCGGGAGTTGCCAGCGGCACGCGAGCGATTGCGATGAAGTTGTGGAAGGGCAAGGTGCCGAAGCGTCCGCTGGATGAATTGGTGCGCGAGCTTTACGAGGCTGAGAATAAAGGCAAGGCGGACCCGAGCGGCTCGCAGGATATGATTGGGCTGGTGTATCCGGGCATCAACCGGCTGGATTACGATTTCAAGGTTTCGGGCGGCGTGTTTCCGGCGCACGTGGAATCGTGCAACAAAGTGAGCGTGGCGCGCTGGCTGGAGAAAGTGCTTTACGTGATTGCGGTGGAGCCCCGACCGGAAGGTTATAGTCCGTTGGGTGTGAAAAATCTCAAGCCGGAGTGGGTGGCGCGGCTCGGGCGATCCGGCAAAGATTGTTACAACGCGATTGTTAAGATGGATGCGAAGGCGTTGGGCGCGTCGTTCAACGCCAATATGAAATGTTGGGAGACGTTGTTGCCGCACGTCGTGAAGCACCCATTAATTCGGCTCGACCTGATGGGGTTGTTGAAGGCGTATCAGCAGGAATATGCTGGAGCGATGTATTCGGGTTGCGGCGGCGGTTATTTGTTGGTGGTGTCGGAAAACAAGCCGGTGCCGGGCGGATTCAAAGTGCGCGTGCGCGTGGCCTCCAAATGAGTACGACGAAAAAAATTGTAGTTTCAGGCGCGTTTGATGACGTGCGCTCGCGTGATTTGCGTTTTTTGCAGGAGGCGGGGAAGCTGGGTGACGTGACAGTTCAGTTGTGGTCGGACGAAGCCATTGAGAAAATTACCGGCAAGAAGCCTAAGTTTCCGTTGGCCGAGCGTTTATATTTTTTAAATGCGGTGCGTTATGTGAGCCGGGTCCAAGAATGCAATTCAACGAACTCGGGAGATGAGTTGCCTGCGAATGCTGTGGCGGATGTTTGGGTTGATTTGGAGAATCCGGCAAATGCGAAACGCGGGGAATTTTGCAAGCAGCGGGGCATGGCGTATCTGGTGGTGAAAGGTGAGGATTTGAAAGGGTTTCCGGAGCTTGCGCCATTGCCTGGCGCGGCGGGCCGGAAAAAGATTGTCGTCACAGGTTGTTACGATTGGTTTCACTCTGGGCATGTGCGGTTTTGCGAGGAGGTTTCCAGCTATGGCGATTTGTATGTGATCGTGGGTCACGACGCGAATATTCGGCTATTGAAGGGCGAGGGGCATCCACTGCTTTCGCAGGACGAACGACGATATGTGGTGGGCTCGATTAAATATGTGACGCAGGCGCTGGTGTCGAGCGGTGACGGCTGGTTGGACGCTGATCCGGAGATTAAGCGGTTAAAGCCAGATGTTTACGCGGTGAACGAGGACGGCGACAAGGGCGGCAAGCGTGAGTATTGCGAAAAGAACGGAATCGAATACCTCGTGCTCAAGCGGACGCCGGCGCCGGGTTTGCCGAAACGAAGCAGCACTGACTTGCGCGGGTTTTGAAGGCTCGGCGGGCGAGTTTATATGACATTTGTCAGGGGTGTGCATGCAAATGTCGCAGCGGAATTCATTGATTTCACTGGCACACAAACGTACAGTCAAACATCAGAAAAACGGAAAAAATTGGTATGAACACGTCCCCTATAAATCGAAGGAAGCACGGTTTCACATTGATTGAGCTGCTGGTGGTGATTGCAATCATCGCCATTCTTGCGGCCATGCTGCTGCCGGCATTGTCCCGTGCCAAAAGCCGCGCGCTCGCAACAAACGACATCAACAATTGCAAACAAACCATGATGGGAATGTCCATGTATGTTTTGGACAATCAGGATTACCTGCCTGCACCCGGTTGGGGCACGCAAGGGGAATGCTGGGCGGCCAGCAAGAATATTGGACCGCTTGGGCCCACCACTAGTGCGCAGTACCAGACTTATTACGATCAGCAACTGCGCTATTTTACCGGGTTTGGGACAGCAATTCAGCCGGCGTTGCTTTTTCAATACATCAAGGCTCCCAAGCTTCTGTTGTGCCCCCAGGATATCCCGGACGCCACTGTGTATAATATCCGCAATATCTTCATTAGCAGCTACACATGGAACGGGGCCATTGCGGGGTTCAGCGCTGGTCCGACGTTCAAATTGAGCAAGTTGAAAGGAAGTTACATTTTGCAATGGGAGAACAACGAAAAGAATATAACGTCAGGAAGCTGGAATGACTTCTCGAACTATCCGCTCCAGGACAGCAACGGTGGAGCCGGCAATGGAAACGTTCCGCAAGACATCGTATTTTCAGCCCGACACGGCCTCGCCTCCCAGATCGGAAGATTGGATGGCAGCGCGGCGCGAATCCCTTACGCTGAGATGAAGGGGTTGGCTTTTGATACGAGCATCAAGAATGATCTTTGGTACAATCCGAACTCCGGGAACGGCCACTAACGTCCGCTGGGGAAAACAACCCAGAGCGATTGATCGCTGAGAACTGGACACTAAAGACGAATCAGTTATATTCGAAAGCAAGCCACTAATACAAAGACCAACGTTTATGCAAAACGAACAAATCGAAGTTTGGACGACGCCGGATTTTGAAGCGATTCCGACCAATATGGAATGCACGGCGTATTCTGAAACGCTTTAATCCTTCGCTCTAATTGAGCCCAAATCGCGGTCAGCGTGTTGAACGTTGATCGCGTTTCTGTTTTTGAGGGACGGATTTTAAACTCCTGTGTTCTGGCGGAATATCAAATTCGTGGCTTCTGCGGAGGCTCCACTGTTCTGACTCGCTTCGACAAATTCCGTGAGAGTGTTTCGGTGGGGTGACAATTCGCAAGCAGGGTCGGTGACGGTGGCGTCCCCGGTGATAAGTGCCGCCTGGCAGCGGCAACCGCCGAAATCGATCTCGCGAAATTCGCAGTCGTGGCACGGAGCGGGGAGCCATTCTGTGCCACGAAAGCGGTTAAAGGCTTCCGACTCCCGCCAAATCCATCCTAGAGATTTCTCGCGCACGTTGTCGAAGCGTAGAGATTTGATTTCGTGCGCCGTGGGGCAGGGGAGAACTTCGCCGGCGGGATTAACAGTGAGGTATTTTTGTCCCCAACCGTTCATGCAGGGTTTCGGGCGATCGCTGTAATAATCCGGCACGACGAACAGGAGTTCCATTTTGCCTAGGAGCCGTTTTTTTGCCGCCGTGGCAATCGGGATTGCTCGTTCGATTTGCGCCCGGGTTGGCAACAATTGGGCGCGATTTTTGAATGCCCACCCATAATATTGAGTGTTCGCCAATTCAAGCCGCTCCGCGCCCAGTCGTTCTGCAAGCGCAATGATCTGTTCCAAACGGTCGATGTTTGCGCGATGAAGGACAACGTTTAGAGTGAGCGGCAGGCCAGACTCGCGCACCATTTGCGCGGCTTTTAATTTCGTTGCGTGGGCGGACACTCCGGCGATGCGATTGGCGAGTAGTTCCTCATCGGATTGAAAGCTGATTTGGATACTGTCCAATCCGGCGCGCTTCAATTCCTCCAACCGCTGCGAAGTGAGGCCGAGCGAACTGGTGATGAGATTTGTATAGAGCCCGGCCTCGCGCGCGGAAGCAACGAGTTGCGCGAGGTCTGACCGCTGCAACGGTTCACCACCGGAAAACCCCACGTGCAAAACGCCGAGATCAGCCGCTTCGTGCAAAACGCGTTTCCATTCGTCCGTGGTCAGTTCAGCGGATTGAGACGAAAGTTGAAGCGGATTGGAGCAGTAAGGGCAATGCAGCGGGCAGCGATGTGTTATCTCTGCGAGCAAGCTGAACGGTCTGGGAATCGCGCGGTTCATTCCTTTGCTTCTGTGATCTCAAGCAAATTCCGCTCGCGCAGGCGGTTTAAATATTCCGCAACTTGCGGCGAAATCTCTGCGGCGGACTTTTTGTAACGTTCCGCGAGCGTTGCCACAATTTCCTGAAAGGATTTCTCGCCAGTGCAAAGCGAGACGATGGCGTGCCCGGTGGGATTGAGCATCAGCACGCCTTCCGGATACAGCACGATGGGTTTGCCGGTAACCTTGTCGGTTTGGAGACGCGCGCGAGCGGAAAGTTTCGGGCGCATTTCGGAAGACGGCAGTTGCATCGATACTCCCAGATTAGCGCACGGGATAACCGGCCGCAATGGAATCCAGCATCGTCCAAAGCACATCGCACTTAAACGACAGGGCGCGCACGGCTTCCTCCTGCAACGCGCGAGTGTTGCAATATTCAATGGTCAGGCGCAGGCCTTCCTCGGAATCGGTGCGTGCCTGAGTGACACGGCGCTTAAAATAATCAAAACCCCATGGCTTTACCCAGGTGTAGAATTTCTCGAATGCGGCCAACCGGGTCGCCATCAAGTCCGGCGCAAATAGCTCAGTGAGCGATGAGGAAATGGCGACCGGCCACGGTTTGGTGCGGGCAAAATTCACGTAGGCATCCACGGAAAACCGCACCCCCGGCAGCACATGGCGTTCATCGAGAATTTCGTCGCGCGTCATGCTGCAGGCTTCGGCGAGTCGCAGCCATGCTTCGATTCCGCCTTCGTCACCTTTGGTGCCGTCGTGATCGGTGATGCGATGCAACCACATCCGGCGCACCTCGCGCAGGGGAATGTTGGAAATAATCGCGGCGTCCTTGATCGGGATGTTGCGTTGGTAATAAAACCGATTGGCCACCCAGCCGCGAACGGCTTCGGGCTGAAGTTTACCTTCGTTCATCTGCACGTGAAACGGATGCTTGTGATGATACGATTTGGTGCCGACCGCGCGGAGGCGGTCTGTAAACGTTTTTTCGTCCAACAATTCGTTTTCCATTTTAAATTTTAAAATCCATTCCATCACGGCCAACTTTGCAGCCAGCCGCCATCACGGCAGCGGTCTCGGGCGAATTCTCAAGCAACATGGGATTGGTG
>Ga0105240_10009026_pt1 | contig 14161 bp, 23 predicted proteins | sample KBSC54metaG_FD_80426 | JGI IMG/M metagenome (GOLD analysis project Ga0105240, IMG submission 80426) | Corn rhizosphere microbial communities from Kellogg Biological Station, Michigan, USA - KBS C5-4 metaG | ecosystem: Host-associated > Plants > Roots > Rhizosphere > Soil | place: Michigan, USA... | reverse complement strand
TCGTCGTGATCCTGGGCGCGTTGCTGTTCGCGGTGCAGGGCGGCGAATTCGGCACGCTCGACCTCGTGCGCCAGCGCCGGACCGAGGCCCGATTGACCCACGAGATCGATTCACTGAGTCACATCGTCGATACGCTCCAGGCGTACGACAACAAGGTCGAGCACGATCCGGCGACGCAGGAGCGGATCGCTCGGGAAGTATTCGGGATGGTGCGCGGAAACAAGGAATTGCTCTACCGCTTCACCACGCCGCTCGACAGCTCGGCCGTCCGGCGCGACAGCGCGCCGAAGAAGCCGAAATAGCGGCAACGCTGCGGGGCGGCCGAGCCGGTTCGGCTTGACAGTGCAGACGGCACCTTTAGCTTACACGTACTGCCGCGGGGTGGAGCAGCCTGGTAGCTCGTCGGGCTCATAACCCGAAGGTCGCGGGTTCAAATCCCGCCCCCGCTACTCGAACGGCCGGCCCGTGAGGGCCGGCCGGTTTGTTTCGTAGGGCCCCGGTGGTCGTGAGCGGACGGCAACAAGTTCGCGCACGAGATCGGGAAGTGTAGGGGGGCAGGGTAGCTCAGGTGGTTAGAGCACGGCACTCATAATGCCGGGGTCGTTTCTCTAACCTGTTGTGTCCTAAGCGGTTGGTCATGGCGTGTCGTCCGTGGCAGTACCCCTGGCAGTATGCAGGGAATATTTCGGGCAGGGTAGCTCAGCCGGTTAGAGCGCGTCACTCATAATGACGAGGTCGAGAGTTCGAGTCTCTCCCCTGCTATTCACCCTGGTATTGAGATTCGCGATTGGGCGTCGTCAGTCTTCATGACGCCCCCGCAGCACGCCGCGCGCGCATCAACGCGCCGCGCTTCTGGTTCTTGTTTGGCGCCACGTCCACGGCAAATCGGGGGAAGTCTTCGGCGCCTTTCTCGCCCGTCGCGACCCACTTGAGCACTTGGAGCTTCTCGCCGTTCACCCACGCGTTCCATGCCTTGATCGTCCACGCGAGCGCGTGTGCCGCCTCTGGACGCTGCTCTGGATCGACGAGGCGCTTCCTCAGCGCGTAGATCGGGCTCGTTTTGTCGAGGTTGGCGCCCTCGTTCAGATCGTTCATGAATAGGTCGGCCATGTCGCGATCGTACTTCTCGCTGGCGTAGGCGTGGACGAAGCCCTGGACGGATGCGATACAGCGGGTGCGAACTGTCTTGAGCCGTTGGACGACAGCCGCGGATTCGTTGATCGCAGGATGCTCATCGAGAATCGCTTGCATTTCCTGCATTGTGGGCACGTGGCTGGCGCTCGGCGATCCGGTATGATACTTGAACCACCATCGGATGATTGGGCCGACGGTTTGCGTGTAGGACCGCCCGGCGATCGTCCCGACATCGTGAAACGTCCGGCCAACGCCCGTGTCGAGTGTAATCATCGCGGCGGCGTCGACTCCCCTGACGACGCACATCTTGACGTGCACCTTGGCGAGAACGACGGCGTTCAACCGATGCTGGCCATCGATCAACCGGCCGTCGCGCGCAATCTTGATCGCCTCGCCGTTCAGCAACCATTTGCCGGCGATCATCTCGCGCGCGTATCGCTGGACCACGCGGCTCCGCAGGTTCCGATTGCCCTTCATCGTGCCGAGCATACGAGCCGCATCCTGAGGCGTCACCGTTTCGATGGTAATTCGAGGCGTGTCAATGGAGAGCACGGCCTTTTCACTCGCACTCATTTCACCCTACTCCGTTTCGTTTGGTGAGCCTGCGCGATCTTCTCCCATCGGGCGCGATCCTCTGCCGACACGATCCACGCCCCGTAGTGCCGTAACACCGTCCGTTCATCCGAGCCGAGTTGGTCCGCCACGATCTTGACCGGCACGCCCGCTTGCAACAGCCGGACGGCGAAGTGGTGACGGGCTTTCCGCAAAGGAAGCCGCTGCGGCAGGCGCAGCCCCGCCCGCTCGATCACGCCATGCGTGTTCGAGATCCCGTCCCCCACCGTCTGCCGGTGCCAATCGCTCACCGTCCACCGGTTCCACGTCGCCGGGAATATCCGTCCGCTGATGATCGTTTTCGCATGGCGCCAGAAGATCGGCCAGAGCGTCTCGTTCATCCGCACCAGCCGGTCCCGGCCGCCGCTCTTCGTGCCCGCGATGCGAATCTCTCTGGTCGCTGGGTTGATGTCCGTCAACCGATCGATGGTCAGCGCCGGCGATACATCCGCGCCCGTCCCGTAAACGAGCGCGAAGAACGCTTCTCGTTCGGCAGACGGTTGCCAACCGATGATCCGCTCGACCGTCTTGGCGTCATAGAAGGCGACGAGCACGCGCTGAATCGCCGGCCGGGCGACCTGGAGCATCGGGCTCGCCGCGATGATCCGCTTGGGCATCACGAGATAGTCGAAGAACACGGACCACGCGCTGTGGACCTTCCGGTGCGTGTTCCGCCGCTTGGCCGGATACTCGGTCAGCCGCGTGGTGAGCCAGTCGACCGTGATCGACGAGACGAGTTTGGGTTGGCCCGTCGGCAAGAGATATCGGACGTGGGCCAGGGCGTGCGCGGCGGTGTCGGGCTCGACGTGCTGCGCGTGGACCTTGGTCCACTCGGCGACCAGCGGTTCGATATCGACGTCGGCCAGCCGTTGCCGCATGGACGCGAGGTTGCCCCGCGTTTCCTCATAGAGATCGAGCAGGTGACCGACCGTATGCGTGCGCGCCTTTTTCGGTTTCGCCAAGTCCGCGACGACGGGCTCGAGGATGTCCCACGCGCGCTGATCGGCGAGCACGGACCAGACGTGTTCGATGCGCTGCGCGGTTTTCTTGTCGCTGGTATCCGCGCACAACTGCTTATAGCCAAGCCGCTGCTTGGCCTCGAAATAGAATGAGGGCCGTTTCCCGCGACGATAGACCACCTACGCCACCTTGTCCGCTGAGTGTTTCGTGCGGCTCGCGTTCCACACTCGGACTGCCTTGGGATCAAAACGAATGATCGAACGACCATGAATAGCGCGCGGTCCCGACTTCTCGATCCGCGGACAGTCGCTCCGGTAGATGGAGCTCACCGAGACGAGACAGAACGCCGCGACATGCTCGACGCTCCACTCGCCGCCGAGCTGCTCCAACGCCGCCGCCTCTTGCAGCAACGCCAGCCGATTCTTGGCGGTGTCCTTCTGCTTGTCCATTACGCGGACCTCCGGGGACGATGGACGGCACCACCAAATGTCACGGGTGGAAGCGGCGTTGTGGGATCCTCCTCACGCGCGACGAGGTAGAGTTTCCGCTTCATCGGGGACCGCGCCGCCAGGGTCGAGCGGGGAGACGACTGCGCGTTGTCCAATTGCTTCCGTCGCTTGGCCGAGACGGACCGGAGGCCGGTATGGCGCTTCATCGCGACAGCCGCAGCTCGGCGTTGTACGTCATCAACTCCAATTCCCGCGACCGGATCATCTCCTCCACTTCCGTCACTTCCGTCGCGATCCGGAGATAGTCGATCTTCTCCGACAGCGCCTCGTCGATGAAGCGCGCGTACTCTTCGGACCCGTAGGCCGCGGCGTCGATCTCCGCTTCGGTCGGTTTCTTCTCCCGCCCTGCCGAGAGTTCCATCCGCGCCTTGACCTTCAGCGCCTCGACCATGCGCTTCCGATGGTCGTCATAGTGACCGAACGAACCATGGAGCGCGAACAGCTTCGTGTTGCGTTCGATGAGCAGGCGGCGGCGGGTCTGCAATTCCTCGAGACTCGCCACGCCGGCCCGATCTTCCAGGTCGGTCGGTTCGGGCAGGTCTGGCAACTCGGGCAGGTCGAGTACTTCGACCACGCCATCCTCGTCCGGCTGGCTGTAGCGCACGTCGGAGGCTTCCATGCTAGCGGCCCTCCCGGAGCGCGATGAAGAGTTGCGCGGCGAGCGCCGAGACACCTTCCAGCGTGGCCTGGTGGTTCGGCATGGCCTGCTCGTATTGGTCGGCGAGTTGCAGCGCGGCCTTGAAGCACGCGCGCTGTACGGCGACGAGTTTGTTGAACCGCTCGACGCCAGCATTGGCCGTGCTGTTCTGCGGATGCTGCGCTTGCTGGGTCTGCGCGGCGGGCGGCGGGTCCATCGGCACGCCCGGCAGATCGCCAAACTCGACGGGGTTCTCGATCGGCGCGCGGCGCGACGATGCAGCGGGGTACTGAGCCGCACGAGCATTGCCGCCTTTCGTCCCGCGCTCAGGCCAGAGCACGCCATCGCACGCGCGGGAGCGGCACTTGAAATCCGGCGCCTTGGGGTTGCGTTTCGTCATGCGGTTGTCCCACATCGGGCCGCCGCACTTCGGGCATGAGACGTCGGTCTGCGTCGCGGTCATCTCAGTCGGCTCCGTGCTGTTCCGCCAGCCATTCCTGGTGACGGATGATGGTCTCGTAGCTCGCCACGATCTTTTCGAGCGCGTCCAACCGCATCTCATGCGCGGCGTCCAACTCGCGGAGTTGTCGCGCGGCTTCTTCTCGGCTCGCCATCGCGTAATCGGCGGCACGCTTCGCCTGCCCCTGCAAGTCCTCCACGGCACGCGTCAACGCCAGATACCGATCGGCGAAGACGCAGGGCTGCTCCCGGATCTGGATGACCAACGCAGCGGCGTCCTTCAAGGCTTGAGCGTTCGGGCCGGGCGTCTTGGGAGTCGACGGCCGGACGTGGATCGCGCGCCCGAACGTCGCCACCTGCTCGGCCAACTCGTCGAGATCGTCGGCTACGAACTCCAATTCGGTCTCCATGTCCTCCAGCCAGTTCCGCCCGTTCTCGTCGCGGAGTGCTGTGGCGCCGGACTCGCTCAGCACGAGCGTCACCGTGTAGCTGACGGCGTGCTTGGACGCGGATTGGATCGGCTTCGCGGGCTGGACGAACTCGGGCGCGGTGAGCGCGCGGATCGGGGTCGTGATGGGGGACAACACGGGGAGCGGCGGGAGGGAATGGACTTTCACGGCGGGATGTGACATCTTGAATCCTCGGTGAGTGCGATCGAGCGGCGATTCTCTGGCAAGGGGGCGCCGCTCTTTCGTTTGTGAGACTTCTCGAATCGTCAAGCCGCGACTTCGGGCGTCGGAGCGGCAGGGGCAGTAGGAAGCGGAATCAGCTTCGCGTCGTAAAACTGGACGAAGCGCCCCGCTTGCCACCGATGGAGCGCCGGCACGTCGTCGAGGGAGTCAGCGCCGAAGGCCGCGTGCATCGGGCAGTTCTGCCACGTATGACAGGCCCAGACGTCCGGGGTCGCGACCTCTTCGAGCGGACGCCCGCCTGCGGTGAGCAACGCGGGGACCACCTCACTCAGGTATTCTCCCCACGTCACGCCATCCGACAGCCGCGCGCGCGTGAGAACGGCGCCCGTGAGAAGGGCGCCCGTGAGAAGGGCGCCCGTGAGAACGGCGCCCGTGAGATCGGCGCCCGTGAGAACGGCGCCCGTGAGAACGGCGCCCGTGAGAACGGCGCCCGTGAGATCGGCGCCCGTGAGAACGGCGCCCGTGAGAACGGCGTCCGTGAGAACGGCGCCCGTGAGAACGGCGTCCGTGAGAACGGCGCGCTCGCCGCCCGGCTCGCCGTACAACCACTTCCGGTGGAGCGCGAGAATCCGCTGGAGATCGTCCGTCGCGTAGGTCGTCATGGGTTGGATCGGTAAAAGGAGATTGCCGGGTGGAACGTCTTGGCGCTGGTTCCCTGCGTCAGGGCTTGCTACCGTGCCGTGCGGTGGATTAGGGACTTAGGCGGCGGGCTGGGCGGCTTCGTCTAACCGGCGAAGGCGCTCCAAGTCGCGCATGCCGATCAGGGCGGCAGTAGGCTTGCCGCCGCGCGTCAGCACGATCCGTTCATTGCCGTATCCGGCTCGGCCCATCAGCTCACTGAGGCGGCGCTGGATATCGACCACGCCAACGGACTCGAGCTCGTCGGTGTCGTCCTTGCGCGCCACGGCCTGCTCAGGCATTGTGTCTCCTGCTCTAAAGACTGTGTAGAATCGGTACGACCATGAACCTAATGCGATTCTTCTTAGGATCAATAGGAATTTTCTGCCGCATGACACTTTTTTTCTTAGACCGAAATGGCTGAGGCCGTTACGCTCGGGGACCGGATGAAGGAGGCGCGACTACAGGCCGCGGCTCGGCGGCGAGAGGTGCTGTCGCAGGGCGCCATGGCCGCGCTGGTGTCGAAGGCGGTCGGCCGGACGATCCACCAGACGCAGTGGGGGAAATACGAGGCCGGGACGAGCGAGCCGCCGATCGACGTGATCGCGGCAGCCGCCAAACTCAGTGGCCTACCGAACGCCTATCTCGCGTTCGGTGAAAGCGTGGCCGTTCTACCTGACCCGGCGCTTGACCGGAAGCTGACCGATGCCGAGATGCAGCGGGCGCTCAGGAAAGACGAGGCGGAAAGCGCAGCAGCCGAACGAACGCGCCCGGAGTCATCGACGCGGCGGAAGCGAGGGGGCGGACGAGCTTGATTCTCGGACGCAAGGCGCGAGGGCCAAGCGTCAGCCGAACGAGGTCCGCCACGATGCGCGTCTCATCGGCGCGGTCGCGCACGATCTGGACGTCTAGCAAGTCGCCCGCGTCATTGAGCGCGTACCAAACCGGGCATCCATCAATGAGGGTGCGGAATCGGTACACGCCTTCGAGGTCGGGCGCTACGGTGGGTGAAGCGGGCTGGCGCTGCGCGGTCACGGACGGTGCTGAGGTTCGGCGGCTATTCGGTGCTGGAACATTGCATCCCATCCGCGCGATGGCAAGAGGACAAATCGTCCTACCCTGTAGCTAAGTCTTTCTCCACATTGCGATTGTGGAAAGTGTGTGGATTGTCGAGGACAGATTAGAGAGTCTTAATATTTGACTTCTCGTCGGAACGGCCTCAGCTTCGCCGTTCCCCCATCAACTGGATGATCTCATGCGCAGCCTCGCTTCGCTTTCACTGTTCGCCGCATTTATAACGCTCGGAGCCTGCAAGGGGGCCGAGGGTCCGGCAGGGCCACAAGGCGCGCAGGGGCCTGTCGGCCAACCCGGACCGGCCGGGGTGCCGGGTCCTACCGGCGCGCTCAATCGTGCTGATTTCACCGGCCTGACGGACGCCAATGGCGCTGCCGTCGTATCGCCGCCCGCGGCGGCGTTCGCAACCGGCAAACTTCCATTCGTCGCGTGCTACGTGTCGAGCGATGGACTGACATGGCTGTCCGTGGCGCAGACGCCATCATTCTCGAACGTACCGTTCTGCGGCCTCTCGGGAACCGGTGTAACCAGTGAAGTCGTGCTGGTGCATGCGAGCGCGAATGAACATTATGATATTGTGGTCGGCTGGTAGATGCATGCTGATTTCGTATCTCCTCATCGTCGGCGTCGCCTGCGCCTTCGCGGGCGGGATGATCCTTGAGCCTCGCGGCGACTTCGGTACTGGGTTCGCACTCGGGTTCTTTCTCGGACCGATCGGCTTGGTGATCGCCGCCATCATGCGTGCGAATGGTCCCGCTGTGGCGCGAAGCGGTGAACGCAAATGCCCGCAATGCGCCGAGTTCGTAAAGACGGAGGCGATCAAGTGCCGGTTCTGCGGATCAGAGCTTGCCCCGGTCGCAGCAGCAGCCCTCCCATCGCCGCTGTCGCCGGCGCCGGTCAGAGATGAGAAAGATGATGCTGGAACTGTTATTGGCCTCACGTTAGTCGGAGTGCTCGTCATTGCCGTCGCCATCACGATCTTCGCCCAGTCTCATGGTGATGCACCGCCGACGCTGACCGCGTCAAGCTACGCATCACCGCCGTACGACACTGAGCACATCGTGGCGGTCGCAGGAGTTCCGGTTCCACCGCGCGTCAAGCCTGTTGAACGTCAGGCGCCGCGGCCACACGCGCGGCGCACCGTCGAGTCATCACCCAACGCGATTCGTTCGCCGAATGTCATCGCGGAAGCGGCGCGACAGTATGCGGTCGACACCATCGGCGCGTTCGACTATGACGTTGTTGACGTCCACCCGGCGTTCGTGGCCGGAGACGGTGGAAGCGGCTATGTCGATCCGCCTGCCGGGACCCAGGCGGGTGCCGTCGAGGTGCGGTTCGTGGTGCGGTCGGATGGCTCGGTTGTCGGCGCCGTCGGCACATCAGGCAACGGGGACAGTCCACGCGCCGCAGCAGTTCAGGCCGTGCTTGGTCGCGTGTATGCACCTGGCATGAAAGGCGGACGAACCGTCCCGGTGCGGATGACACAATACATCACGGTCCGAAAGCCGTGACCGTGGCAACGCCTGACGAACTGCGAGCGGTGGCGGGCCAAGCGCTCCGAGCGCCGCCAAACATTAAGACATTCTAACATTTGACTTCTCGCCGGACTCAGCGCACGTTCGCTGTTCCCTCATCCGACGGAATACCGAATGCGCCGATTGCTTACCGGGCTCGCCCTCCTCGCGCTCATCGCCTGCGGTGGCGATTCGACCGCCCCGCCACCAAACATCACTGGGACCTGGGCGGGTGCGTCCTCGACGGGCGTGGTCTTGAATCTCGTCCTCACGCAGTCGGCCGGGCAGATCACCGGCACGGGCCAAATCAGCGGGGGCGGCACGACAGTGGCGCTCACGGCGACCGGCACATTCGCCAATCCTGCGGTCTCGCTCGACCTCGAAGCGACGGGCTTCTCAGGGTCCAACTATACCGGGACGCTGACGAGCCCGACCGCCATCACCGGGGCGCTGAATGGCTCAGGGTTCGTGAACGAGCGGATCATTTTGACGAAGCAATAGCCCTCGGCCGGCTCCCGCCGTTTTCTCATCCACCAACGGAGCATTCTCGTGAGCTATAGGAATGTCACGCGCCTCGCTCTCTCCGTGGTCGCCGTCCTCGGCTGCACCCCGCAGCCGCCGGCGGCGCCCGCCCCTCACACGGCAATGAGCGTCAACGCCTCGTTCGGTCGGACGTGGGATGCCCTGATCGATGACTTCGCGGGAAACAACATTCCGATCAAGACCATCGACCGCACGTCGGGACTGATCGCCACCGACAAGCTCAGTGTCGCGGCATCGCTCACGGATGCCGCGGATTGCGGGACCAACTGGGATCACACGCCGGCGTTACCGACGGACGTGGAATACAACGCGCTGGTGCGCGGGGACAGCAGCCATTCCACCATCCGAGTGACTGCGCGGTGGACGCGTACCGGCCAATCGCGCGTTCTCGGCGATAAGACCCGCGTGACCGAGGAGTGTTCGACGCGGGCCACATGGGAAACCTCGCTCGAGGATCAGATCAAGAAATCAGCCGAAGGCGCGAAATGACGGCCGACGATCTTCCTCCCCTCGCCTTGGGGCGAGGGAAGATTAAAAGCGTTCCAATATCAGCCGGGCGCTTCTACGATCGCGACTGGCTGATTGAACAGCGGTAAGTCCGAGACGCGTGTGATGATGGGCTTCGCGCGCTGAAGTCCGCGCTTGAATTCGGTCCAATTGTCGAACGCCCGCATCAGCGAGATGACCACGTGGATATGCTCGCCTAACGCGGGCAGGCCGATGTCAGACGAGAAGAGTTGGTGATGCTTCCCGCGGCGCCGCCCGCGTTCGTCTTTTGGATTCCTGGCCTCGAGCTCCTTGAGCAGGTCGGGGAGGAGCCGCATGTAGACGAGGTCGGCGGTGTCCTTGGCGATCTGCACGGGACGGCGCGACCCCTTTCGTTCCCACGTCCAGCCACGCAGGCGGAAGATCTCATCGTAAAACTCATCGGGGAAACGCTTCGCCCACGCAGCATATTCTTTCGTGAGATACCGATCGAGAATTGCCCGGAGCGCTTTCCGGTCGCGCACCTCTTGATAGCCGGTTGCTTCGTCGACCAGGGCAACGATGCCGATCTTCGAGAGACTGCGGACGACAATCTCAGCCTGCTTCGCGATCACTAGTTGGCGGATACTGAGCTTGCTCGCGGCGCGCGCGGTGAGGTAGACATCGCACACAAGCGGTAGGAGCTCAGCCCGATAGCCTGACCACTTCTTCCCGCTGAGCGAGTAATACTCGACCGGCGCTAGTACGTCGAGTAAGTCCTTGCTAATGAACGGGATGAGCGTCTTCGAGTCGAGAAAGTTGGGCAAGTTGGTACGCCGATACCGTCCGCGCCACGGTCGACCAAGGGCCGTCAACACGGCCGCGCTTGTGATGACCCGGATGCCGCCCTCGAGCACAGCGACCGGCAAAACAGCTTCCCCGATGGTGAGGCGTCCCTCGTGCGTCGCGCGCAACACTTCTTTGCCTTCGTCCCATCGATGATGCGCCGCGATACGCGCGATCTCGCTCCGCTCTTCCGGCGTCAGCCTCTCAGCCCGAACGCGACCGCCATGCGATTGCGGCGGCACGACACGAAGCCCTTCATCGTCGGCATTTTCACCTGGCAACCCCGGCTCGTCCATGTTATCCTCGTACGCGAGTTGATGCGAGCAATGTACATCTCCTAGACCATGCTTGCAATGTGTCGCGTACGAAGGGTCTGATATTGGCAGCAAATCGCCATGCTAATGCCTGAACTGCCAGCCCCCCGCACCACCGTCCAGTGTACGATCCCGACGCGCACCGCTGATCTACTCGGGATCGCGGATGCCGACTACGCGCGCGACACGGGCGATGCGCAAACACTCATCACCGTCAGCGCCGAGCACGCGGTCGCGATTCTCGACGAGGTCCGGCGGCGCGCCGAGCACGAGCGACGCGCGAACGAACTGCTCGGCTACGCGGCCGCGGCGAAGAACCTGATCGCCGCGATCGACCGCGTCGCGCACCACACGTCGTGATCGCCCCGGTCATCACGGACGCGGCCGGTCGCCAGTGGAAGGTCTACGACTACGCCGTGTACGTCGGGAAGACCCAGCGCTACCCGGTGGGGAAGGGCCAGTACCGCGGCTTCGTGCCCGTCGACGGCGGTGCCCGCCGCACGGTCCTCATGCTCCAGGCGGACCGTCGTGATGACGGCGCGGAGCGACTGCAGTCGCTCCCTTGGCTCGCCCGCTATAGATTCGCGGGCATGAGGATTCTATGAGCGAGACGAGGAAGATCGAGCCGGCGTTGAGCGAACAGGAATGGGCCGCGGTCCTTGAGACGATCGAGATCAAACGCGAGCGCCAGTTGGCTCCGAGCGCCGATCAGTGCGCGCATGACATTGCCGTCGCCAACGCCGCGCTGCCGGACAGCGATCCGCGGAAGATCACACGCGCGACGATCGAGGACATTCGATCAGCGGCCGAGCAAATACAGCTCGATCCGGAAGAATATTACCGCGGACGCCGCTTACTCTCATTCGCCGACGCCCTCGCCAGCTACCTGCCGCCGGAGACGCCGTGACCGACGTCGAAAGTCACGATCCGCTCCGCGAGGAATTCGAGAAGCTGGAGCGAGAGGTCCGCGCGAGGGAACTCCGCGAACGACAAGCCCGCTGCCCGCACCGCGACACCGTGCACGTCGAATACATCGGCGAACCGTGGCGCCAAGACATCTGCATCGCCTGTGGCGCCGATGTCGCCCGCGCGAACCTCTTCAAGAACTCTACTGCCGCTCAGAACGGCGTGATCGTCAGATAGAGCGAGTACTTGGGGTCGTCGTCCGGGATGTCCACGACGTCCGTCGGGTCCGTGCCGCCGAGTGGAATCGCCTTGAAGCGGAGCCGCATCGTGCAGGCTATCGCGGCCGTCATGCTGCTCGGCGCGACCCTGGCGCTTGGCGTGGTCGGATGGTACGGGCTGCGTTCGTTGAAGTTAGCTCGGCACGACATGGTCATTCGCGCAACCCGGGAGGCGCGCGGCCTCGCACTGCAGCGCGCCGAACAATTCAGCCAATCGGTAATTCGTGGCGAACACCGCATGATTCAGGAAGAACTCAGGACCGCCAGTGTTGTTCCGTTCACCCATCAGGTTGCGAGCGGCGCCGCAGTTTTTGATGACGACACGGTCTATCGAGCGTCCAAGAAATGGTGGGATGGCGTACCGCTCGACACAAAGAATCGCATCATATTCTTCTTGAATGACCTGGAGGCGTGGGCCATGTATTTTACCCACGAGCTAGCGGCCGACGATGTAGTGTTCGGCCCTTGCGCCCCAACCTTCTGCTCGATCGTCGTGCAGTACGCGCCGTGGGTCATCGTTGCCCGCAAAGAGCAGTACGCTGGGTTTTATCCAAACATCGTCGATCTATTTCGGGCATGGCGCGCGGAACTTGACGCGAAGGAACGGGGTTCAAAGACTGAGGCGTGGGTTCGCGCGGCCCAGGCCGCTGAGGAACGCCATGCCCAGCACAAGCTTGCGGCCCCATTGGGCACGAAGGTTGACATATAGCCGCGCGCAGCCGATACTTGGGGCGCAACCGCCCGAGGCCGGGCACCTATCGCTTCCTAGGGGGAAGACGAATTATGTGCGAGTAAGCTGTTAGGCGGTTCCGAGAAGGGCCACCCGAGAAAAGGGTGGCCCTTCTGCTTTCTAACCGGACTCTCCCGTATTGCCGTGAGCGAAACAGATGAGCGAACGCTATCATCTGCCGTCGACGTCTATCCAGTTCCATCTCCCGCGCTCCGTCGCCGAGTCCCCTGAGCTCGTCGCTCGACACATCCCCTACATCACGGCCGTAGACCGCGAGCACCGAGGCCAGGTGCGCGTGACGACGCTCGCAACCGCGACCGAGCTCCTCGAGTTGGTTCGCGCCCGGGGCGACGCGACGGAATCAGCGGACCTCCTGCTCGCCTGTGCCGCGGCGTTCAGGACGCTCGACGCAGCGATCCAGGAGGGACTCCAGTTCTGGCGCTCAGCGCCTGGGCGTTCCCACGAGCGGAACTAGCGGCGAAGTAGGGTTCGCTAGAACGCCGTCACCCGGAGCACCAACAGATACTTCTTGTCGTTGTCCGGGATCGGGATCACGTCGTCCGGTGCGGTCCCGCCCACCGGCAACGCCTCGAAGCGCAAGCGGATATCCCCGGTCCGCGCGACGTCGGCCGTCTCGAGCTGACACGAGAAGGCGAGCGTCGCCCAATCGGTGATCGTCACGTCGCGTCCTGAGAACGCTACTGTCCCGTCGTCGATGCGCGTGCCGAACAGCGTCACGGTCGAGCCGGTGGGGATCGAGGCGGCGAGATTCCCGTCCTCGCTGGCCAGCGTGCCGACGATCGGTCGTTCCGGGAAGCCGACGATGCGCGTGATGATCTGACTCGCCTGGGTCGTCATTGCGGAATCCTCAGTTTTCTGAAGTCAGGATCACGAACGTCGCGGCATCGGGCACGAGCGCGTACGTCGCACTCGGCGTGAGGAGCGCGAAGGTTGGCGTCTTCGGTTTTGGCGGGAGCGCGCTCTTGTCGATGATCGTGCCCTGGGCGATCGACTGTGCGACGCCGTGCCCGGTCCCCGCGACGGTGGTCGCTGCGATCGCTGATCCGCTCGACTGCGCGACCGATTGCCCCGCGCCGCTGATCGTTGCCTGGGGCGTGGCCTGAGCCTTCGACTGCGCCACCGACTGACCCGGTGCCGCGACCGTGGCCAGCACCGCGCCCTGCGAGACGGAGATCGAGATCGACTGCCCGGTACCGGCGACAATGAGCGATGCCTGCCCCTGGGCCGTCGACTGCGCGACCGACTGGCCGAAGATGCCGGGGATGTTCGCCTGGCCTGTGGCCTGTCCGGTGCTCTGGGCGACCGATTGGCCCGCCGAAGCGACTGTCGCCGCGCTGGCGCCGCGTGCGGTCGACTGCGCGACGCTCTGCGCGGGACTCGCGACCGTGGCCGCGGCTGCACCGGCGCTCGTGCTCTGCGAGACGGACTGTCCGGCAGCGGCGATGATGAGAATGCCGACGCCGATCGACCAGGACTGCGCGACCGAGCTCCCCGCGGCCGCGGCCGTCAGCGCCGCGATGCCTTGGGCGGTGGACTGCGCGGTGCTCTGACCGGCGCCGCTCGCCGTCGTCGGTCCGGGCTTGGACGGAACGAACGCGCGGCGTGGCCGAACCCGCGTGACGGTGCGACGAAAGATCGGCATCGCGCCTCGGCCTTTCGGCTATCTCAGCCCAACTCTTCGACGAAGAACGTCAGCGTGCCCGTCATGTCGTCGGCGAGCGTCGTTTCCATGCGCACGACGAGCGCCTCGCCGTTGATCGCGACGGGCCGGAGCTCTTCCGGGATCCACCGCTCCCACGGCGTGTTGCGCTCGTTCCAGCCGAGTTGCTCCATTGTGGTCGAGGCCCCG
>Ga0105240_10009024_pt1 | contig 14162 bp, 16 predicted proteins | sample KBSC54metaG_FD_80426 | JGI IMG/M metagenome (GOLD analysis project Ga0105240, IMG submission 80426) | Corn rhizosphere microbial communities from Kellogg Biological Station, Michigan, USA - KBS C5-4 metaG | ecosystem: Host-associated > Plants > Roots > Rhizosphere > Soil | place: Michigan, USA... | reverse complement strand
GAGCTGCTCGGCGGCGGTCGGGATCGACTCGCCGAGCTGCGTGCCGCGCAGGCCCTGGACGCCGTGCGCGCTCGGATAGCGGCCGGTCAGGAGCGCGGTCACCGCAGGGGTGGTCGTGGGGCAGGTGGAGTAGCACGCGTCGAAGCGCGCCCCGCCGGCTGCGAGCCGGCTGATCCGCGGCCACGACCGGCGGCCGCGGGCGACCACGTCGGCCCGTAGGCAATCGACCACGATGAGGAGCAGGCTCGCCACGGCAGCGGAGTGTATGCGCGACCACCCAGGGCGGGGTCAGACCCCGAACGGAACTGCAACGGAACTGTCACAGCCGACGTTCGGGGTCTGACCCCGATTCCGGCTACTCGTACGAGATCAGCTCGAGCAGCGTCCCGTCGGGGTCGCGGAAGTAGACGCTCTGGCCGTCGCCGCGGGCGCCGGCGCGCGGGGCCGGGCCGACCTCGATCTCGATGCCGCGCGCCGCCAGGTGCTCGACCGCGCCGGCGATCGGGCCGTCCCACACGAAGCACAGGTCGCTGTTGCCCGGGCGGACGGGATCGCGCGCGACCGGCGAGGCGTTCACCCCGGGTCCGTGCACGTTCAGCTGCTGGTCGCCGAAGCGGTACGCGCACCCGGCGCCGCGCTGCACGTGCTCGGCGCCGAGCACGTCGCGGTAGAACGCGTTCGCGCGCTCCCAGTCGCTGACGGCGATGACGCAGTGGTCGAAGCGGATCTCAGCCATCGCGGCGGCGGATGGCGAGCAGCGAGAGCATCTCATGGCAGACCGTCGCGGCCAGCCACGACGTGATCCCGGCCGGGTCGTACGGCGGCGCCACCTCGACGCAGTCGAAGGCCCGGAAGTCGATCCCCGTGAGCGCGCGCACGTACGCGAGGGCCTGCGCGCTCGTCGGGCCGCCGACCTCCGGCGTCCCGGTGCCCGGCGCGAAGGCCGGGTCGACGAAGTCGATGTCGAACGAGAAGAACACGGGCCGCCCGCCGACGCGCTCGCGCACGCGGTCGCCGTACTCCTGCGGCGTCATCTCGGCCAGCTGCGGCCAGGGGATGGCCTCGTAGCCGAGCCGGCCCGGCTCGGCCTCGTCCGACGCGCCGTAGAGCGTGCCGCGCATGCCGGCCTGGACGGACGCCGCGGGATCGACGAGCCCCTCCTCGGCCGCCCGCTTGAAGATCGTGCCGTGGAAGTAGCGGGCGCCGTAGTAGGCCTCCCACACGTCGGCGTGCGCGTCCAGGTGCACGAGGGCCAGCTTCCCGTGCACGGCCGCTGCGGCGCGCAGCTCGGCCAGCACCATCGAGTGGTCGCCGCCGATGCAGATCGGCGTCACGCCGGCCCGATGCACCGGCTCGAGGAACGCGCCGATCCGGGTGAGCGTCTCCTCGTGGTAGCCGGGCACGGTCGGCGAGTCGCCGAAGTCGATCATCGACAGGTGCTCGGTGACGTCGACGCCGAGCACGGGGTTGTACGGGCGCAGCAGCACCGAGGCGGAGCGGATCCCCTCGGGCCCGAAGCGGGCGCCGGAGCGGAACGAGACCGCGTCGTCGGTGGGGATGCCGATGACCGCCGCATCGACGTCGTCGAGCGAGTCCCGCAGCGGCAGCCGCATGAACGTGCGCGGGCCGCTGAAGCGGGGGGTCTGGCTCGAATCGGCGGGGCCGTACCGCACGGCCGGGATCGTATAGCCTCGCCCCATGGATCTGGGCCTGTCGGGTACCGCGGCGATCGTCGGGGGCGCGTCGTCGGGGATCGGGCTCGGCATCGCGAAGGCGCTCGCGGCCGAAGGCTGCGCCGTCACCGCGGTCGCCCGCGGGCAGGAGCGGCTCGAGCGGGCCGCGGCCGAGATCGGCGAAGGCACGACCGCGGCCGCCGGCGATGTGCGCGACCCGGACTTCCAGCGCCGCGTCGTCGACGGCACCGTCGCCGCCCGCGGCCGGCTCGACATCCTCGTGAACAACGCCGGCGGGCCGCCGCCCGGCACCTTCGACGAGACGCCCGACGAGGCGTGGGCGGCCGCCTTCGAGCTGTCCATGAACGCGGGCGTGCGGATGACCCGGCTGGCCCTGCCGCACCTGCGCGCGAGCGGCCGCGGCCGCATCGTCAACATCACCTCGTCGTCGGTGCGCGAGCCGATCCCGCACCTGATCCTCTCGAACGCGATCCGCCCCGGCGTCGTCGGCTGGGCGAAGACGCTCGCGCAGGAGCTCGGGCCCGAGGGCATCACGGTGAACACGATCGCGCCCGGCAAGATCGACACGGAGCGCGTCCGTGAGCTGTGGGGGCACTACCCCGACCCGGCGGCCGCCGAGCGCGCCGACATCGAGCGGGTGCCGGCCCGGCGGCTGGGTCAGCCCGACGAGATCGGCGCCGCCGTCGCCTTCCTGTGCTCGACCCGGGCCGCCTACATCTCGGGCACGGTGCTGCCCGTCGACGGCGGCCTCCTGCGCGGGCTCTGGTAGCCGCTTTGGCCCATCGGATCACACCTTCCACTTAGGTCACCCGCCTACAATTCCTTGGTGGACACCTGCTATCGCCATCCCGACCGCGAGACGGCGCTGCACTGCTCGAACTGCGGGCGGCCGATCTGCGCGGAGTGCATGACCCACGCCGCCGTCGGCATCCGCTGCCCGGTGTGCGCGGGCAAGGCCACGCCCCTGCAGCGGGCCGGGTTCACGATGCCGCACGCGCCGCTCGTGACCTATTCGCTGATCATGATCAACGTCGCGGTGTTCGCCCTGACCAACCGGGTCGGCGGCGGAGGTGGGGCGTTCGGCTTCGGGTCGGCCGACCTGAACTCGCTCGGCCAGCGGCTGGTGCTGTTCGGCCCGGCCGTCGCACACGGCCAGGACTATCGCCTCCTGACCGCGGCGTTCATCCACTACGGCGTCCTCCACATCGCCTTCAACATGTACGCGCTCTTCATCCTGGGGACGGCCTTCGAGCGCTACGCCGGCCATCTGCGGTTCGCCGTCGTCTACTTCACCGCGGCGCTTGCCGGCAGCTTCGGCGCGCTGATCCTGACGCCGCATTCGGCGACGGCCGGCGCGTCCGGCGCCATCTTCGGCATCATGGGCGCGCTGCTCGTCTTCGAGCGCCAGCGCGGGATCGCGCTCATGCAGAGCCCGATCGTGGGCTGGATCGTCATCAACCTGATCATCACCGTCAGCATCCCCGGCATCTCGATCGGCGGCCACGTCGGCGGTCTCATCGGCGGCGGCCTGGCGGGCTTCGCCCTCTCCGACTACGGGCGGAGCCACATGGCCTACGGCCGGCTCGGCGTGCTCCCGGTGCTCGGCGTCGCGGCCATCGTGATCGCGTCGGTCGCCGGATCGCTCGCGGTCGCCGGATGAGGCTGGTGCGCTGGCTGCGCCGGGCCTGGCCGGCGCTCCTCGGCATCGTCGCGCTGATCATCGCCGTCGGCCTGATCTGGGCCTGGCGGACGCCGTCGGGCTACTTCGTCCTCTGGCCCGACAAGGCCCACGCCGCCGCCGACTACCTGCACATCCCCGGCGGCAAGCCGCCCGCGCCCGGCACCGGCTTCTATTTCGTCGACGTCCACGAGCTCGAGGCGAACAAGCTCGAGGAGTTCTGGGGCCGCCACATCGTGAGCGGCGCGACCCTGATCCCCGACCGCGAGGTCATCGTGCCCGGCGAGTCCGAGAACCAGCGGGTCAAGGAGGACTTCCAGGCGATGGACACGTCGCAGGTCGTGGCCGAGGCGGTCGCGGAGAAGGCGCTCGGCCGCAACGTCGTGATCCGCCACCTGGGGGCCCTGGTCGAGCAGGTGTCGCCGGGCCTGCCGGCGGCGAAGGCGGGCGTCGAGGCCGGCGACGTGATCACGGCGGTCGACGGGCACCGCGTGCGGGCGGCGGCCGACCTGATCCGGCTCACCCGCGGCCTGCATCCGGGCGACGCGGTCGCCTACACGTTCGGGCGCCATGGCACCAGGCGCCTGCGCACCGTCGCGAGCACCGACGGCAAGCACCGGGCGATCATCGGCGTCGCGATCGGCGACGACGTCCGCATCGGCCGCATCCCGGTCAAGGTGCACTACACGATCAGCGGGATCGGCGGCCCCTCGGCCGGGCTCGCGTTCGCGCTCGAGATCTACGACAGCCTGAGCGGGCGTCACCTGCTGCGCGGCCACCGCATCGCCGCGACGGGCGAGCTCGACCCGCTCGGCGACGTGATCGAGATCGGCGGCGCGAAGCAGAAGGCGCTGGGAGCGATCCAGGCCGGCGCCGACACCTTCATCGTCCCGAAGGCGAACGTCGCCGAGGCCCGCAAGGCCGCCGCCGGAAAGCTCCGCGTCATCGGCGTCGACACCTTCGCGCAGGCCCTCAGGGTCATCCGCAGCCTGCCTGCGAAGTCGTCAAGCTGAGAGTTCGCCGCTCTTTGCGGGGTCGCGCTCGCGATGGTGGTGGAGACGCGGCCCCGGGTTCCGTAGACTGCCCGACTCGACCCGCCGAACCCGACGAGGAGCCCCGTGGCACAACCCCCCCGCCGTGCGACCTGCGACGACTGCTACTTCCGCAAGACCGAGCTCTGCGCGCTGCGCCTGAGCCGGCCTTGCCCGACGTTCCGGCCGATGCAGCGGGGGAGGATGGTGCCGCCGCGCCAGCCGCGCCTCGTCGAGACGGCGGCGACCGCCGTGGCCTGACCGCCGGCGCTGGCAAGAACATGTCACCCCGGCGTGGAGGTCGGCGGGCCCAGGCTGGGCGCGATCGTCCCGGCGGTCGTCTGCGCGACGCCGCCGCACCGAACAATGCCGGAGTGCGACCCGAGATCGCGCCCTGCCTGTGGCTACCTGTCCGCTCCTCCTCCGAGTCGGAAGAGTTTGACGGAGTCCCAGGAAAATGTCAACTTCGCCGCCGGGCCGGGCCGCTCTCAGGCAACGGCCGCCGCGTGTGACGTGAGCACGCCCGCAAGCCGGGCGATGCCCTCGTCGATGCGATCGCCCGGGCAGGCGCTGTAGGCGAGCCGCACCGCGTCGCGGCCGCCCTCGCCCGCGAAGAAGTCCGCGCCCTTCACGTACGGCACGCCCTGCTCGACGGCTGCGGGGAGCGCATCGGTCGTGTCGATCCCGTGGGGCAGCTCGACCCAGAAGAAGTAGCCGCCCCGGGGCGTCGTCCAGCGGGCGCCCTCGGGGAAGTGCGCCCGGAGCGCCCCCTCCATCGCGTCGCGGCGCGTGCGCAGGCCGGCGGTCGCGCGGGCCACGTTCGGCTCGAAGCGGCCGGCGTCGCAGTAGGCCGCGAGCACGGCCTCGGCCAGCGTGTTCGGGCCGATGTGCGTGTTCTCGGAGAGCACGGCGAGCGGCTTCACCAGCCGCTCCGGCACGATCAGGTAGCCGGTGCGGACGCCGGGCGCCACCGTCTTCGTGAACGACGAGCAGTAGATGACGTGCTCGCCGCCGTCGAGCTCGTGCAGCGTCGGCACGGGATCGCCCTCGAAGCGGAGCAGGCCGTAGGGGTCGTCCTCGACCAGCACCAGGTCGTAGCGCTGGGCCAGCTCGACCAGGGCCCTGCGCTTCTCGGCCGACGCGCAGGCGCCGGACGGGTTCTGGTAGGTCGGGATCAGGTAGACGAGCCGCGGCCGCAGGCCGCCGGCCAGGAGCTCGGCGAAGCGGTCGACGTCGACGCCGTCCGGATCGAGCGGGACCGTGTGCAGGTCGGCGCCGGCCTCGCGCAGGATCTTCAGGGTGCGGTCGTAGGTCGGCGCCTCGATCACCGCGGCGCCGTCGCCGTCGGCGAAGAAGTGCCTGCCCAGGAACCCGATCGCCTGCAGCGACCCGTTCGTGATCAGGACGCGGCCGGCGTCGACGCCGTGGCGGGCGCCGATCCACTCCCGCAGGGGCCGGTAGCCGCCGGGGGCGTAGGAGAGCGCCGCGACCGGGTCGGCGTCGAGGGCGCGCCTCGTCGCCTCGCGCATGTCGTCGACGGGAATGAGGTCTGCGGCGGGAACGCCGCGCGTGAACGGGATCGGGTCGGGCATGGATCCAGCCTACCGGATGGGCAGGCGGGCGCCGCGCGGCAGCCGTTGCCTACAGGTTGGCGTAGGCCGCGACGGCGAGCTGCGCGGCCTCGGTGGGGCTGCGGCCGACGCGGACGCCGTGGCCCTCGAGGGCCTCCTTCTTGGCCTGCGCCGTGCCCGCCGAGCCGGAGATGATCGCCCCGGCGTGGCCCATGGTCTTGCCCGGCGGCGCCTGGAAGCCGGCGATGTAGGCGACCACCGGCGTCGACATGTGCGCGCCGATGAACTCGGCGGCCTTCTCCTCCTCGTCGCCGCCGATCTCGCCCACCATGACGACCAGGTCGGTGTCGGAGTCGGCCTCGAACCGCTCGAGGACGTCGATGAAGCCCAGCCCGACGATCGGGTCGCCGCCGATGCCGACGATGGTGGAGTTGCCGAGCTTCGCGTCGGCCAGCTCCTTGCCGATCTGGTAGGTGAGCGTGCCGGAGCGGGAGACGAGGCCGATCCGGCCCTGCCCGAACACCTGCGCCGGGATGATGCCCACGTTGGCGACGCCCGGCGAGAGCGCGCCGGGGCAGTTCGGCCCGAGCAGCGTCGCCCCGCGGGCGCGCACGTACGGGTAGAGCTGGAGCATGTCGTGGGCGGGGATGCCCTCGGTGATGCAGATGACCGTCTCGACCCCCGCATCGACCGCCTCGTAGATCGCGTCGGCGGCGAACCGGGGCGGCACGAAGACCATCGCGGTGTTCGCCTGCCGCTCGGCGACCGCGTCGGCAACGGTGTTGAAGACCGGGATGCCGTTCACGTCCTGCCCGGCCTTGCCGGGCGTGACGCCGGCGACGACGTTCGTGCCGTAGTCGCGGTTGCGGGTGGCGTGGAAGCTGCCCTCGCGGCCGGTGATGCCCTGGACGACGAGGCGCGTCTCGGCGCCGACGAGGATCGCCATCAGGCGCTCCCCGCCAGCTTGACGACCTGTTCGGCGGCGCCGAGCATCGTCTCGGCGACGTGCAGGTTGGGCGGCGCCGCCTCGGCCAGGATCGCCCGGCCCTCGACGTCGTTGGTCCCGTCGAGCCGCACGACCATCGGCACCTTCACGTCGAGTCGCTCGAGCGCGGTCAGCACGCCGCGGGCGACCTCGTCGCAGCGGGTGATCCCGCCGAACACGTTGAAGAGGACGGCGCGCACCTTCTCGTCGGAGAGCAGCACCTCCATGGCCGTCACGATCTCGTCCGCCTGGGCGCCGCCGCCGACGTCGAGGAAGTTGGCCGGCGTCCCGCCCGCGCCGGCGACCACGTCGAGCGTCGACATGACGAGGCCGGCGCCGTTGCCGATGATGCCCACCGTGCCGTCGAGCTTGACGTAGGTGACGCCGCGCTCGCGCGCCATCCGCTCCTGGGCGTCGAGCGCCTCGAGATCGCGCATCGCAGCGATGTCGGGATGCTTGTGGAGCGCGTTGTCGTCGACCGTGTATTTCGAGTCGAGCGCGCGCAGCTCGCCGTCGGGCGTGACGATGAGCGGGTTGATCTCGACCAGCATCGCGTCGGTCTCGACGTAGGCCCGGTAGGCCCGCGACAGGATGTCCGCGGCCTGGCGCATCTCCTCGGCCGGGATGCCGGCGGCGAAGCACAGGCGGCGCGCGTGGAACGGCTGGAAGCCCGTCAGCGGGTCGACGTGCAGGCTGGCGATGCGCTCGGGCGTGTCGTGGGCGACCTGCTCGATCTCGATCCCGCCGGCGGTCGTCAGCATGATCAGCGTCTGCTTCGCGCCGCGGTCGAAGGTGATCGAGCAGTAGTACTCGCGCTCGATGTCGGACGCCCGCTCGATCCAGACGCGGCGGGCGACGTGGCCGTTGATGTCCATCCCCAGGATCGCGCGCGCGTGCCCCTCGGCCTCGTCGGGGCTCGCGGGGCCCTTGATGCCGCCGGCCTTGCCGCGCCCGCCGGTCAGCACCTGCGCCTTCACCATCACCGGAGCTCCGAGCCGCTCGGCCGCCTCGCGGGCCTCCTCGGGGGTGTCGGCGACCTGGCCGTCCGACACAGGGATCCCGAACCGGCTGAAGAGCTGCTTGCCCTGGTACTCGTACAGATCCATCGGCCGCGAGAGTCTAGATGCGGCACACCGCAGACGGGGTCAGACCCCGAACGGAAGCGCAACGGAACTGCGACGGCCGACGTTCGGGGTCTGACCCCGGTGCCGCCCAGAACGCCAGCCGCCAACCCGGGGACAGTCCCCCGTTGGCCCCACCGCCACCCGGGGTCAGACCCCACCCAGGTTGGCCCTCCGTGGGTCGGTGGGGTCTGACCCCCACATTGCTCCATCTCCAGCCGCGAGGGAACAGGAAGCCCGCCCGACCACGAACGCTGGTTCAGATCGAGCAGTGTGGGGGCGGGCAAAGGCCGCCCCGAGGTATCCTCGGCCCGCCCTGGAAGCCGCTTTACCGGTTCTCGGTCCAATCTTGCATGTTTACAGATAGCTAACAGATAGCCAACGCTTCCCGAACAATTCCGGTCAAGAATCGTCATCGGACGCTGCGACCGAACGTGCCCACACTTCGCAGCTACCTGCCTCCTCCGACGACCCGTCCGCGGGTCGTCGGGCTTTAAGGGGTCAGACGTGACGAAGGCACGGCTCTACGACCGCATCGGCACCGGCTATCCGGCCACCCGGCGCACGGAGCCGCGGATCGCCGCCCGCATCGATGCAGCCCTCGGGACGGCCGCGACGGTCGTGAACGTCGGCGCCGGCACCGGCTGCTATGAGCCGCCGGGACGGAGAGTGACCGCGGTCGAGCCGTCGGCTGTCATGATCGGTCAGCGGCCGCCGGGCGCCGCCCCGGCGGTGCGGGCGGCGGCCGAATCGCTCCCTTTCCCGGACGCGAGCTTCGACGCCGCGATGGCCGTCTGGACGGTGCACCACTGGGCCGATCCGCCCGCCGGCCTGGCCGAGCTGCGGCGGGTCGCCCGCGACCCGGTGGTCGTCGCCACGTGGGATCCGGCGTTCCGGGGCGAGTTCTGGATCACGGACCGCTACCTGCCGGAGATCCGCACGGCCGACGCGTCCGTCTTCCCCTCGATCGAGATGATCGCCGCCGCGCTCGGCGGCCGTGTCGAGGTCGCCCCGCTGCCGATTCCGCGCGAGTGCGCGGACGGCTTCCTGGGCGCGTTCTGGGGGCGGCCCGAGGCCTACCTCGACCCGGCGGTGCACGCCGGAATGTCCAGTCTCGCCACCGCGGATCCGGAGTCGATGGCAGCCGGACTCGCCCGGCTGGCGGCGGACCTCGACTCCGGCGCGTGGGACGCGCGCTACGGCCGCCTGCGCGCCCTGGACGAGCTCGACCTCGGCTACCGGCTGGTGACGGCTACGCGGGGGTGAAGCCGGCGTCGCGGACGGCCGCACGGATCGCGTTTAGATCGGTCTGCCCGGGGTCGAACGTGACCTCGACCTCCTCGGCCACGAAGTCGGCCCTGGCGCTGCCGACGCCGGGGACGCCCTCGACGGCGTGGCTGACCGTGCGCTCGCAGCCGCCGCAGTGCATGCCGCGCACCGGGACGATCTCGGTCCGGACGGCGGTCATGGCGGCGAGGAGCCGGGGTTGTACTGCTGCGCCAGCTTCACGCCGGCGACGCTGGCCACGTACGCGGCGACGTCGTCGGCGTCCTGGCCCTTGAGCAGGTGGCGCGGCATCGGCGGGTCGGCCAGGTCGATCTGCTCCCGCACCATCGCCTCGAACGACGAGTCCTCCATGCCGACGATGCGGTCGGCCGCATAGGCCGCGTCGAGATCGGGGCCGATCTTGCCGGTCGTCCCCGCGTCCTGAAGCGTGTGGCAGGAGCCGCACGTCGCGGTGAAGAGCTGCTTGCCCTTGGCGACGTCGACCGACGATGAAGCGGGTATCCCCGTGCCGCCGGCCCCGCAGCCGCTCAGCGCGGCCGCGCCGAGCACGGTCACCATCACGCTGCACAGGGCTGCCCGGCGGCTCATCTGGGCAGACATTAGCAAGCGCGGATTACGGCGGCGGGGGCAACGCGCCGCGCCACGTGAGCGCCTCGGCGGCGCGGGTGGCGGCGTGTGCCAGAGCGCGGTCGAGCGGCCATCCCGACGCAAGGCCGAAGAGCACCCCGGCGACGAACGTGTCACCCGCCCCGTAGGTGTCGACGACCGGGCCGGGCACGGGCGCGGCCTGGTAGCCGGTGCCGCCCCGGGAGCCGTTGGTGACGATCACGTGATCGGGCTGCTGCGCGAGGCGGCCGAGGTCGAACCGCTCGCCGCGGTCCTTGCCGCTCCCGACCAGCGCGTCGGCGCGGACGCCGCTCTCGACGAGCACGTCGAACCGGCGCGCCGTCACGACCAGCACGCGCGCCCGCCGGCCCAGCCGCAGCGTCTCCGGGTCGTAGCCCGTGAAGAAGCAGCCGTCCATGTCGTCCAGCGCGTCCCAGTCGAGCGGGTCGTCCGCCCGGGCGGCGTCGTTCTCGCCGATCACGTAGAGCGTCCGCTCGCCCCGCGGGTCGACGAGCGCGAGCACCTCGGTCTGCGGGTCGGGCCGCTGCGCCGCCTCCAGCCGCAGGCCCTGGCGCTCGAGCGGCGCGCGGGCCCGGCCGTCGCTCCCGAGCGACGTGTAGAAGGTGACCTCGGCGCCCATCCGCCGGAGCGCCGCGGCCGTGACCGCGCCGCCGCCGCCCGGCTGGGGCAGGGGGTCGGTCAGGTGGACGATCTCGCCCGGCTTCGGCACGAAGGGCGCATGGGCGAACGTGACCCACTCGATGTGCCCGATCACGGCCAGGCGCAGCATGCGCCGCATCCTACGGGGTCAGACCCCGAACGAAAGCGTCACAAAAGTGCAACGGCCGCCGTTCGGGGTCTGACCCCGATTCAGGGCACGTAGACCAGCTTGCCCTGCACCTTCAGGTCCTCCATCAGCTGCTGGGCCTTGGGGACGTCGCGCAGGGGGAACACGTGGTCGATCACCGGCTTGATGTGGCCGGCCTCGACGGCGCGCAGCGCCGCGGCCAGCTCGGCCTTGCTGGCAAGGTGCGAGCCGAGCAGGTTCTGCTGCTTGTTCCAGAGGAAACGCAGGTCGGTCACCGCCTCGAACCCGGTCGACGCGCCGCAGACGACCAGCCGGCCGCCCCAGCGCAGCGCCGCGACCGAGGTCGGCCACGTGTCCTGGCCGGAGTGCTCGAACACGATGTCGACGCCCACCTTGCGGGTGATCTCGCGCACCCGCGCGGCGACGTCCTCCGACGTGCGGTCGATGACGTCTCCGGCGCCGAGCTCCTGCGCCTTGGCCACCTTGGCCCTGCCGCCGACGACCGGGATCGGGTTGGCCCCGAACATCCGGCAGATCTGGGTCGCCATCACGCCCAGGCCGCCGACGCCGCCCCAGATGAGCACGTTCTCGCCGGCCTGCACCTTCGCCCGGGTGACCAGCATCCGCCACGCCGTCTCGAGCACGAGCGGCATGGACGCGGCCTCCTCGAAGGTGAGGTTGGGCGGCTTCGGCAGCACGTTCACGGCGGGCATGGTGACGAGCTCGGAGTGCCCGCCGTTATTCGGCCCGGTCTGGAATCCCCAGATCAGGAACTGGCGGCAGAAGAACTCCTGGCCCGACGTGCACATCTCGCACGTGCGGCAGGAGATGCCGGGGTGGACGACGACCTCGTCGCCGACGCGGACGGGCGACGACCCGAAGCCGGTCCCGCCGACCTCGGAGCCGATCGCGCGCACCACGCCGGCCACATCCGAGCCGGCCACGTGCGGGAAGATGACCTTCATCCCCGGCATGCCCCGCCGCGCCCAGATGTCATTGAAGTTGGCGCCCGCGGCCTTGACCTCGACCAGGACCTCGAACGGCTTGGGCTCCGGGTCGGGGATGTCCGTGTAATTCAGGACGTCCGGCCCGCCGTGCTCCTCGAAGACGACGGCCTTCATGCGATCGCGTCTGCCATCTGCTGGAAGTTGTCCACATAGCGGCGCACATCCGCCTCGGAGTGCTGCACCGAGAGCGTCCAGTTCTCGGACTTGCCCCACGGCGCCATGAACACGCCGCGGTTCAGCTGCACGAGCCAGTTGATGTAGCCGAGATCCTCGTTCACCTCGAGGTAGTCGCGGTAGTTGCGCACCCGCTCGGCCCGGTAGGTGACGGCACCGCGGGCCGACCGCACCGTGGTGTAGCCGGCGATCCCGGAGCTCTCCATCACGCCGTCGCAGCCCGCGCGCAGGATCTCGCCCAGGCGGTCGAACTCGGTGTACGCGTCGTGCGTGAGGATGTCGATCAGCGTCGTCCGCATCGCGGCCATCGTGAGCGGGTTGCCGTTGAACGTCCCCACCTGGTCGATCTTGCCGGACGCGATCCACTCCATGACCTCGTCCGAGCCGCCGATGGCGCCGCAGGGCAGGCCGCCGCCGACCGACTTGGCCAGGCAGAGCAGATCGGGGGTGACGCCGAAGCGCTCGACGGCGCCGCCGTACGCGATGGTGGCGCCCGTCTTGACCTCGTCGAAGGTGAGCAGCGCGCCCTCGGCGTGCAGCCGCTCCTGGACGCCCGCGAGGTAGCCGTCCTCGGGGAGGACGAAGCCCGCGTTCATCATCGCCGGCTCGACGATCATGCCGGCCACCTTGCCCCTGTGCTTGGCCAGGGTGCGGTCGAGCGCGTCGAGGTCGTTGAACGGCACGACCCGGGTCAGCTCGGTGACCTCCTTCGGGATGCCGAGCGTCTGCGGCACCGACACGGGGTCGTCGTAGGGCCCGATCTTGTCCGCCGCCGGGGCGACCGACACCATCACCGGATCGCCGTGGCCGTGGTAGGAGCCCTCGATCTTGAAGATGACGTCGCGGCCGGTGATCGCGCGCATGAGGCGGACGGCCTCCATCGTCGCCTCGGTGCCGGAGTTGCAGTAGCGCCACAGCGGCAGGCCGAAGCGCTCACGCAGATGCTCGCCGACGACGACCGCGTCCTCGGTCGGCTGGGCGAAGTGCGAGCCGCGCCCGATCCGGTCGGAGATGGTCTCGGCGATCTTGGGGTGGGCGTGGCCGACGGCGACCGCGCCGTAGCCGTTGTGGAAGTCGACGTACTCGTTGCCGTCGACGTCGACGACCTTCGAGCCGTGGCCGTCGGCCAGCCAGATCGGGTGCGGGTCGGTCGCCTGCCAGCTCGAGGCGACGCCGCCCGCGAGCGACGCCCGCGCCCGCTCGGTCATGTCGCGGGAACCGTGATGCCGCGCGTTGAACTCGGCCTCCTCGGTCTCGATCAGCTTCGCGAGCTTGGTCGGGTCGATGGTCTTCTGCGCAACGCTCATGCCTTCACTCCTCCCAGTACCTCGCCGTAGCGGCTGTCCCGCCAGGCGAGGGCGGCCTTGAGGCCGGATGACTTGACGATCTCCATGAACTCCTTCTGCTCCGGCGTGTCCGCCGCGTTCAGCATGGCGGACAGGTCGAGGTTCGTGCCGACGGCGGTGCGCAGGCCCATGGCCTCGTACGCGCGGAGCAGCGCGAGCTTGGTCAGGCGCAGCACCGGCAGCGGCGTCGGCGCGATCTTGCGCACCAGGCCGTCGACCTCGGCCTCGATCTCCTCGTCCCCGACGATGCGGTTCACGAGGCCGGCGCGCAGCGCGGTCTCGGCGTCGATCACGTCGCCGGTGAAGAGGAGCTCGTTGGTCTTCTTCTGGCCGAGCACGAAGGGCATCAACAGGGTCACAGGGCCGGAACCGTACCGGATCTCCGGCTCCCCGAAGCTCGCGCCGGCGCCCGCCACGATCATGTCGCAGGCCATCGCGACCTCGCACCCGCCGGCCAGGCAGTAGCCCCGCACGGCGGCAATCGTGGGCTTCGGGAGCGCCCACAGCTTCATGGTCGCGTCGACGTCGACGCCGAGCACGTGGTGCCAGTCGTGCGCGGCGCCGTACTCGCCCGCCGCCTCGTCGGCGAGGTCGTAGCCGGCCGAGAACGCGCGCCCCGCGCCGGTCACGACGACCACCTTCACCTCGTCGTCGGCCGTGGCCCGGTCGATCGCCTCGTGCAGGCCCGCCAGCACCGCCTTGTTGATGGCGTTCAGCTTCTCGGGCCGGTTGAGGGTGATCCACGCGGCCGGGCCGCGCGTCTCGTAGAGGACGGCTTCGCTCATGCGCTCTCCTTCAGGACGATCAGGCAGTCGAGGGCCACGGCCCGCTCGGGCGAGACCAGCAGCGGGTTG
>Ga0105240_10009023_pt1 | contig 14163 bp, 11 predicted proteins | sample KBSC54metaG_FD_80426 | JGI IMG/M metagenome (GOLD analysis project Ga0105240, IMG submission 80426) | Corn rhizosphere microbial communities from Kellogg Biological Station, Michigan, USA - KBS C5-4 metaG | ecosystem: Host-associated > Plants > Roots > Rhizosphere > Soil | place: Michigan, USA... | reverse complement strand
TCTCCCGCTCCTAAAAAATAGGCGTGCCAAGTCCGAGATGGGTGACTTTTGAGATCTCGCTGTAAAAGTTTGTGATCTTTAAGAAATTGCTGGCGCACCCTCGCTGCCGCGTCGCGTGCGCTGACAATATGGCGGCGTTCATCCCCCCGGTTGCGTCGCCATTGATAGCGGTTGAGCGCTCCCGTCCCAGCTCGACACCCTGGGACGCGGAGTGCTCGCCGCAAATTTCCAAGGTGAATATTTGTTTCCGCGCCGGCCAGTCCGCCTACACTTCCCATCGCATTCATGTTAAAAATAGAGGGGTCGGTGAGTAACTTCGCGGTCAAATGGTGAAGACCTTGCTTTCTTCGCTGCTTCGCGTCGGATATATAATTGAATGGATGCTCTGTCCTGGAAGGCACCCCACAGTACGAGGTAAAGCCCCATGTCGGTCCAGACACGCTCAAGAGCTGCGAAGTATGACTCGGCCCAATACCAGGGCCTTTCGCGGGAAGACCTGTTGCGGATGTATCGCATCATGTATGTTTCCCGCCGCCTGGATGACCGCGAAATACAGCTGAAGCGCCAGAACAAAACCTTTTTTCAAATCAGCGGAGCCGGCCACGAAGGCGTGCTCGCCGCGGCTGGTTTGGTTCTACGTCCGGGCTACGATTGGGCCTATCCTTACTACCGCGACCGCGCATTATGCCTGGCTTTGGGAATGACCCCGCTGGATACCTTGCTGCAGGCTGTGGGAGCCAAGGATGATCCCACCTCCGGCGGCCGCCAAATGCCGGGGCACTGGGGCAGCACCGACCTCAATATTTTCATGCGGTCTTCTTCAACCGGTATGCAGTATGCGCAAGCCGTGGGCATGGCCGAAGCCTCCCTGTACTTTGATAAATTTCCAGGCGCCCTGGAACAAGCCCGCCAAGCCATTCCCGCGCAAAAAATTTCTTATCATCCGGACGAAATCGTTTACGTCTCCGGGGGAGAAGGGTCCACCAGCGAAGGCGAGTTTTTTGAAGCATTGAATCTGGCGTGCCTGAAATCGCTTCCGGTACTGATACTGATTGAGGACAACGGCTATGCCATCTCGGTTCCCGTGAAATATCAAACCGCTGGCGGGAGCATTTCCAAACTGGTGGCCAATTATCCCGGTCTGCACGTGGAAGAGTGCGATGGCTCGGATCCGCTGGCAAGTTACGCGGTTTTGAAACGCTCCGCGGAATACTGCCGCGCCAGAAAAGGCCCGGCGCTGGTGCACGCGCACGTGTCGCGTCCCTATTCCCACTCGCTCTCGGACGATGACAAGGCTTATAAGACCGAATCGCAGCGCCAGGAGGAAATCCAGCGCGATCCGATTCCGAAATTTGGGCTGTTCCTGGTGCGCGAAGGCATCATCGACGAGAAGGAACTCGAGCAGTTGGAGCGAGGCGTCGATAACGAAATTCGCGAGGCAGTAGATCAGGCGCTGGTGGCCCCGGTACCGACAAAAGAATCCATTCTTCAGTACCTTTACTCGCCGGAAGTGGACCCGACATCGGCGCAATTTGAATCATCACCCGCATTTTCGGGCGAACCGCGCACGATGGTGGAGAGCGTTGCGCTCACCCTTGCCGACGAGATGGCGCGGAACGAACGCATCGTGGTTTTTGGCGAAGACGTGGCGGATTGCAGCGAAGAAGAGAATCTGAAGCAGGTCAAGGGGAAGGGTGGGGTCTTTAAAGCTACGCTCGACCTGCAAAGGCGCTTCGGATCGGCTCGCGTGCATAATTCACCCATCGCCGAAGCCTGCATCGTCGGAAGCTCCATCGGAATGGCTGCGCGGGGCATGAAGCCCGTGGCGGAAATACAGTTCTTCGATTACATATGGCCGGCCATGATGCAATTTCGCGGAGAACTGTCCGTATTGCGATGGCGTTCGAATGGCGCGTTCAAAGCTCCCGCCGTAATTCGAGTCGCCATTGGCGGATATCTAACCGGCGGGGCGATTTACCACAGCCAGAGCGGGGAAGTGATGTTCACGCACACGCCGGGAATTCGCGTGGTGATGCCTTCGAACGCCCTCGATTTGTGCGGATTGTTGCGCACCGCGATTCGTTGTGACGATCCGGTTTTATTCCTCGAACACAAACATTTGTATCGCCAGCCGTACAATCGTTCTCCTTATCCAGGCCCGGATTTCACGATTCCCTTCGGCAAGGCACGAGTGGTCCGGGAGGGAACCGAGCTAAGCATCATTACGTATGGCGCGTTGGTGCATCGCTCCGAAGTTGCCGCGGCACAACTGGAACGTGAGGGAGTTTCTGTGGAAATCGTCGACCTCCGTTCCCTTGCGCCCTATGACTGGAATGCCATCGTCAAGACGGTGAGTAAGACGCACCGCGTGCTGGTGGCTTACGAAGACATGCGCTCGTGGGGATATGGCGCGGAAATTGCCGCGGAAATTGGCGAGAAACTTTTCGATGAGCTGGACGCACCCGTGCGCCGCGTAGCCGCCATGGATTCGTTCTGCGCTTACAATCCAGCGCTGGAAGATGAAATTCTTCCGCAATCCAGCCACGTTCTGGCTGCAGCGCGCGAATTGCTGGCGTACTGATTTTCAGCGAAATCTGCGGCAACTTGTGGGTGGTTGTCGCCATTAGAGTCACGCCGTAAAAGTGTGGAAGCTGAAGGCCTGCGCTCGTAATTTCCCGCCTGTTTTTCTTGCCAATCCAATCCTCGGCTGATAGGTTTCATATTGGGTTAGTCGGGGGATTGCAACGTTGCCTTGTCACCAGTGTGGAAAAGATATTCAGGAAGGAGCAAGCGCCTGCCAGCATTGCGGAAACCCCGTCAGTGTCGGCCAACTCGGCCCGGTTTACGTTCCGGAAACTTCGCTTCCTCCTGAAGAAATTCCGCCGCTACCCCAAACTGTCGTTGTTAAACCGCAGATCAATTACGCTGGATTCTGGCTCCGGGCAGTGGCCTACCTTTTGGACACCATCGTGATTTCGTTAGTGTTGGCGCTGGCTGCATCGTTTCGGCCTTCGGCATTTGTCATCTTTCCCGCTCCTGGCGCCACGTCCATGCTCGCGCTTCCTCAATTGACTCGTTTGGCCATGGCCATCACCATTCCCGTTGTTTGGCTCTACTACGCGTTATTCGAATCGTCATCGTGGCAAGCGACTCCGGGAAAGAGGGCGCTTCAGCTTTACGTAACCGACTTGTACGGTCGACCTATCTCGTTCGTGCGCGCGACAATTCGGCATTTCGGGAAAATGATTTCGGGATTGACCTTCCTGGTGGGATATTTTCTGGCGGGGTTCACAGCCAGGAAGCAGGCGCTGCACGACCTGCTGGCCAGTTGCCTGGTGCTGCGCCGCCGGTAATTCCGGCCGGATCCCCTGATCGCTCCAGCTGTACCAGCACGGCGTGCCGTACTGTCACCGAAGCGCGATGCAGCGCATCCGGGTCAGCGTCGCCCATCTCAGTCCTTTGATTTGGACTTCTTGGTAGCTTTTCGTCGGGATTCAAATGTAAATGAATCGATAGAAATCAACCCTGCTCCCGTGGTCGCCAGGGCCAGGACAGCCGCTCCGGAGAGCAGAGGCAGTTCATACTCTCCAAAAGTGCGTAGCGTGGCCCCTAAAAAGCCCATGTGGGCCAGCACGATTCCCATCTCCATCGCCAGCAGCAAGCCGATTCCCCGGGTAAACAGTCCCAGGATCAGCAGGCCGCCGCCAAATAATTCCAGTATTCCGGAAACGTAAACGAAATAGCCGGGCACGCCATAACCCGCAAAGATTCGGAACCAGTGAGCCGGGTCCTTCAGTTTGGGGTATCCATGAAACATAAAAATGGCCCCCGCAGCTATGCGCAGCAAAAGCAGTCCAAGCGGTTTCAGCCTTTCCATGAATTGCATTGTTGTAACATCCCCCGTCGCACTCGATTATAACAATCTCGATTATTTCAATCGTATTCGCGCGCGAATCCGCGCGTCACGTGAGCAAGTTCAATTGCTGTTGGAAGTCTCCCACAAGGGAATCGCTTTTCCTCGCCCCTGCGCGACTGCCAACTCATAGATGCGCGCCGCTACCGCAATATCCCACGTCGCAATTCCAATGGATTTAAAAAAAGTAATCTGGCTCGCTATACTTCTTCCGGGAGCCTTGCCCGCAACAATTTCGCCGAGTTGACGCACCGTGTCCCAGCGCGACGCGTTGTCACCGAACGCCTGAATTAAATCGCCCGCTTCCATTTTCGCTTGTTCGATCGAGTCCACGACGATCACTTCGGAACGCGCCACTGTTGCGTCGTCCACTTCGCGTTTCTGGGGCCAGTTCGCTCCCATGACATTGATGTGCGCACCGGGGGAAAGCCATGCCCCCTCCAGCACGATTTTTGTTGCGGTCGTTGCCGTAATTACGATCTCCGCTTCGTGCACCGCTTCCTCGTTGGAGGTTGCGGGATCCACCGTGACCCCGATACGCTCACTCATCTCACGGCAGAATCGCGACCTTCGTTCGGGATCGCGACCAAAGGCGCGCACTCGCCGCAAGGGGCGTACCGCCGCAATTGCCTCCAATTGTGTCCGAGCCTGGTAACCCGTCCCAATGATTCCCGCAGTAGTAGCATTCGCATTGGCCAAGTATTTTGTGGCCACACCACTGGCGGCGCCCGTACGGATTTGGCCCAAAGCGTCCGCCTCAATCAATGCAACCATCTCACCGGTCATGGACTTGAACAGCGGCACAACAAAACGAGCGGCGCCGCCCGCAATCGAGTAAATCTTCATGCCCATGTATCCGTGAACGGGATCGGCCGCTGCCATGTAATGCAACAGAGCGTTGTCCGGCAGCCGTAGCCGCCTCCGTGGATGCAGGGAGAGTTGCCCATTTCCTTGTTGGCGCAGCGAATCTTCCACTGCTTCAAGCGCCAGCGGCATAGTGAGCAGAGCGCGGACATCGGATTCAGTGAGCAGTAGGGTCATCTTTGTTCCTCGATGTATTTTCGTTCCTCAATTTAAAGATGCATGCGAAACCGGTATACGCGCGGAATTGCCGGGTCAAAGACCAGGAGCTCCCCACGCGGTGTAACCGCGATTTGCGGGGCAACGGCATTGACCATGCGTCCGCCCAAATCGTTGTCCAGCTTGTGCTGGCCATCGAGCGTATACACTCGAATTTCCGGTGGCGTGGCAACCATAACCAGCAGGACTTGGCTGGTCGCTGCGATACCGGTGATTTTCTTAGGCGCTGTTGCGGACTTGGCCGGGGCCGCCCACGAAGTTGCCAAACTTCCATCGGGCAAATATTTCTCGATGCGGCGGGAGTCCGCATAGGCTACAAATACCGAGCCGTCTTTCGTGGTTGTAACCGCGAAGGGCTTTTGGTCTATCGCGGATGGATTTTGAGCGATGGGGACACGCTTTTCCCAGAACTTTATTTCGCGGCCGCGATCGTCGAACTTGATGACACGGGAGGTCGCTGGATCAGGAACATACACATTGCCCTGATCGTCCACGCTGACGCCCAAGAGGCCTGCAAAGTGCGGTTGCGCAGCTATACGCATGGACCGCAGAAACGTTCCGTCAGGAAAAAAGATCATCACGTTTCCGCGTTGCGCATCCACGATATAAATGGCCGCTCCGCGATCGATGGCAATGCCTGCGGCGCGGCTGACTCGTGGATCTTCAAAACTCAGCAGGGGAGTGCCGGTGGCTTTGAATTTGTGAACGAAGTTTTCCGAGGGTTCCGCGAAAAAAACGTTGTTAAGGGAATCGGCCGCAAACACAACGGGGTGCTGGAGTTTTCCGGGCCCGTCACCTTTAGCTCCCCAAGCGCCCAGGAATTCAAAGACGGGCATTTCCTGCGCTTTCGCAACGGGTTCGGTACGCTTGGCGCAAGACCCTGCATCGAGCGCTGCAATCAGCACAGCGGCCGCAAGACACCATCGACGTAGAGGAAGAAGCTTTGTCACGGCCGGAAAGTCAAACCTGGAAATCGCGCGTACCCCGCGACAAATGATACCACGCGCGCTCCGCGCGTTTTTTTAAGGGGTTGAGCAGCAAGTGAGCAAAAGTAAACCCGAGGTTGTGAGCGTGTCCTGGACCATACAGACTCGCTATTTTCCGACTTCTGGATCCAGATCCAGGAGTTGTTTATAGGCGCTACGTCGCGTCAGCTCGATGAAGGACGAAGGCGCTGCCTCCGGCGCGTCGAAATTCATGCGAACAAAATCCGGTCCGGCAAGCAGACGGTTCATCAGGTAGTAGCAGAAAATTCCAATGAGCACCGCGGCGAATTGACAGGATAACCTGATCAACAGCGGGATAATTCCATGGGAAGTATGTGGCAGGGTGCTACCGGCCAGCAGCCCGATTAATGCTGCGTACGATATGACGGTAACCGAGAGGCCGATGGATGAGAGTAAAACGTAAGAAAGATATGATTTCAGCTTCTCAATTCCGTCCTGCAATTGTTTTGGGTAGGTCCAGTAATGATTCACAAGATAATTTTGTAAATTGGCCGCCAAGCAGGATAGTGCGGATGCTCGCCAATCCCACAACCTGGTCAGTGACAGCAAAAAAGCCATCATTGCCAGATTGGCGAAAATCCCCAAGCCACCGACCATCGTTGACTTGATAAATCTGACCGAGCGATGCCGGCTGGTGCTGCACAGCTGCCACAACTGCAGGAAGTACGCGAAAATGACCTGGTTCGAGAGTTTGGATTCTCCGTGTGTTCGCGATTGAAATGTGTAGGGAACTTCCGTGACGCCGGAAGTCTGCAACTTTGCGAGCAATTCCAGAAGAATTTTAAAACCATTTCCGTTCAGCTGCTCCTTCACTTTCGCGAAATCTTCGCGCCGAACCAGAAAAAATCCCGACAGAGGATCTTTCAAGGGCACTCCCAGCAGGTATTGCGCGATTTTGGTGGCCACCCACGACTCCAGCCGCCTCCGGCGATCCCAGTTTCCCGTGCTGCCCCCCGCCACGTGCCGGCTTCCAACCACCACATCCGCGCCGGAGTGCAGGCTGTCGAGCATTGCCGGAAGAATCGAGGGATCGTGCTGCAAATCTGCGTCGATACACGCCAGAACGTCTCCGTCAGCCGCGGAGAAGCCGTCGATTACCGCTAATCCCAATCCAGGGTTTTGGATTCTGCGCAGGATTCGCACCCGCGGATTCGTCAGGGAAAGTTCGTGGGCCACTGACCAGGTGAGGTCGGCCGAATCGTCATCGACAATTAAAATTTCGTAATCGATGTCTACCAGGGCCTGCTCGAGTTGCCTCACAAGGCGAGGCACGTTCTCCGCTTCGTTTAACGTCGGTGAGATTACGCTGAGCCTCATAATCCTCGAGTCCTGGGCGCGTCAAATGAAATCCTACACGCCCAGCCTGCTGGATACACTGTTTTTCAGGTCCGAAGCGCCAAAATAACACTACCTGCTTTCAGGAGAGGCCAACACTTCATTTCTGCGGTCACCTGCTGAGAAAAGTCCCGGGCCATAACCACATTGTAGGTGGTACATGAACAAGATTCCTATTGCGCGGGATTGGTTGCGCCGTTCCGCGATAAATTCGGATTTTTCCGGCGAAGCGAACAGACCCCGTAAACGCCCAGAATCACCATGACCGTATCGACCGGGTGCCGGAATCCCATATCCGAATGTGTCAGATAATATACCGACGGGAAAAAGAGCAGGACCATTGCGAAGGGAATTGCGCCGTCGCAATCATTCGAAATGGCCAAGCCTAATCCCCAAAACGCCAGTAAAGAGATTGCGCTGTAGGTAATAATATTCGGCAGTCCCGTCCCATCCAGGCCCCAGTTCGGGATATTCCACAATCCCGTCCACGTGTTCAGTATTCTCCGCAAGGTGAGCGCGACAAACCGCATTGGGTGCCGCCGGATCAGGCGATTGGCTTCGAGCTGCTTGTCGGCCATGTACGCGGCTTCCCCTACGTGCTTCAACTTTTCCAGTTCCGCGGGGTTGTTCCCCGGCAGTACGCCCCAGTTTGCCGGGCTACTGTTGTCATCGCTGTTGCCGACCAGAACTTCCATTCCGAAGTTGCCGCGGAAAGCCACAAAGCGTCCGTATATGTGCGAGCAGCGCCAGATCCAGGGAGTAACCATCAGCAGGAACACCAGGGAAGCCATCGCGGCTGGACCGGTGCAGTTGCTGCCTCGCCGCCAGTGCCGAATCCAGATCCATCCGCCCAGAAACGGCAACACCGAAAGGCAAACCGGGCTGGTGAGCCCCGCGAATCCCCACAGTAAACCGTAACCAAGCCAAGCAGCGACACTTTTGGAATGTTCCAGGTACAGCGTCAGCAGCAGTAAAAACGGAAACAGCAAAGTAGTTAAGCTGGTTTCCCAGATAACGGTGTTTGAGAGCGCGATCGAGTAGGGAAACAGCGCCCACACCCAGCCGGACCAGGCGCCAACACGCGGGCCGAAAACCCTGCGCGCTAGAAAATAAACAGGCAGGCAGGTCAAAGAAGAAAATAAATTATTCAGGCTTAGCAGCACCAGCGCCGATATGGCGGTGTATATGCCAAATACTTTGAAGACTCCTGCGACCAAATAAGTGTAAACGGGCGGAATGAGCGCCGTGGGTCCGGTCGGCTCGCGATAGGGCGAACTGAATCCCTGGCCGCTCGCAATGGAGCGAGCCACTTTTCCGGTTTCCCAACCGAAAGCCTGATGATCCTGGGCCGGGTCCAACTGAAGCTGGTAAGTAAATCCCATAACCACAAAGCGAATCAGTAACGCCGCGATGACCATGGCCCAGGGCGACCAAATAGACCAAGAGGGAATCTGCCGCGCGGATTGGGGCGGCTCGCTTATGGCTTTCTGGCTTTCGCAGATGACAGCTGTGTTTTTGCCGGCCGTCATTCGGCGCCTCGTTCCGGGAAGAGTGTGAAGAGCAGGAGTCGACTGCCAGATTTCATCGTGAATACCCTGCGCGGCATCGGTGAAAAGCTTGCGTTTACTTGTGCGTGGGTCCGCCGGGTTTAACGGGCGCGACAGAAGATTTTTCCTTCACGCGGCGGACCACGGTTTGCCGCATCAGGTAGGTACTCTCTCCCGGCCTGTCACCGGTTTCCGTGAAGCGAAATGCCGGGCCCTCCGGGCCGCGCGATACACGAATCGGCAAATGCCCGCACAGATTGCTCTCCACGTAGGCCGTTTCGTAACGCTTGCGGGCCGTGCTCCACGTATATACCCGTAACATGGTGAAATCGCATATTTGTCCCTCGCCGCCCGGCGCCCCGGCTACCAGATATTGTGGCGCTTCGCCCCCGGAGCCATCGGGCACGCGATTCAGTTCGAACCACGCAATTACGTGCAGATTGGCGGAGCTGGCGTAATCGCGCACCGGACCAGGCAAGTCTGGCTCAATAAATCTGGCGAGCACCCAGCCGGCAATAGGCGGCGTGGGAAACTCCGCGTCCGCGGAATCTGTTGATGCGGCGTGAGTGCTGCCCATGACGAGATTCTCAGATGCAGGACGAACCTGCTCCGCAGGGCGTCCAGCAATGGCAGTTGTGACGGGTGCGGAAGATGTTTCCGGCGCGTACTTTACCAGCAGCCAGGATTCCTTCGCGCTGCGAACGTCGTCGGTGCCATCCTTGTCGACGGCCGCGCCCGCGTCGCTCGACTGCGGTGCATCCGCTACCATACGCTCTAGAATCTGCACCGGCGTTCCGCGGATTAGCTGAAAAATGCGCTTGCCGTTGCGTCCAGGTTCGATTCGCAGATTGCTGACGGTTTTGGTTCTGCCGATAGCTTGCACGGGCAGGGAATTCACGCGAGCCAGAAGGGCGGCACTTTGGTCCCACACCGTGGCGTCCATCATCTGCCGGGAATCAAGCAGCCATCCCAGCTCACCGGAAGCGGTACGCACCTGCGCCGAGGAGCCGACCTCGCGCACCACCTCCACGCGATCACCGTAATGTAGATCCCCTACGGGCTGTCGCACCTGGGCCAGGGAATTCCAGAGAGTGACGCTGCGTTCTCCTATATGCTCCACGGCAATATATTGGGGAGGACGCGAATGCAGGCGCCAGTATCCGAACGCCACGAGGATCAGTACCAGGGGAATAATTCCGCGGCTTCGCGCAATGCGCCAAAATATCAATCAACGATCTCCAAAAGTAATTCCCACAGCCTGTGCGGCGCGAACCATTCCACCCTTGGGGTCGACGAGTCGGACTTCACCCACCGCGTCATCCAGTGGAACAGCTTCGATTTCACCGGCGCGCAGGCAAACCATGTGGTTGAATTTGCCGCGCGCAATTAACTCAACCGATTCCACACCGAACCGCGTGGCCAAAATTCGATCGAATGGGCTGGGAGAGCCTCCGCGCTGAATATGACCCAGCACGGTGACGCGCACATCTTGCTTTAGCAGCGAGTGGATCGCGTCCCCGATCATAAAGCCCACTTGGCCAGGCCTGGGAGTTGCAAAAGGTTTTCCGCCCGGACCATGTTCGGGAAGTTTAACTCCCTCCGCGACCACCACCATGGAGAATTTCTTTCCCGTGGCTGCGCGTTCGCGCAGTTTGTCACATACATTTTCAATTGTGAATGGCATTTCGGGAATCAAAATGACGTCGGCGCCGCCGGCCAATCCTGAATGCAGCGCAATCCATCCGGCGTCCCGCCCCATTACTTCAATCACCATGACCCTGCCGTGTGATTCCGCAGTGGTATGCAGGCGGTCAATGGCGTCCGTGGCGACGTGCAGGGCGGTATCGAATCCAAACGTGACTTCGGTCGCTGAAAGATCGTTGTCAATTGTCTTGGGCACACCCACGATAGGGATTCCCAAGCGGCCTAGATCCCGGGCGATGGTCAAAGTGCCATCGCCGCCGATCGCGATCAACGCATCGATACCCAGCTTGCGCATATTTTCGCAACAGCGCAGGGAGTAGTCGTGGCAAACTTTCTCGCCATTTTCGATCGCGTTATAGTGAAAGGGATTGCCGCGGTTGGTGGTTCCCAGAATCGTGCCGCCACGGGGAAGAATTCCCGCGATGGCATCCATGGTAAGGGGCACAGATCGTTCCGGCCAAATCAGACCATCGAAACCATCCGTGATACCAACGACCCGCCAGCCGTGCGTCAGGATTGCATTACGCACCGCGCCGCGAATCACAGCATTTAAGCCCGGGCAGTCACCGCCACCGTTCGCGATGCCAATGGATTGAATTGTTCCAGACATAAGTCCTCGAGGCGGCAGGCTTACAGTGCCTGAATCGCAACTTGCTATTCTACACTATTCGCCAGATTGACTCGGACGGTTGGTAGATGCTGTCGTCTCGTGTGCCCCGATCTGAAACTGTCGCGCGCCTGCTATCTAAACAGTTTCTGGGCGGCACAGACGACGGGTTGTGTCCCTGCACTTTTTTGTGCACAATCTGCCTTTCCTTTAAGGAGTAGCAATGGACTACGTGAATCTTGGCAATACTGGACTCAAGGTTTCTCGAATTTGCCTGGGATGCATGACCTACGGAAGCCCGGCCTCTGGACCTCTTACACCCGGCAGTCACGCCTGGGCCTTGAACGAAGAGGAAAGCCGTCCCTTTCTTCGTCAGGCGCTGGAACTCGGCATTAATTTTTTTGACACCGCCAATGTGTACTCGCGCGGAGAGAGCGAAAACGTCGTAGGACGCTTCTTGAAAGCCAACACGCGCCGCGAAACCGTAGTCATCGCCACAAAACTACATGGCGTCATGCGCGATGAGCCCAATGGCCGGGGGCTATCTCGCAAAGAAATCTTTTTTGAGCTGGACCAGAGCCTGCGCCGATTGCAAACCGATTACGTCGATCTTTATCAGATTCATCGCTGGGATTACGATACGCCCATCGAGGAAACCTTGGACGCACTCAACGATGTGGTGAAGTCGGGGAAAGTTCGGTACATCGGCGCGTCGTCCATGCACGCCTGGCAATTTACCAAGTCGCTTTATCTATCACGCATCCATGGCTGGGCGCGTTTCGTTTCCATGCAGAATCATTACAATCTGCTTTATCGCGAAGAAGAGCGCGAGATGATTCCGCTGTGCCTCTCCGAGGGTATCGGCATCATTCCATGGAGCCCGCTCGCTCGGGGTCGCCTGGCGCGCGCCTGGCAGGTCGAAACTACCAAGCGCTTTGAGACCGACCAATTCGCAAAAAGTATGTATTCAAAAACCGACGATGCCGACCGTGCCGTGGTCGATCGGTTGGGCGAAATTTCCGAAAAACGCGGGGCGCCGCGCGCCACCGTCGCCCTGGCCTGGATGCTCGGCAAACCCGGCATCAACTCGCCCATCGTAGGCGCGACCAAACCAAATCACCTGACGGATGCCGCCGCAGCAGTCTCCCTGCACTTGACGCCCGATGAAATTGCCGCGCTGGAGCAGCCTTACGTGCCACATCCAACCCTGGGATTCAAATAGCGGTAACGAAGTCCGCTCCGATGGCGTGCTAATTTGCCGGCAACCGGTAAGCAATCAGTTCGCCTGGGAATCCAGGTCCGCTTATCGCCAGGACAATGTACTGTTGTCCGTTGAGCATGTACGTGATGGGCGAGCCGCTTTGCGGTCCGGGCATGTACACCGCGCCGGCGTCTTTTCCCGTGGCTTTTTCATACGCGCGCAACATCGCGCCGCGCGCCCCGGTTGCGGTGGTCATGGATCCCGACTCTCCAGCGATGACCAGAGTTTTGGTCGTCAGCGTTCCTACTAAACCTGCTCGCCCGGTGCGCGGAATATTCAGTCCCTTCAGCGCCGGATGGTTGCGCACTTCGTCCGGCGTTTCGCCGTGCGCCACCTGCCAGACAATTTCGCCTTTATCCAGATCGATTGCGGTAATGCGGCCGAACGGCGGTTTTAAAAGTGGCAAGCCCTGCACGGTGATGACGGGTTCGCCTCCCGCCGCGCTGGCGGGACCTGCGGGAGCGCCCATGGGCCTGCCCGGACGCGGAACGGCCGTCGCCGTTCCTTGCACATATTCCATGTCGGAAACGGTGGGCCCCGGCGTACCCACCAGCCCCAGCGCAGAGACATCGCTGCGCGAATACACGTACAAAATGTGGGTGTCAGGATCGAACGAGCCGCCCGGCCAGTTCGCTCCGCCCAACGCGCCCGGCGAAACAATGGTTGCGATGGGGCCTTCCGCCTTGCTGACCGTCGGCGGCGTGAACAGCGGGCCAATTTTAAATTTGGAAACCAGCTTTTCCGCTTCGGCGTGCAACTCCGGCGTGAAGTTGATCAATTGTTCGCTGGAGACGCCTTGATTATCAAAGGCCGGCGGCTTTGTGGGGAACGGTTGGGTCGGCGAGTACCACTCGCCGGGGACGTCGCCCTGTGCAACGGGTTTTTCCACGATGGGCCAAATCGGCTCTCCCGTTTCGCGATTGAAGACATATAGAAAAGCCTGCTTGGTGGGTTGCGCGACGGCCTTCACCAATTTTCCGTTGATGGTGATGTCCGCCAGGATCGGTGCGCAAGGAATATCCATATCCCACAGGCCATGATGCACCAACTGATAGTGCCACCTGCGCTTGCCCGTCTGTAAATCCACGGCGACCAGGCTTTCGCCGAACAATCCGTTTCCAGGGCGATCGCCTCCGAAATAATCCCCCGTTGGCAATTCAACGGGCAGATAGACCAAGCCCAGATTTTCATCGACCGAAATCTGGCCCCAGACGCCGGTATTTCCCGTATACGCCCAGGATTCCTTCAGCCAGGTGTCATTTCCAAATTCGTTCGGCAGCGGGATGGTATGGAAGATCCACAGGCGTTTACCGGTTCGTACGTCGAATCCGCGAACATAACCTTTCACATTTTTTCTGCTCTTCGGTACGCCACCGGTCAAGTGCGCGGCGCCCACGATCACCACATTGCGCGCCACCACAGGAGTGGAATGCAGGCCAACCTCTCCGGTAATCAAATCGATGTTCTGATCGTCGTCTTTCTTTAAATCGACCACTCCTGCAACTCCGAAACTGGGCACGGGAATGCCTGTCTTGGCATCCAACGCGATGAGCCGATAGCCGGGGGTTACATACAGGATTCGCTCCTGCTTCCCATCGGTCCAGTAAGCCACTCCGTGCCCGGAAAGCTGCCTGGGTGCGTTGCTAGCGCGCGCGCCTTCATTCTCGGTATGCATCCACAGCATTTCGCCGGTGGCCGCGTCCAGCGCC
>Ga0105240_10009020_pt1 | contig 14165 bp, 14 predicted proteins | sample KBSC54metaG_FD_80426 | JGI IMG/M metagenome (GOLD analysis project Ga0105240, IMG submission 80426) | Corn rhizosphere microbial communities from Kellogg Biological Station, Michigan, USA - KBS C5-4 metaG | ecosystem: Host-associated > Plants > Roots > Rhizosphere > Soil | place: Michigan, USA... | reverse complement strand
CGATGGTTGATTTTGGCGACTGCCCCGTCGAACCGCCGACCGTGACCTTCAGCGACCGTCTCACCATTTACGTCGACGACCTCGAAGTCCAGCTCATCTTCGTAGGCCCGGCGCACACCACGAACGACGTCGTCGCGTGGATCCCTGAACGGCGCCTGCTCTTCGCGGGCGACATCGTCTTCAACGGTGGTACACCCTTCGCACTTGGCGGCTCGATCGGCGGTTGGCTGGACGCCCTGGACGTTATCGAGGCGCTCGCCCCCGAACGCATCGTCCCCGGCCACGGCCTCGTTTGCGGGCCAGAAGTCCTCGGCACGGTGCGCGCCTACCTCGACTTCGTGTTCGACACGGCACGACGCGGGATGGCTGATGGCGTGGAGCCGCTCGCACTCGCCCGAGACCTGGACCTGCGCGAATTCGCCTCCCTCCTCGATCCCGAGCGGCTCGTGCCGAACCTCCATCGTGCGTACGCCGAGTTGCGTGGCGAACCGCGTGGCAAGCCCCTCAACGGTGCGCGCATGTTCCAGGAGATGCTCGAGTACAACGGCGGTCAGCCGTTGCGTTGCCTCGCGTAACTATTCCGCGTTTCATGTGTCGATTTCGAGTCTCGCCGATCGTTACCATGGCAGGAGGTCTCGAACCGCAACGCCACAGGCAGCCGCCGCGCACCGTTGATTCCTGACACCTCGGTGTCAGTAGTCGTGCTTCGATTCACCGCATTCCTGACAGGATGGTGTCAGCATCGCTGTGCCACCATGGTTCGAATGCGCCCCAATGTTGCCGCCCGCCAGGTGACCATCGAGACGTGACCGACGTGGTGGTTGAAGTGGCTCGAAACGGCCATCTACGCTGGATCAAGTGACACGATTGCATACCGAAAAGGGAAAAGAACAATGAACAACTCAACCTCCAGGCTCCCATCGTGAGCTTCGATAACCAACTCAAGCGGCAGGTCGCGTTCGCCGTGGTCTGCCTGGCCCAGTTCATGGTCGTCCTCGATGCCTCGATCATGAACGTCGCCCTGCCATCCATTCAGACAGCACTGCACGTCTCCGAATCCAACCTGCCATGGATCGTCAACGGCTATACGCTCTTCTTCGGCGGGTTCCTGCTGCTGGGCGGCCGTAGCGCCGACCTCCTCGGGCGCCGCCGCGTGTTTATGGCCGGCCTCATCCTGTTCGGCGGGGCGTCCATGGTCGGCGGCTTTGCACAGAGCACGCTCTGGCTGGTCATTGCTCGTGGCGTCGAGGGGCTTGGAGCCGCCATCATCTCGCCCGCGTCGCTCTCCATCATCTACACCATGTTCCCCGACACCGAGGAGCGAAACCGCTCCCTCGGCATCTGGGGTGCACTCGGAGGACTGGGTGCGGCCTGTGGCGGCCTGCTCGGCGGTGTCCTCACCGATTCCCTCGGGTGGGAGTGGGTCCTCTTCGTCAACGTGCCAATCGCGGCCGCGGCAGTCGTCGCCATCCCCATGCTGATCGAGGAGAGCCACATCGCTGGCCGCGCCCGCGAACTCGATTTCGCTGGCGCCGTAACCGTCACGAGCTCGCTCCTGCTACTCGTCTACGCCGTCCTCGAAACCAGTGCCAACGGATGGCTCTCGCCGATCACCATCGGGTGCCTCGCCGCGGCCGCCGCGCTCATGGCACTCTTCCTTGTGATCGAAACACGCGTACCCGCGCCGCTGGTACCCTTGCGAATCTTCCGCATCAACAGCGTGCGCAGCGGCGACATCGTCGCTGCCTTCGCCGGGGCGGGCATCTTCCCGTTCTTCTACTTCGTCACGCTGTACATGCAGCAGGTGCTCGGCTATTCCGCCCTGCGGACGGGCATCGCCTTTCTGCCGTTCTCGATCACGCTCATCACCAGTTCCATCATCGTTTCGCGACTTCTCACCCGTATCGGTGTGAAGCAGCTGCTCGTGGGAGCACTCTTCGTGATGGCCGCAGGGCTGTATCTGATGAGCCCCCTCAAGGCGAGCTGGAGCTATCTCAACCTGCTGGTCCCGCTCGAACTCACCGCGATCGGGTTCGGCATCTCCATCGTCCCGCTCACGGTCGCGGCCCTCTCCGGCCTGTCGCACCGGGAGTCCGGCCTTGGCTCAGGCTTGCTCAACGCGTTTCGCCAGATCGGCGGCGCTGTCGGGCTGGCCATCCTCGCGACCGTCGCCGCGAACCGCACCAGCGGCCTCGTCGCCGATGGCAATGCCCCGCGCATCGCCCTGAGCGATGGCTTCGCGACCGCGTTCCTGATCGCGGGTTCGCTGGTCGTGGTGGCCGGCCTCTGCGCGTTCATCCTGCTCAGGCCGCATCGCCCGGCCGAAGCGGCTACCTCGGAACACGGGATCGAGCCCAGTCCCGCGGCGGGCAGCTGATCCGCGACGCGCGAAAAAGGGGCGAAAGCCGCGGTTCGGGCGCCGCGGCCATCGCCCCGGTGGAGAGGTAGCGCGGCGGCCGAGTCCCCCGCCGCCGCGCACAACATCAATCTTCCCGTCGTCCCGCCAGTGCCAGCGCTCCGCCGCCCAGGCCAATCGCGACTAACAGGCCGCCCGCGAGCATCCACAACGGCGCCCAGGATTCCACTGGCTCCGTGCCGCTACCGGTCGCCGGCGCGGTTACCGTCGGCGAACTCGCACGAGCCGTTGGCGAGGTTCCCGCCGCTGGGCTTGCCGACGCCGTTGCCGTCGCCGTTGTGGCCGCGGCCGCCATTACCACCACCGTCCCGTGCATGTTCGGATGAATCGTGCAGTGGTACGGGAAAGTGCCCGCGGTGTTGAACGTGATCGTCGCCGTGCCGCCACTCGCTGGCAGCGGCTGGTCGAATGAACCGCCATCCGCCGTCACGGTGTGAGCCGCCGAGTCTTTGTTCGTCCATGTCACCGAATCGCCCGTGTTCACGGTGATGCTGGCAGGCGCGAAGGCGAAACCCTGTACCGTTACCCGCTGGTTCGCGGCCATCGCGGCCCCGGCCATCACTATCGCGCCCACGGCGATCGCCGCCAGTGACACTGCTGCCACCGCCCATCGAATCTTGGTCTTCGCTAGTCGCATAGTCGTCCTCCTTCTGAGGTGTTCAGGCGGACCGGGCGCGAGGAGCCCGGTCCGCACCTGGCGCGTGCCCTACCCGCGCCGCTTCTGGTATGCGAACGTCGCCGTGGTAGCTGTTAGCAGCAGCGCAGCCAGCAAACCGAGCGTCACGAACAACATCGTGTCGCCAGTGCCAGCGGCCGTCCCGCTACCAGTGTTCGGCGCGCCCGGCGTCGGGCCCGTGTTTCCGCCCTGGCCCGCCGTCGCGAAGCTGATCTTGATCGGGAACGTCGCGATGTTGCCCGTCGCCGGGTTGCCGCAATGCGTGCTCACCGTCGGCAGGTCGATTGATGCCCCGTCATACGTCTTGTTGCCGTTGTTTTCGGTGTGCAGCATCGCCCAGACCGTCTCGCCGTTCTTCAACGGCCGGTCGAGTTGCACCACGAGGTTTACGTTGTGGCTACCACCTGGCAAATATCCGCTAGCGCCGATCACTGGCCCGGGCCCGCCCGTCGCCGAACTCTCGTGAATCGCCATGTAGCCGGGGTCAACTTGCTGCGAATCATCGACCTTCACGGCCATCGCGCCCGGAGCTACGGTCTGGTCCGAAACCTTCATCTCGCATGCCTGGTTCGGAGTCTGAGTCGCGCCAGCCGTTGCCGTCGAGGTGGCGGTGTGTGTGCTGGTCGCGGTCGCCGAAGCTGTGGCCGTCGAGGTCGCGCTCGCCGTCGCCGACGGGCTCGATGTTGCGCTTGGTGAGGCCGAGGCGGTCGCTGACGGTGTGGCTGTCCCGGCTGCGAGCACTACGATCTTGCCCACCATCGCGTCGTTCGCCTCTACGTGCGCTTCCGTCGCTTCCGCTTCGTCCGCGTGGATGCTGCAGTAATAGAAGAACGTGCCCGGGGTGTTGAACGCCTGTGTCGTGCCGGTCGTGTGCGTCGAGTCCATTGGGATGTCCGGCGAAACGTCCTCCAGGTCGACCACATGGAACCCGGCCGACCAGTTGAACGTTACCGTGTCACCCACGTGGATCGTTGTGATGTTCGGTGTGAACCGGTCCGTCGGTGTGCCGACCGAAACGGCCGGGCTGTCGGCATGGGCCACCTGCGCCACGGTCATGAACACGCCGCCCGCCGTGCTCGCAACCGCCGCGAGAGTGGCTGCTGCCACCATCGCCATTCGAGACTTGAACCAGTGCATAAGCGAAACTCTCCTTCAAACGTAAAGGTCCTCGGCAACTTAACGCCGCCCGCCGTCGTACAGATCTATAGATGCGCAAGATTTTGCCGACGCAGTGGCTGGCCATCGCTTCGTTGCTGGTATTCGGCCTCGCGATAGGCGCGTGGACGGCTCCCCGCCTCGCTGATGCCGTTGAAGGCCCTCAGCCGCTCGGCCAGCTCCACGCCATTGTCCCGGCTGCACTTCCATCAGCCAGCGCCACAGGTCCCAGCATGGCCGGCATGCCGGGTATGTCCGCCACATCAACCGCCACGCCCACTGCGTCAACCACGCCGTCCACATCGAAAACGCCCTCTGCGCCGACTACGCCATCCACCCCGTCGGCGCCTACCACGCCATCCACACCCACTGCGTCCTCCGCGCCGTCATCACCGCCGCCGAGTGCGCCTGCTCCCGAAAGCTCGCCCACACTCTCCGCCGCCGTCCAGATCGCCATGCAGCAGGCCCTCGAACAGCAGGGCAAGCTTTTCCTCGAAGCTATCCAGCGGGGCGACGCTTCCGCCGTGCAATCCATGCTCGCCGCCCGCTGCCAAACAGCCGATGTCGGCGCCCTCATAGCGTCTCGGCAGGCCGCTATAAGCGCGCAGGCCGGCGTCCCCATCGCCGACATCACCCCGCTGACCACCTTCGTCGGTCACTTCGACCCTGCGGCTGGCGAAGCCCACACCGTCCTCGAATGGACCGCCAACGGCCAGCGCATGACCCTGCTTAGCGCCGACGGGTGGCTCTACGAAGACAACCAGTGGAAGAACACCACCTGTTAGTGGTCCGCGACAACTGCCGTAGCAGGCAGTGTCGCCGACGCTGCCTCCCGCGCGCTCCCATCCCTCGTTAACCTTCGCCCACCGGGACGCGTTATCTCTAGTACACAGGTCGCGGCCTGCCTATGCTCGAAAGGAGGACGGTCGGGCTCGAAACGTTCCGACACGGCCCAGGGGGCTGGTTTGGAGGACTCGGCACTGGAGAGGCTTGCGCCCGAGTTCGATGAGGACGCTACCGTGCTTGCCGCCCAACGCGGCGACCACACCGCCCTCAGCGATCTCTACGCGCATTACTTCCCGCGAGTCTATCGCTACGTTGGCGCTCGCCTCACGTCTACCCATGACTCCGAGGACGTCACCGAAGAGATCTTCCTTAAGATCATCGATAACCTCCCTGCCTACCAGTTCCGTGGTCTCCCGTTTGGCGCGTGGGTCTTTCGCATCGCCCGCAACGAAGTCGTCTCACACGTCCGCCGCCAGAAGGTCCGCGGCACCACCAGCCAGCTGAGTGAGACGATCGCCGACGATAGCGCAGACCACACCCGCGAAGTCGAGACGCAGCTCACCATCGCTATGGTCCGAACACTCACCGAACGCCTCCCAGATGCGCAGCGCCAGGTCATCACCCTCCGCTTCGGCGCCGGCCTATCCGTCGCCGAGACTGCCCAGGCGCTCAAAAAGACCGAGAACAACGTGAAAGTCCTTCAGCACAAGGGCATCGCGCGCCTCCAGCAGATGGTGGCGCGCCAATGATCCGTCTGTTCGACCGCAAGCCCGGTGCCAATGCCGCAGTCCTCGCCGAAGCCCGCGCGCTTATGGATGAGGGGCTCGGCCTCGAATTCGTGCTCGACCTCTTCCCCGAGGACGCTCCGTGGCTGCGCGAACAACTGGCGCTCACCGAGTCGCTCGCGGCCGCCTACGCGGCGGAGCCTGCGACGTTCTTCTTCGAAGCGAACCTCAAAGCCAAGTTCCTCGCTGCCGCCGATAATCCCCGCGTCCCCGCTCCAGCCGCGCCGGCAACCACAGCCTTCCCCTTCAAGACGGCTGTCACCTCGCTTTCGTTGGCATCAGCAGCGGCCGCCGCCGGCGTCGTGACCCTGGGCTTTGTCACCGCCGGCGGGGCCGTGCCCGGCGATTGGAACTATGGCTTTAAGCTCGCCGGCGAACGCCTTCAATATGCCCTCTCCCGCGGGGATGACCGGGTCAACGTACAGATAGGCCAGGCCGAGGCGCGGGTCTACGAGATCCAGCAGCTCTCCCAGCACGGCGATGTCTCCACATCGGACCTTTCGCGTTTGCAGGACCAGGTCCAGGCGATCGCCACGCTTGCCCAGTCAAAGCCGCTGGATGATGTCCAGAAGGCCCGCCTCCAGGGCGTCGCGCAGACGACCCAGGTCGTACTCCAGGACACGAAGACGCGCCAGCCCTCACTCGATGAGCCAGTCGTTGCTGCCGGCGCCGCGATCCACGCGGCCGTCGTCATGGCACTCTCGGCCACCCCTGCTGCGACCGCGACCACGACCACCACCGCAACAGCCACGATTACGGCGACGATTTCACCGTCGGTCACGCCGACCGTCACCACAACGGCAACAACGACGCCGACCCCGCCGCCGACCGAGACGGAAACGCCGGCGCCCACTGTCACTGAGACGGCGACGCCGAACCCCACCGAAACGCCGGCGCCCACACACACAGCGACGGCGACGGAGACGGCCGAGGACCAGGGGACAGCGACACCTTCGCCGTCCGCGTCCACGACACCGGAGCCCTGAACCATCGATTAACCGCGCGATTGCCGCTCGTCCGGGCGCGCACGTACTCTCGGATTGCGCCCGGAGGATAGATGCACCGATACCTGCTGGCCCTGCTCGCCGCTGCCCTGCTTACGTGCGCGGCATGTGGCGGGGGCTCCAGCGCCCGGCCCAGCCCATCGGCCATTTCGAGCGTCAAGGTCCCCACGGCGACGCCAACCGATAAGCCGCTCGTGCAGCCAACCCCACCGCAACCTGGCGAACCGATCCTCCAGGTCAAGTCGGGCAAAAATACCTTCACCCCTACCCGCGCCGATGTCGAGAAGCTCGATACCACCACAATCACGATCAAGGGCAAGGACTACAAAGGCGTCACGCTCGCCACCCTCGCCGCGAAGGTCTCCGCGTCCGCTACAGCGCAGGCGACCATCCTCGGGACGAATAGCCTGGGCACTCGAATCGGCGGCGCGCTGCTCTCACTCAAGGACGACGGTGCGAATGCCGTCTTCGTTATTGCCGACGATGGTTACCTGCGCCTGGCCGCTTCGTCGCTCGATCCTTCGCAGTGGCTCGTCGATATCACGTCAATCGTTTTTCAGTAACGTCCCAACGCCGGAACCGGGCCAGCGTCTCGTCGTCGAAGAGCTTCTCCGCGAGTTCCCATTCCTCATCGTTCCCGGGAGCGATCCCCCACATCGCCTTTGCATGAACCACGATCTGCCGAAGCACCGACTTCTCGTCGTCCGCCGCTGGCCCAAGGCTCGCAAGCACACGCACCAGTGTCGAAATGAGACTGGCATTTTTCGTCTCGTCTACAACCGCGTCGCCCAGCAGCGACCACGCGACGGCATGCAAATCACGTTCGGCGACCGCTCGCTGTAACGAGCCACCATCCCGCAATGGCCCTTCGCTGGCGTCCATCCGGGTCGCCAGCGCCGCTCGCTCGGGGACTGGAGCGGACGTCCCGCCGTCACCCGGATGATGCGGGCATGGTGGCGTGTTCCAGCCGCAGGGACGTCCGTTTCGCTTGGGTTTGCCGCATCGCCACGAAGTCATGCAGGCATGCTCGGGCCCGGGTGTGCTATCGCCCAGCGTAATGGGTCACTATGCGGGCAGGAAACGCAGCGTATAGGTCATCCGCGGACACTTGTTGCTCCGATTATGCGGCGTACAGTCATCTTGCGGATGACGCGCGTAGGCGTCACCGCCAGGCAGGTCATTGATGTTCGGCGATATCGGCGTCCCTGAGTTGTTGATCATTCTCGCCATTGTCGTGCTCCTCTTCGGTGTCGGCCGCGTCGGGCGGCTCGGCAAGGATCTCGGTACATCCATCAAAGAGTTCCGCAAGGCCGTCAACGAGGATAAGCCCGAAGGCGCGACCCAACCCGTGGCCATCATGCCCCAACAACAGCAGATGCAGGTCCCAACGGCGCCCATCCCGCTCCCCGCACCGGATCACACTGCGGCCGCCACAACTGACGCGACGAAGCCGCCTCCGGCGATCTTCTAGTCCGGCCTGTCCAGCCCGATCCGCCCGCGCGCGACCGTCTCAGCGGTGTTCGCCGCCGGGCGTGCGCGCAGTTCGAGTCGATCGAGCCACTTGATGCTCGTGAAGCACTCACCGCCCGCCACCAGCAACCTCACGGGCGCACCATGCTCCGGCGGGATCGGCTCACCACCAAGATTGAGTGCGAGCAACGCATGCCCCGCCTCGGGGACAGGCATCGGCCAGCTGAAGTCCGCCGCGGACGCCTGCACCCAGTTCGCGCGGCCCTCCGCGCCCGCTAACGCGAGCACCTCGCTCAATGGCACCCCGCGCCAATGCTGTTGAGGCGCCACCCAACCCGCAAGGCAGACGAAATCCGCATCGAAGGTTATCTGCGGCATCGCGCGAAGCGCTTCGATACTGAGCGAAAGTGGCTTCGCGACCAGCCCATCGACTCGCAGCCGGTACTCATCCCACGTCGGCCGGGTGTGATCGTGTACTGGCAATGAACCAACGTTTCGCAATGAAGCGGCCATGGTCACCCTCCTATGCCAAGTCTATCTCAGGCGGCCCTGTGGCTTGCGGGTGACTGCCCCGGCTCTGCGATCGCGCCGAAGGGCGCCAGCGCTACTCGTCCAGCGGAGGCAGAATCGCGAATAACTCAGCCAGGTCCAGTTCGAACCCCGGCAGAACAGGTGCCGCAGTGATCACCGCCGGCGCCTGAAACGTTGATGGCGACGCTCCCGGCCGGTAGACCGTGATCTGCTCATCGACAGGGTCGACAACCCAGAGGAGCGCGACGCCGGTACGCATGTAAAAGCTGACCCGCTGGAGCAACCTTCCCGGCCTATCGCCGGGTGACAGCACTTCGATGGCAAAATCGGGCGGCGTTTCAGTGGGCCGGCTCGCACCGCGTCCCGATGTACGCGGCGCGAGCCGTACTTCGACGTCGGGCAGATAGACCCACTGCTCGTCCCGGTCGGCATGGCGCACCTCGTTCTTAACGCGCCCCCGGCCCAGTTGCTGTAAGTGTATGAACAGTTGTCCGATGAGCCAGCTCGTCAGATCCCCGTGATCGTCATTCGGCGTCGGTTTCTGGACCACCTCTCCGTCGATGAGCTCGGAAGGCGGCTCGGTCTCCGGCATCGCAAGAAACTCGTCGATTGAGACACGCGTCTTTGTGACCATGGATTCAGTATACGAGCCCTGTCGTCCTATTGGAGTTCGATTGCCCGGGCCACCCCTTACGGCGTCGCGGGGCTGCTGGGTGGGGCGCCATCGTCCATCAGCGCCGACTGATAGATCACGATCGGCACTTTTCCATTGTTCTTGCCCGAGTGCACAATCCCCTGCGGCTCGTACAGGGCGTCGCCCGGCTTGATTTCCTTGGTCTCGCCAGGCTTGATCGTGTCTTTTTGCGGGTTCTTGCCGGCCGCGTCGTGGATGAGTGTCGCCGTGCCATCGCGGTAGACGGTGTAGGTCAGGACGCCTTCGGTGATGATCGAAAGAATGCCGCCCGCATGGGTGTGCGGCGCCAGCGTTGCGCCCGCCGGGATGATTACACGGATGAGTTGCTGGTCCTTGCCAGGTGCCGCCGTCGGGTTCGTGTCAATCAGCTGTTGCCGCGTCGTCACTGTGATGCCGTCTGCGGGCGATTTCACGCTCGAGTTGTCGTCGCCGCACGCAACCACCACCGCAGAGAGCAGCGCCACCAAAACGAGCAGCACCACCCATTTCGTCGATACCAATCGTCGCATCCTTCACTCCTCTGGCCGCCCGTGCCACCCGGCCCCGCGCCGCGATTAGTGCGCGTTGGCAGGCGTCATCTTGTATGCACTCCCGGCAACAGCCAACCGCCACAGGTCGCGACCGGGCCGGTCAGGCTGTCCACTTCTGCGACGCCACGGCCGGGTACCGGCCAACTCGGTACTCGACCATTGACACCCCACACTTGTGGCTGGTTCACTTATGGCTACAGGCAGCGACGGAGACGAGTAGCGCCCCACGGCCTGGCCAGCGAGCCCCGCACGGTGGAAGGGGGCCCAGCGCCGGGACGCCAAAATCACTCCCGAGCCTCCGCCCGAACAGGCTCGAGCCTCAGTAGACGTGGACGGCCGCCCACCGTTATTGGGCAGAGGCGTGATTGCGCCTCGCAGAGTGCTGACGCCAGCCTTCGATGGCTGGACGCTCAGAAGCAGGGTGGTACCGCGGGCCTCGTGCTCGTCCCTGGCGATTCATGCACTCGCCGCGAGGAGCCGCCCATGTTCACACCCGTCGACCCCAGAGTCAGCTTCCCCGAACTCGAAGCCCGCATCCTCCAGTTCTGGAAGGACAATCGCGTCTTCGAACGGAGTGTCGACGAGCGTCCGGAAGATAACGTGTTCGTCTTCTACGAAGGGCCGCCCACGGCCAACAACCGCCCCGGCATCCACCACGTCCTCGCGCGCGTGTTCAAGGACCTCATCCCGCGCTACAAGACCATGCAGGGCTACCGCGTCCCCCGCAAAGCCGGCTGGGATACGCACGGCCTCCCCGTCGAACTCGAAATCGAGAAGGAGCTTGGCCTCAAGTCGAAGCCCGAGATCGAGGAGTACGGCATTGCCGCGTTCAACGCGAAGTGCAAAGCCTCCGTCTCCCGCTACGTCGAAGAGTGGACCCGCATGAGCGAGCGCATCGGCTTCTGGGCCGACCTCGAGCACCCGTACGTGACCTGGCACAACGACTACATCGAGACCGGATGGTGGATCTTCAAGCAGCTCTGGGAACACGGGCTTGTCTACCAGGACTACCGCGTGACGCCCCACTGCCCGCGCTGCGGCACCAGCCTGAGCGACCACGAAGTCTCGCTGGGCTACGAAGACGACACCCCGGACCCGAGCGTGTTCGTCAAGTTCCGAGTTCCTGCAGATGAGTTCCGAGCAAAGACAGGATTCGATGCGCCGGACGCGGAAATCGTCGGCCTCGTGGCGTGGACGACGACGCCGTGGACGCTGCCGGGGAACGTTGCCCTCGCCGTCAAAGGTGACGCCGACTATGGCGTCTACGAGCACGAAGGCGAGTACCTGGTGGTCGCGGTCGAGCTTGCCGAGAAAGTGCTCGGCGAGACCGCCTCCCATGCCGCGACGGTTAAGGGCGACCGCCTCGCCGGCCTCGCCTACGAGCCGCTCTATCATCCCGAATCCTTAGGCGTCGAAACGATGCGCTTCGACGGTGAAGGACGGCTGCGCCGCATGCCAGACGACATGGACAGCACCGGCCTGCGCCGCGTCATCACCACCGACTACGTCTCGCTTGATGACGGCACAGGCATCGTGCACACTGCGACCGCGTTCGGTGGCGAGGACTTCGACGCGGGTAAGCAGTACAACCTCCTCTTCCTGGAGCCAGTCGACCTCCGCGGCATCATGGCCGATGGCCTCCCCGGCGCCGGCGAGTTCGTAAAGGACGCCGACAAAGACATCCTCCGCGACCTCGAAGAGCGAGGCCTTCTGCTGAAGCACGGCATCATCAAGCATACCTACCCATTCTGCTGGCGCTGCGGCACACCTCTGCTCTATTACGCCAAGCCCAGCTGGTACATCCGCACGACGAAACAGAAGCAGGCGCTGCTCGATGGCAACGCGCGCATCAACTGGTACCCCGAGCACATTAAGAACGGCCGCTTCGGCAATTGGCTCGAAAACAACATCGATTGGGCCGTCAGCCGCGAGCGCTACTGGGGCACGCCGCTCCCGTTCTGGAAGTGCGAATCGTGCGCGGAGACCACGTGCGTGGGCTCGAAAGCCGAACTTGTCGAACTCGCGACCGATCGCGCCGCCGCTGAAGCCCTCGACGACTTTCATCGCCCGTTTATCGACGACATCACCCTGCGCTGCGATGACTGCGGTGGCGAGATGCGTCGCATCCTCGAGGTCGCCGACGCCTGGTTCGATAGCGGCGCAATGCCGTATGCGCAGTGGCACTACCCCTTCGAAAACCAGGACATGTTCCTCGAACGCTTCCCCGCGGACTTCATCTGCGAGGCCATCGATCAGACGCGCGGCTGGTTTTACACGCTGCACGCCGAAGCGGCGCTGCTCAAGGCCAGCGAAGCCGTGCCCGATGGCATCGCCTACAAGAACGTCATCTGCCTCGGCCACATCCAGGACGAAAAGGGCAACAAGATGTCCAAGTCGAAGGGCAACACGGTCGAGCCGTGGGATGTCCTCGACTTGCACGGCGCCGACGCCACGCGCTGGTACATGTACACAGCGAGCCCGGCCGGCTCATCGCGCCGCTTCAGCCTCGGGCTCGTCGAAGAGGGCCTGCGCCGCTTCCTCCTGACGCTCTGGAACACCTACAGCTTCTTCGTTAGCTACGCCAACATCGATGACGTCGACCCGCGCACCCGTCCCGCGCGCGACGTCCCCGAACTGGATCGCTGGCTGCTCAGCGAACTCAACGCGCTCATCGTGAAGGTGACGGACGAACTCGAAGCCTACGACCCGACTGATGCTGCCCGCGCCATCGACGCCTTCGTAGACGATCTCTCGAACTGGTATGTGCGCCGCTCGCGGCGTCGCTTCTGGCGCGGCGTTTCGGAGTCCGATGCTGACAAACAGTCGGCCTACCACACCCTGTGGACCGCGCTCGTCACGCTCTCCAAGCTGCTTGCGCCGTTCACGCCGTTCGTTGCCGAGGAGATGTACCAGAACCTCGTCCGCGTGATCGACGCGGATGCGCCGGAGAGCGTCCACCTCGCCGAATGGCCAACAACCGATGCGACGCTGATCGACGAATTCCTGAACGCGGAAACGCAGCTCGTGAAGCGGATCTGCTCTCTCGGCCGCTCGGCTCGGGCCAAGGCACAGATCAAAGTGCGTCAGCCCGTCGCGAGTGTGCTCGTCCGGACTCGCACCGCCGAGGAAGCGGCAGCGCTCGCCCGCAACGCCGCTCTGGTGCTTGAAGAATTGAACGCCAAATCGCTCGAGCGGATCGCTGATGAGGCGAGCATTGTGAGTTACGACGTGAAGCCCAACCTGCCCCTGCTCGGACGCAAGTACGGGCCCCAGCTGGCAGTAATCCGCAAAGAACTGGCGGCACTCAGTCCTTCGTCGGTCGCCTCCGCCGTCCTCGATGGACGTGGCGTCCAGGTCGCGGGTTTCGCCTTGGAACCCGACGAAATCCTGCTCCAGGTGAACGACACGCCGGGTTACGCAACCGCCTCCGAGGCTGGCTACACCGTCGCGATCACCACCACCATCACGCCCGAACTCGCCGCCGAAGGCACCGCCCGAGAGGTTGTCCGCCGTATCCAGGAGATGCGCCGCGAAGCCGGCTTCGACCTCGCGGATCGTATAACCACCTGGTACCAGGCCGACACTGACCTCGCGACAGTTATCGAAACCTACGCGGACTATATCAAAGCTGAGACGCTCAGCCTCGAACTCATCGCGGGCGAGCCAGGCGAGGGCGCGCACCGTGCCGAGCAGGACATTGATGGGGTGAAGGTCGTGCTGGGCGTGCGGCGCCAGGAGTAGCGACCTGCGCCGCTAGTCCGCGCCCACGACTGGGAACTCGACCAGCCGGGCGGCCAGCGCGAGTCGCCGGTCGTGCGTCGCGAAGACGAGGCCCGGGTAGCGTGTCTCGCGCAGGAGCATGGCGGTTGCGAGGTGGATGGCGTCGAGTGTGCGAACTGGACCAGCGAAATGCCCTCCCGCCCGCCGCAGGATCGAGCCACTGACGTCCACGACCTCGGCTGCTGACTCCATTTCGGCCACGAAGCCCAACGCCTCTGCGAGGCGCCTTTCGGTCAGCCGGCCTTCGCTGTGGAGCGTTCTCAAGGTGCGCCGGGTTTCCACACCGAGCAATACGCTGAAGCAGAAGGTATCGGTGGGATCCCATCCCGGCGCAGGGT
>Ga0105240_10009019_pt1 | contig 14166 bp, 12 predicted proteins | sample KBSC54metaG_FD_80426 | JGI IMG/M metagenome (GOLD analysis project Ga0105240, IMG submission 80426) | Corn rhizosphere microbial communities from Kellogg Biological Station, Michigan, USA - KBS C5-4 metaG | ecosystem: Host-associated > Plants > Roots > Rhizosphere > Soil | place: Michigan, USA... | reverse complement strand
GGCACCATCGCGAGGTCTGCCCCTGTGGCTGTGGACCCGGCCGGGACCAGGACCGACCGAGCAGGAGAGAGCCCGAGGGCCGGATCACGGACCTGCACGGTGACGTTCGCTCCCGGCGCCGCCAGGGATCGTAACACCTTGTAATAGCCAAAGCTGTCCGCCTTGATCAGCGCGACAAAAGCCCCATCCACTTGCACTTCGATGCGCGCGTTGGGGACGGGTTGCTGGCTCAAGAGGGCCTGTCCTGAGACTGCCACGGTTCGGTCTCGGATCAGTTCCAGGTAGGCGTACCCGAAATCATCATACTCCAATCCCTGGGTGTATTGGATCTTCGTGGCGCTGGTATCCATGGTGGTGGATGCCGCCACTCCCGCGGTTGGTTCAATCATGGTGTCCTCATGCCATTCGTTAAAGCTGGTGATACATAAGACCGGAAAGTTGGTATCCAATTCGGTTGCCACGGCATAATCGAAACTCGAGGCGAAAAGCGAGGTGGGGCTGCTGTCGGCCGTCAGGCGCCGAGCTGCCGCCGGGTTGTTGGCGCAGGTGCGGCGGACCGCTCGGTCGTTGAACCCCGGCGCGATGCTCGGGAAAAAGTGAGTGCCTGTGGAATTGGCAGCTTTACGGAAGGCGGTCATCTGCTTTTGAAAATAGGCCGCATTGCCTGTCTGCCCCCAATAGCCCCCGCGTGAAGCGTAGACATCGTAGCCGTAAATCGCATCCCAGCGGTGGATCCGAACTGGATCGGGTGAGGCGATATAAAAGAATTCATCTCCTACCAAATACAGGGTTTGGTGAAAGACCGCCGCCGCGCTCCTCATTGCTTTGGCAAATCCATCGAGGTCCCCGGTCAAGGCGCGGCTGATGTACAGCATCACCACGGCGCGCCCGTCGGGGCTGCGGAGATAATTGGTCTGTGAAAAATAAAACTGCGCGAGGTAGCGGAAGTCATTGCTCACCGTGGTCAGGCGCGAGGCGGTGATGGCGGTATCTCCGAAGCGGATGGCCCAGTCGTAGAGCATACCCAACTGGACATCCCCCGCGTGGGGGTTTTTAAAAAGCGCATTTCGGCAGACCAGGTCGGAATCCGTGCCCGGCCCGTAAAATTCCAGGATGAGAGTGCTGATGTTGTACTGGCTGCACCAGCGCAGGTGGGTGTCGATGGTGTTTTGAGCCGAGGAGTCGTAGTTCCCCAGCGCGGGGTGTTGTGGAAGATCTAATTGTTCCCGCAGGGTGCCCCCGGCGCATTCCTGGTACGACCAGCGTCCCGTAGTGTACCAGGGGTAGTAATGCACGGCAATGTTGACTGGCAGGTTCGTTGCGGTTTGGCCGCTAGCCGTAAGCCAGACGAACAAGCTCGCCCCAAGCCCCACCCGGGCCGCCCACCGGAGTGGCACTCTTAAAACCTTCCCAAGCAGATTCATGGTTTGGTCGCAACGCAAAGGATAGTCGGGAAAGCATAAGGCAATCGGGCGGCCAGGTCTACGGTAGTTCACTGCGGAATCAGAAGTTCCGAATTCCTTTGCCTCTGTTCCTCTCTCTCAGGAACATGGGCCGCGATGAAAATCCAAGCACCATTCGCAGGGTCCCGGGGGAGCGTGGGGCGTGGATCGCCGTGGCACCAGGCAAGAGTCGTTGCCTTTGCGCTGGCTCTTACCTGGTCATGCACTGCTGGGATGGGTGCGGATTTGGATTTGTCTGCGGTGGTGACCGAGACTAATGGCGCGGTCAGGATTGATTACCATTCCGGCAGCACCAGGGTGTGGAGTTCCCCGACCTCCGCGCCAGCGGGCGTCGCACTCCTCCTGCCCGGAACCGGCTGGGCGCCACTCGAGTTCCGCACCAAGAGCTATTCCGAGCATAGCCTTGAGCTCGGGCCGATGAAGGTCGGCGCACTGAACGTGCGCTGGCGCCTGGTGCAGAGGACGCCCTCGTTAATAGAGCGCACGCTGGAAGTGACCGCCGAGTCCGCACAACGCTTCGCCGTGTCGTTCCCACTTGAAACGGCGTTGGACGGTGAATTTGCTTCGTTTACCGGCCCAGCGGCAGCGCGGGTGCTGTGTGACACGGTGCGCGGATCGGCCAGAACGGAAACCTTCCCGGTGGCGATGTTCCGAACCGTGGACCGTGTGTTCGGGCTCGTAGCTGATTCCCCTGGCCTGTGGGCGAATCGTTGCCAGGTAATGCTCGATCCTCCTGCCCGCCGCATTGCCGTTCTCGCCGGAGACGGTCGCGATCCTTACCCGTTGATCATCAAACCTCCGGAGGACGCGCGGGACACCTACCAATATCAGATGGATGGTTGGCAATCACTGGCCGGGGGCGAGAGTCGGCGGTTCACCACCTGGGTGTTCGCTAGTCCTGCCCGCAGCCACTACGACGCCCAGGTCGCCGCTCATCTGGCCGTTGCCAATGGCAAAGGATGGAACTCCTCGGCCGTCGAAGCCATCCTCCGCAACACCGCTTACTTCCTGCTTCGGCGGAACTTGGCGCTGGACGCGAACAACCAACCGCGCGATGGGCGTTATATTTTCATTTCCGGCCCTGGTTATGGTTGGAAACAATGGGTCAGTGATGGCTTCTACACCGCCTTGGGGCTCGACGATCCGGAGAAGACCATCGAATCCAATCGAGCGGTTTTTTGGACCCGAATGGATTACGAGGACAACTCGCAGTACTACCTGATCTGGGCCTCGCTGATGAAACGGGCCGGCGGCACGGTGAACCAGGCGCTCGCGCGTCAAGCTTACGAGTTCATTCGCCGGAACGAAAAGGACGGCCTCTACGTTCCGCCCGCGTTGCCCGGCGCGCCTAACTCCAAGGGCTGGAAAACCTATCACGACGTGTTGCCGTATGACGAGGACGACTCCCCGGCCAGCGACCAGGGCTTCCACTGCGGGGCATTGCTGGCGGCCCAGGAGCTGGGCCTGCACGTCACCGAGCAGGACATCGAGCGTGCGATCGCGAGCTATCGTTCCCTGTTTAACGCGGAACGGGGCTTTATGCCCACCAGCCGCAAGCTGCACGATACCTTGGGACAGGACACATTGTATGGCGCCACACTGACCTACGCAGTGTTCGGTCGGAAGCTGCTCACCGACGACCAGGTGCTGAGCCATATCCGCACCTCGGAAAAAGTGAAAACACCGTATGGCCTTCGAGTGATCTCCCAGGCAGACGGGTCACTGCTGCCAGGCCATAGCGGCGTGTATTGCTACGGCGGATCCTGGTTCCTGAACGATGCCGCCAACTACCTCCTGGCCGGGGTCCACGGATTCCCAACCGCTGAAGTGGATGCGCTGCTCACGGAACGAATCGCGCGAGAAATCGCCCAGGTGCCGGCTTTCAACGAATCCATCAGCACTGTCGATGGCCACCCGCACGGCCACATCCTGTACTCGTGGAATTCGGGTTATTGGTGGCTGCGTCGGGAAATCCGCCGGCGCCTGGGGCAGGCCGGGCCAGACCCGGTAGACGCTGCCATCGACCGGCGCCTGGGAGTCATCCGGGAAGACGGGAACCTGAGATTGCGGGCTGGGCTGGACAGTCAGACCCATTGGACTCGACAGCTCCTGGGCTACACTGAATTGCGAACGGATTTGCCCGGCGGACGGCATGCGAACGTGCGGACGATGAGGGCGGTGATAGTGAAGGCCGATGGATCAGACCGCGAGGAGATCGTCGGAGACCTGGCCCGCGAGGCCGATACCTGGACTCAATTCGCCGGGTGGTCACCCGACGGCGTGGAAGCGGTGATCGCCAGGGGGCGGAATGATCCCGAGAATGCCCGCTGGGAAGAAGAGCATCGCGCCTTCCGCATGGAACCGGGCAAATGGTTGCTGGACTCGTACCTGCTCAATTTAAAGACGGGTGCCATCCTGAATGTGACCGCCGTGGACCGTGTCAGCCACTATAACGGTGGCCTGTTCTTCCTACCGGAAAATCGCGGGCTGGGGTTCACGCCGCTCATTCAAGGCGTATCGAAGCCGTTCGTGATGGATCTCGACGGCAAGAACAAGCGCGATGTCTCCGGAAAGGGCCCCGGGTTCGCTTACGGTTACAGCGCCTCACCGGATGGCAAGTCCATCAGTTACCACGAGGACTACCAGGTGTTCATCGCCAACCTTGATGGATCGGCGAAGCGGCGCATTGAAACCGGGAACCCCTTCAACTTTGGCCCGCAATGGTCTGCGGACGGTGAATGGCTGCTGTTCTTGAGTGGCGTGCGCGGTCACAGCAACCCCTACATCGTGCACCGGGACGGAACCCGCCTGCGCCAGCTCGCCGATCTCAACGGATACCAGGGCTGGGTGTTGTTTCTGGATGTGGACGATTTTCATGAGGGCAGCAGCGACCTCCCAGTCTGGTCCGCTGACGGGAAGTCTGTCTTTTACACCGCTCAGGCCGGCAAGAGCACTGAACTGTTCCAGGTGAATCTTGAGGGAGACGCTCAACGGTTGACCCGATCAGCCGAAGGCACGCTGCATTATCACCCGGAGCCGTCCCGCGATGGGCAGTGGCTCGCCTACGGATCGAAGCGGAGCGGCGTGCGGCAGTTGTTTGTAATGCGCCTCGCGGATCGTTCGGAGCGGCAAATCACCCACTCCCAAGCCGGGCACGCCGCCATGTGGCCTCACTGGCAACCGCTCGACAAACCGAGCGAGCCCGGACGCGCGCCGTGAACCACGACAGTAGTGAGGTTCCGAGGGACGTGTTCCGGAATTTCGTTCGGCTTGAGAACGCGGGCTGGACATCCGGCGAAGGCTGGCGGATTTATATCGAGCATGAACGTAATTGTTGATTTGTGCATTGTTCCAATCGGCGTGGGTGTTTCCTTGTCCTCCTACGTGGCGGCCTGTGAGAAGGTGTTGGCTGATGCGGGATTAAAGACCGTGTTGCATGCCAACGGCACGAACATTGAAGGGGAATGGGACCAGGTATTTGCCGCCATTCGTCGGTGCCATGAGATCCTGCACGGAATGGGTGCCCCAAGGATTTTCACAGTGATGAAGCTGGGAACGCGGACAGACCGAAGTCAAACGATGGAAGAGAAGACCCGGAGCGTCGAAACAAAGCTCGCCTCCCGATGACCCCTCCAATCCTTCCCTTTACCGGCGGCTGCGCGTGCGGGGCGATTCGTTACGAATGTTCGGCCCCGCCCATCATGATGTTCAAGTGTCACTGCCGCGATTGCCAGCGGGTGACCGGCGGCGGATCCGTCCCCGGCCTGCTGGTACCCGCAGCCGCCTTCCGTCTGACCAAAGGGCACCTGCGATACCATTTTACCCCCAGCACGGCAGGCGGCCAACACAAGCGCGGCTTCTGTGCCGAATGCGGCTCGCGGTTGACGGGTGGAGAGTCCGATGAACGGTCCACTGGATTCCTCGGAATCACTGCGGGCACACTGGACGATCCAAGCTGGTTTTCGCCACAAATGGATTTCTTTATTTCCGACGCGCAGCCGTGGGACCTCATGGATCCCGCTATTCCGAAATTCCCTCTTTACCCGCCGCCTCCGAAAAATGGCTAACAGAATGTTTCGCCGGCTCGAAAATTTTTGCACAAGCTGAGCCGGCACTGAATCACCGGCGGGTCGCAGGTTTGCCCTGAGTCCGAATACGACCCGAAGTCGAATGAGCAAAACACCGCTTTTAAAACAAATTATTGCCAGCTTAAGTGAAAGCCTTAACGTCCTGGAGAAGGCGGCGCGAGCCTCTCACGCGGAGGCAACACATGAGAGCAGCAAGGCCGAGAACAAGTACGACACGCGTGGGTTGGAAGCCGCCTACCTTGCCGGCGGCCAGGCGCGCCAAGCAAAGGACCTGATGGATTCGCTTAAGATTTACGGGGCCCTCACGCTGAAAGACTTCGCGCGCGTGGAGCCAATCGATCTCACGGCGCTGGTTGAATTGGATTCGGACGGCACGCGGTCCAGCTATTTCATTGGACCGAAGAACGGTGGCCTGGAGATAGAGTTCCAGGGCCAGGAAGTTACAGTGCTCACACCACAATCGCCCCTGGGGCAGGTTCTGATGGGCAAAAAGGCGGGCCAGCATTGGACCACCCGTCTGGGTGGTTCGATGATCAAGCACCGCGTGGTTTCAGTCGCGTGAGGGATCGAAAGACGGTGCTGAAATGTTCCGTCCGCACGGCGGCCACTAATAACCACAGCGCACGATATAAAACTTGTGTGAGGAGCAGCAGTTCATGCCCGGCAACTTGAAAGACTCAACCGTGAGCGCACCGTGGTCCGCCCGGTTGCCCCGTATGAGCCCCGTGCGAGCGTTCGCCACCGTTTTCCTGGGCGTTTTCTTGTTCATTTTCTTAGGCAGTGCGCTGGTCACTTTTATGCTGCCGGAAACGTATACCGCCGTTGCGCGCGTGGCTGCCCCTGGGCCGGCCCAGCTCCAACTCTTACAATCGGCCGAGGTTTTCAAGGAGCTGTCGGAAAACCTTAATCTCCCACAGACTTTCGCGGCTCGCTATGGCGAAACCAAACCTCTGGAGGCCGCGCGCGTTGAGGACTTGCTGCGGCGTTCCGTGCAAGTGCGGCGCTCGCCGCGGACCGATCTGGTTGAAATCCGCGTCCACAGCCATTCCCCAGCAGAGTGCGCGAACTTGGCGAACGAGATCGCCGAAACCGGCGCCAGGCAGGCCCTGCCTGGTTCGGGGTCGATTAGGATTATTGACCGGGCCGTTGCTCCGTTCCGACCAGTGCGTCCGAACAAACCCTTAAACCTGGCACTCGGAGCGGTGGTGGGTATTTTTCTCGGAACGATGGCTGGCGGGGTCGGTGCCAAGCTGGCCGTGGGATTCGACGGTAAACGCTGAGGTCGGCCACTGATTACTGGCCTAAGGTCCAGTCGAATCGGTCCGCCGTCTGGCTTAAATTAGGAAGGGAAAGGAGTGGGAGTCCACAGGGATCCGATTCCTTTCGTCTGCGGGGTTGCAGACAATCGTGGAGAGTTCCGTTCCGAGGTGGTTCCGGCCGTTCGACTAAACCGGCCATGGGGCATTGGTCCAAGCTGGATTCGGCGCCGAGCAGGAGCACTGGATGGAGCGGAGGTATGTAAGAAAGAAAGGAGATTATGAAACTGATACGACGAGAGAGACAAGATCGTGGCGCGGTTACCAGGGGGCAGGGTGGTGGAACGCCGAATCTCGAACTGAACCGGCTGCGCCAGCAAATCGATAGCCTGTTCGAGGACCCGTTGAGTATTTTTGCCCCCGGCACCAGCTTCTTCGAAGGTTGGACACCGCCGGTGGACGTCTTCGAAGACAAGGACAAATACGCGGTGAGAGCAGAATTGCCCGGCATGAAGAAGGAGGACATCGAGGTTTCCCTGGACGGCAATACGTTGACCATCTCGGGCGAACGCACACAGGAGGAAGAGAAAAAGGAAGGCGAAACCTACCGTGCGGAGCGATTTTTCGGGCGCTTCCAACGGAGCATCACGCTACCTGCGCCGGTGCAGGCGGACAAGATTGAGGCCTCCTACAAGGATGGGGTTCTAACGATCCGGGCGCCCAAATCCGAGGAAGCCAAGCCAAAACAGATCGCCGTCAAATCCTGAGCAAATTTTCATTCTGACCGAGCCCGGGGAACCGGTACCGGTCCGGTAAGCCAAAAAGGAGAATAAGTATGAATGCAACCGCTGAGAATCAACAGACAACACAAGCGCGTGCCGGAAATGGGCCCGCACGTGGTTTTGTCACGCCGCCGGCTAACATTTCCGCCACCGAGAACGACTACGTCCTCGAGGTCGACATGCCTGGAGTAGACAAGGAGGGTTTGGAACTAACGGTGGAAGGCAACGAACTGACCATCGTGGGGCGGCGCAAATCTGACTTGCCGGAGGGCGAAGCCTGCTATTGTGAATCGCCCAACGCGGATTACCGCCGGCTCTTTGAACTCGGGCCTGATGTAGATACCTCTCGCATCAGCGCCGAAATGAGCCAGGGCGTCTTGAAGCTCCATCTGCCCAAGAGCGAAAAGGCCAAACCGAAGCACATTGAAGTCAAGGTGACCTAAAACCGGCTCGAGATGTCCGGGAAGGCGGCACGGGGCCACAACCGCGCCGCCTTCGGCCACGTCAAAACTCAACAGCAATCGTTCTATGGCAAAAGTTATCGGCATTGATTTAGGCACTACTAACTCCTGTATGGCCGTAATGGAGGGTGGCGAACCCACCGTATTGGAAAACTCCGAAGGCAAGCGCGTGACGCCGTCGGTCGTGGCGTTCACCAAGAGCGGCGAACGGGTGGTCGGTGATCCCGCCAAACGGCAAGCGGTCACCAACTCCCGCAACACGGTGTATTCCATCAAGCGTTTTATGGGGCGCAAATTCGATGAGGTTCAGGAGGAGATAAAGCGTGTTCCGTACAAGGTGGTGCGTGGTCCCAACGGCGATGCCCTCGTGGAAGTCGTAGTGGAGGGGAGGGCCAAGCAGTATAGTCCGCCGGAGATTTCGGCGATGATCCTTTCCAAAATGAAAGCGGATGCCGAGATGCGGCTGGGTGAAAAAATCACCCAGGCCGTGATCACGGTCCCGGCCTATTTCAACGACTCGCAACGCCAGGCCACCAAGGACGCCGGCCGCATCGCTGGCCTGGAGGTGCTGCGCATCATCAACGAGCCGACCGCGGCCTCCCTGGCCTATGGCCTCGATAAGAAGAAAGATGAGGATATCGCCGTGTACGACTTGGGAGGCGGCACCTTTGACATCTCGGCCCTGGAAATCGGGGAGGGGGTCTTCGAGGTCAAAGCCACCAATGGCGACACCCACCTCGGCGGTGACGATTGGGATGCACGGATCATGGATTGGATCCTGGACGAGTTCAGGAAAAGCAACGGTATGGACTTGCGCAATCAGCCTGATGCCTTGCAGCGCATTAAAGAGGAGGCGGAAAAGGCTAAGATCTCCCTCTCCAGCACGACGGAATACGACATCAGTCTACCGTTCATCACCGCGGACGCTACCGGCCCCAAGCACATCCAATTGAAGCTCACTCGGTCCAAAATGGAACAATTGTGCGAGGACCTTTTCGAGCGGACGATCCCGCCGGTCAAACAGTGTTTGAAGGATGCCGGATGGTCGGAAAACGATGCGGACGAGTTGGTGATGGTCGGGGGCATGACCCGCATGCCCCGGGTGGTGGAAACCGCCAAGTCCCTCTTTCACAAGCAGCCTCACCAAGGGGTGAACCCCGATGAGGTCGTGGCCGTGGGCGCGGGCATCCAGGCCGGGGTGCTCAAGGGTGAGGTCAGAGACGTGCTCTTGCTGGATGTCACGCCCCTTTCGCTCGGTATTGAGACCCTGGGCGGCGTCAACACCAAGCTGATCGAGCGCAACACTACAATCCCGACCCGCAAATCCGAGATCTTCTCCACCGCGGCAGATAACCAGCCCGGCGTCGAAGTTCACGTCCTCCAAGGGGAGCGTCCGCTGGCCCGGGATAATAAAACGATCGGCCGGTTTCAACTGACTGATGTCCCACCGGCACCGCGGGGCGTGCCGCAGATCGAAGTGGCGTTCGATATTGACTCGAACGGAATTTTGCACGTCAGCGCCAAAGACCTGGGCACGGGCAAGGAGCAGAAAATCCAGATCACCGCGAGCAGCGGTTTGTCCAAAGACGAGGTCCAGCGGATGCAGCGCGACGCTGAGGCACACGCGGAGGAGGACAAACGAAAACGCGAGGAAATCGAAGCCCGCAATGAGGCTGACAGCTCGGTGTACCGCTCAGAGAAAATGCTGCGCGACAATGCCGGCAAGATTTCCGAAGCCGATAAGCGCAAGATTGAAGACGCGATCTCCGGCGTTAGGGATGCGCTCAAAGGTGCAGAGGCCGCTTCGATTAAATCCGCCACCGAACGGCTCAACGAAGCCTGGCAGTCCGTCTCTGCCGAACTTTACCGGGCCGCCTCGGAAAGGGCGCGCGCGACGCAGCCCGGTCAAGCGGGTCAACCCGGAGCCGCAGGCCCCGAACACAAACCCGGCGCGGAGGAGGAAGTCGTGGAGGCTGAAGTCGTGGACGAAGATCAGCGACGGGCGGCGTAGACCGTCGAGACAGGGTGGAACCCGAGGCGCACGATCCGTGGCCACGGTGGGAGCGGCTCGCGACAAGATGCCGCTCGCGGCGGTCGACGGGGTGACCTCTCGTGTATGAATCGACAAGAACGACAGGTTCGACTAAAGCTCGGCCGCGTGTCTCGATTCAGTTTGGGTACCACATGAATCAGCTCGCTTCTCAAATGCGACGTTTTTATGAATACTGCCACTGATACTATGGAAACCGACGAACGCGGATTGCTGCTGAGTTGCGCGCACTGTGGCACGCGCAATCGCATGAATTTCGAGCGGCTCGGCGGGACGTTTCGTTGCGGCCACTGCCACCAGGAGCTACCTCCGCCCGGTGAACCCGTCGAGCTAAGCCACGAAGCCGCTTTCGACAGCCTGGTTGGGCGCTCCGCTTTGCCGGTTTTAGCCGACTTTTGGGCGCCCTGGTGCGGCCCCTGCAAAATGGTCGCACCTGAACTGGCCCGGGTCGCCGGCGAAGGTGCCGGCCGTTGGCTGGTGGCCAAGGTTAACACCGAAAGGCTGCCCGTTCTGGCACAACGCTTTCGCATCCAAGCAATCCCCACGTTGGTTCTCTTCAAAGCGGGCCAGGAGGTCGCCCGGCAGGCGGGCGCAATGCCCGCGTCCGGCATTCGCCAATTCCTGAAACAAGCTGCTTGAGCGAGATGCGGGCCGCTATACGGCGACGGCTGTCTGAACCGGACCCGGGCGCACTTCGCCGCAGGCGGGGCTCAATCCCCGGTCCCGGTCTTTGCTGGAAGCGGGCGTCGGCAGGAGCTCCATTTGTTCCGCCATCAAGGCCAACTCAATCGCAGACCAAGCCTGCATTTTGCGCATGATGTGGCCGCGATGAAACTTCACGGTCTTTTCTGTGATCCCGAGCTCGGCGGCAGTTTCCTTGTTTGGCAGCCCGGCAATAACCCGGGTCATTACCCGGCGTTCGCAGGGCGTGAGCAAATCGTAGCGCTCCCGCCAGGTTGCCACTTTGCGCTGGCGCTCGCAGGCGGCTTGATCGCGCTGAAACGCCTGCCCGAGGTCATCGATCAAGTCCTGTTTGCAGAACGGTTTGGTCAGGAAATCGATCGCGCCCGCCTTCATGGCTTGCACCGCCATCGGGATATCGCCGTGTTCGGTGATAAAGATGAGCGGGATCTCAATGCCTGTTTGCGCCAATTCCTGTTGCAACTTCAGGCCACTCAAGCCGGGCAATCGCACCTCGAGCACCATGCAGGCCGGCGGCTCCGGCCGCGGTCGGCGCAGGAGAGCGGTTGGCGAGTGGAAGATCATTGCTTGCATGTGTGGCCCCAGGGACAGAACCAGCCGTTCCGTGGAGCGGCAGCTCGATATGTCACCATCGAGGATGATTACGGTGGAGGTACCCTGAGTCATAACCTTTTTAAGGAAAAAACGCGCCCTGAGGCATTCCCTTCCAGCAAGCTGATCCAATTTCATAAAAGCGCTACAACTTTCTGATTTGTGGCGACTGGGGACTTTCCTATCCGTGGAAATGGGCAAATGAAAGGTCATTTGGCGGGTGTAATTCGTCCGAGGAGTTAGGCATGAACGGGCACTTTGTAATGCGCGAAGGTGGATCACAATCACCCTGCAGCAGTACCAGGGCCTTTAGTCCTGATGTCCGAACTGGAGCTGGGCCGAACCTCAGATGGCAGCGCCCGTTAGCCACGGGGGTCGAGATGCGGTTGTAGCCTAGGCGGCCCGTCGTTGGCGCAGTTCCGCAGGCTCGTTGCCCGAGGTTGATTGCTCCATCAGTTTCTGGACCCGAGGTGGCTCTTCACCCAGCCACGTTATGTTCTGGGCCGTGCCGTCGAAGATGGATGATGTCTTGAACGGCTCGAATTGGCCGTGCGCCGCCGCACGGGCGGTTTTGGCCAGCAGCGCGTCCACCTCCGCGTGGTTCATTGGCTCATACGTGCGTGCCACCTCGAGCGCTTGGTCCAGAACGGCCATGCTGTCAACACCGGTGATGACAACGGAGGTGGGCAAGTTCAACGAGTAGTGAAGGCACTCAATGGGAGTGACGGTATTTGACTTGAGGATAATGCCGTTGGCCATTGGCTTCATACCCAGCACCCCGATCTGCTCTCGGATCAAATCGGGCAGGACCAATCTCTGGAAGCTGTGGTAGTGCGCGTCCATCACGTTGAGTGGCATCTGGACCGTCGCGAAGTGAAAGCCGTGTTCCTGGGCCACTTCCAGCATATGCAGGTGAATACCGGGGTCCTTGTGACCGGTGAAACCGATGTATCGCAGTTTGCCCGCTCGCTGCGCCTCGACCAGCGCGGCGTTCGCGCCTTCTTCGTCGAAAATGCGATGCGGGTCTTCGTACCTGATAACCTCGTGGTGCTGGACCAGGTCGATGCAATCGGTCTGGAGCCGTCTCAGCGATTCTTCAAGTTGCCGGGCGGCTGCCGTCCTGGATCGACCGTCAATTTTGGTCATCAGGAAGACCTTGTCACGATAACCCTCGCGCAGCGCCTTGCCCATGCGGAGTTCACTCAGCCCCTCATTATAATCCCACGCGTTATCCAGGAAAGTGACGCCACGATCTATGGCGCTGCGGATGATGCGTAAGCTCAGTGGTTCATCCACCGGCGGAAGCCCGAGATGCCAGCCTCCGAGCCCAATGGCAGATACCTCCTCCCCGGTGCTGCCAAGAGTCCGATATTTCATCTCCGGGTGCCTTGCTCGGTTGCTCATGTCGCCCTCCATCCTACCGGGCGGTTTCTCATCCGGTACTCATTTACCCTCGTGCTGGCGTCGCGGCTCAACTCTCTCCCGCCTGCAACACGATCTTTCCCTGCGTATGGCCATCCTGACTCTTTTCCTGCGCTTGGCGCGCTTCACTGAGCGGCAGGGTTTCTGCTACGAAAACCTTGATTTGGCCAGCGACCACCAATTGTGCAATCTCCGCAAGCTCATCCTTGCGCTGATGATTGGAGCGCAGAAAAGTGCTGCGAACACCGCGAGCCGCTGCGGCGTCAGCAGACGGAGGCTGAACGATGGAAACCAGAATACCACCTTGCCTTAACACCTTCCAGGACCGCTCCTGAGTGTCGCCGCCGACCGTGTCGAATACCACATCGACGTCCCGAACCACCTCCTCAAATCTCTCCTCGCGATAATTAATCACCTCCTGGGCTCCCAATTCACGCACACGAGCAGCGTGCTGAGCCGAAGCGGTGCCAATGACCTGAGCCCCTTTCCACCTGGCAAATTGAACCGCGAAGCTGCCCACCCCACCGGCGGCCGCGTGGATGAGCACCTTTTGTCCGGCCCGGAGGTTGGCGGCGTCGAAGAGCGCTTGCCAGGCTGTCAGAGAGGCGATCGGCAACGCGGCGGCTTCGAAGTGGCTCAGACCGGACGGTTTTTCGACGACTTGCGAGACAGGCGCAACCGCGTATTCGGCATAGCTGCCGCTTTCCTCGGCCACGACGCCGAACACCGGCTCGCCGACGCGAAACTCGGTGACCCCGGGGCCGAGGGCTTCAATTTCGCCGGAGAAATCGCTGCCCAGGATCGCCGGCAGAGCGATGTGGCCCATGCGTCCTTCCCGGATCTTCCAATCCACCGGATTAACACCGGCTGCCAGGATACGCACCAAGAGTTCATCAGGCTTGGGTTCCGGTCTCGGAATTTCTTCCAGGCGGAGCACCTCCGGTCCGCCAAAAGCGTGGATCCGCACGGCTTTCATCGTTGCTGTCCTCGTCATCATCGATGGCATAGTCTTCGCCTCCTTCGGTTGTTAAAATCCGGTCTTTCCCCTCGTTTGAACCCTAGCGCGATTTTCCTCAGAAGCAAGTGGGGGATGCGGGCCCGCTCAATAACCAGACTGGACCAAAGGCCTGGACGAATCGTTGATGTGGTCCGACCCGAAACCTCCACTGGACAGCGAAGCTGAGCTTGCGCAGACTGCGGCGGTGAACCCAGATGGCAAGGTCATATCAGCAGGGGGAGGACGTTTTTGGGGGCGAATCGAATCTCGTTTTCGAGCCGGCTCGCTTGGTGCGTTAATCCTGTTCGTATCTCTGACCGGAACCCTTGCGGCGTTGGACCCTTCAGCGGATTG
>Ga0105240_10009017_pt1 | contig 14169 bp, 11 predicted proteins | sample KBSC54metaG_FD_80426 | JGI IMG/M metagenome (GOLD analysis project Ga0105240, IMG submission 80426) | Corn rhizosphere microbial communities from Kellogg Biological Station, Michigan, USA - KBS C5-4 metaG | ecosystem: Host-associated > Plants > Roots > Rhizosphere > Soil | place: Michigan, USA... | reverse complement strand
TTCGCCCATCATTTTCACCAGCACGCGCGTGGGTTCCAGCCCGTCGTACAGGCGCTCCAGCAGCGACGCATACCCGAAGAACGACCCGAGCAGTTGCTCCGTCAGCATGTTCAGGTACATGATCATGGCCGCATCCAGCGCGTTGCGGCGATACTGCCAGATCCACACGCCCTGGCAGGCCCGCTTGACGATGGTGAGCACCAGGTTGCGGCGGAATCCGAAGCTCTTGCTGATGCGCGCCTCTTCCAAACCCTCGGCGACAATCGCCTGCTGCACGCGATCGTAGCGGCGCAGCACGTGCCCCTGCTGTCCATATTGCGTGATCGCCTGGATGGCGTCGACGCTCTCCGAAAAGAGACCGAAGTCGCGGCCGTAATTGCGGTGGCGCCGCTTGGCGAACGGACGCCGCTGGCGATTTTCCAGCACCGTCAGCCACATGAAGATGGCCAGCGAAACCAGCAGCGGAGGCGTGGTCACGGGACTGAAAATCAGCAGCGGAACCAGGCTGAAGCCGGTCTGAATGAGCGCGGGCGCCAGTTCGCGACTGAGCCCTTCGGCCGTCTGTACAACCTTGCCAACGCCGTTGTTGACCTGCCCCACGATCTCGCCCGAACTCTGCCGTTGATGCCATTCCATGGGCATCTTCATGACTTTCTCGAGCGCCCCGGTGCGCAGTTTTGCGAAGAGAGGATAACTGATCCGCGCTGAGAAGAAGTGGTTCAACGCCAGATCGAACGATAGCGAACCGGCGTCATAGCAAACGAACACCGCGACAAACAACCACTCCGGAATAGTGGCGTGCTGCAGACAGAGGCGCAACGCCCAGACCAGCGAATATCCGCCGAAGACGAGTAGGGCCTGCCGTAGGACGATGCCTGCTATATAACGCCGATAATGAGCGCGAAATGGGTGCAGCAGTTGGCGAAGCTGATGAAGCATGAAACCCCAGAACGGCCCGGGTGAGGAAGGAACTTGAGGAGGGCCCGACAACAGAGTACGTTCACGTACAAGCGTATTGTATGTGGATTAACAGTTCTGGGTCAATGAAGAAAGGATTAAAAAACCTGAATAACCCGGCGGCCCTCGCACTTAGGCCGCCGGCATGCCCTACTTACGTCAGACTAACGGCCCGCTCCGCCGCGTCCTCTTCCTACCACACCACCACCACCGCCGCGTCCGGCGCTCTCCGTTACCGTGTAATTGCCCGGGATCTGGAACAGCGTGGGGTCAACTCCCTGCACAACGTTGGTCAACTCGTAAGTCGTCGTCCCGAAGCGCGGATCGGAATTCACGCTCTTGACCACCATCTGCAGATCTTTCGAATACCACCGCTCGTTCACGATCTTAAGATCGCGGCTGTTCCCGATCTGTCCCTTCGGAATAACCATGGTGCTGCGCGTGCCCTGGGCCAGAATGCCGTTCTGATTCTGGAACCCGAGCTCCTCGGTATTGCTTTGCGGTTTAACCGTGGTACTTAGGACGACCGCTCCATTCACCGTCCTGGTGTATGTCGCCTCGGCTTCGACCTTCGCAGCTGCCGTGCCGGCCCGCTCCTGAACGAGCATCGGAGCAGTCGCGCGAATGGCAGTCTTGTTCGAATGATTGAGCGTAATGCGGAAGCCCGCAACCGGGTCCTGGATGATGGCGATTCCATCGTTCCCGGAAGGTTCGGTGCGGGTGCGGCCCTGGGCATCGCGATAGAACATCGTCGTCTGCGTGTTCTCGATTTCAGTGCCGTCGCTCAACGTTTGCACCGTGCGGTTCACTTCCTTGGCGGACACGGGGCTGCCCGTGACTACTTGTCCGCGATCCGGCATTAAGCGAAACGTGCCCCCGCCCAACGTAGTGGCCTGCTGGAGCGAGTTCGTCATGGTTTGCAGCGTTTGCAGCTCTGCCTGTAGTTTCTCTTGAGCCGTCTGGCCCATCAGTCCAGCGGCTGTGAATGTGACAATCATCAGTTGTTTCTTCATCGGTCTGTTCTCCTTAATCAGAATTCGGAATCGATACGGGACGGATGGCGCGAGCCCGCCCGTCCTGGCTGACCAGCACGTCCGCCTGCACCGTCGTCGTGGGATCGGCGGCCGGCATCTGGAAGCCCGCGGCCAGCAGCGCGGTCACCGGGATCGTCATGCGGACCACCGTGGCCCGTTCCTCGGGCGAAAGCGGGACGGTATACGGGATCGTGATGAACTGGGACGCGTCCTGCGCCACCGGCGCCGGCGGCTTTTCCGGCGAGACCAGGAGCAGCAGAGCCGCCGCGGCCGCCAAGCCTCCCGCCGCCAGCCAGCCTGACACGCGCATTCTCGTGACGCGCGCCGAACGATCCAACTCGGCCATCACGCGCCCGCTGAGTTCCTCTGCCGGCGGAATCGGCTCGGCCGCCACCGTACGCAACGCCGCCGTCAGTGCCCGCTGGCTTTCCAGTTTCCGAGCGCACGCGGCGCACTCCGCCACGTGGACTCTCACCGCACTCCGCGGTTCGGCCCCGCGGGCGCATTCCATCAACTCGTTACGAACTTCCCGGCACGTCATAAACACTTTTGGCCTTCCCTCCGGCGCAGCATCTTGGCAGCGAGTAATTCCCGCGCGCGATGCAGCCGGCTCCTGACCGTTCCCACAGCGCAGCCCACGATCGCTGCCGCTTCGTCGTAGCTATGCCCCTGCAGATCGCAGAGGACCACGATCTCGCGATACCGCTCGGGCAGGGCCGCGATCGCGCTCCGCAACTGCCCGGCTTCCTGGTCGCGTTCGATCCCCGCGGCGAAATCGCCATGCGCCACCGCCGACTCATGCAGCGGTAGCCAGCGCCGCTCATTCCTCTGCCGCCGGTGTAAGAACTTGCGAGCCACCCCGCCCAGGAACGCGGCCAGATTTCCCTTCCGCGCATCGAACTCGCCGGCGTGATGAATCAGCCAGACGAAGACATCCTGGGTGAGCTCGCCCGCTTCGATCCGGTCGCCGGTCATGTAAAGCGCGAACCGGAAAACAGCCGCATAGTGCTCCTGGTAAACAGCCGTAAATCCTTCGCGATCCGGCGGCCAGCTCATGTCCTATTCGACGGTATTGCCCTGCCAAAGCACTATAGTTCCAAAGAATATCGGTGGCCAAAAAGAATTGAAAACTTCCGGCTCATTTTGCCACTGCATATCTTACATGGACCCTAAACACCTGAAGGCTTCTGGACTTCGCCTCTGCCTGCCCGTCAACTTTCAAAGCCCTAAAGTCGAGTGGAAGCGCATCATGTTCGAGTGACCATCCCCGCGATGTGCTCGCCGATGGCGAGGGACGCGGTGGCGGCGGGGCTGGGAGCATTCAGCACGTGCAGCGCATTCGCACGCTCGATGAAGCGGAAGTCCTGAATGATGTCGCCGGCAGGGGACATCGCCTGAGCGCGGACGCCCGACCCGCCGGTGTCCAAGTCCGCGGGCTGAATCTCCGGCACCAATCGCTGCAGGCTGCGGCAGAACAGGTCGCGACTGAAACTGCGGCGGAGCTCGTACCAGCACATCGATGGGTAACGCCGCAGGAAGCGCCAGAAGCCGCCGTACGTGAGCGCGTCCCACAGATCCGCCGGGTTGAAATCAGTTTTCTTGTACCCCTCGCGCGCGAACGCCAGCACCGCGTTCGGCCCCGCCTCCACGCCGCCGTGAATCAGGCGCGTGAAGTGCACGCCGAGAAACGGAAAGCGCGGATCCGGCACCGGATAGATCAGGTGGCGCACCAGGCTCTGCCGCTCCGCTCGGATCTTGTAATACTCACCGCGGAACGGCAGGATCCGAATCTCGCGCCTCTCCCCGGCATGCTCGGCAACGCGATCGCAATGCAGCCCGGCGCAGTTGATCAGGAACCCGGCGGCAAATTCGCCGGCCGTTGTCTCCACCACCCAGCCGCCGTCGCGCGGCAGCATGCGCAGAGCCTTCGCCTGCGTCACCACCCGAACTCCGCGCTCGGTCAGCCGCGCGACCATCGCCTCGCAGACTCGCGGATAATCGACGATGCCTTCCTGCGGGACTCGCAGCGCGGCCACCCCGCCGACGTGCGGCTCGATCTCGCGCATCTCGTCGCGGCCCAGCCAGCGCAAGCCTTCCAGTCCGTTCTCCGTACCGCGCTGGAGTAGCGCCTTCAGCCGGTCCACTTCGCTATCGTCGGCCGCCACCACGAGCTTGCCGCAGATCTCGTGAGGCACGTCGTTCTCGCGACAGAAGGCCACCATCTTGCGGATGCCCGACACCGCCAGTTTCGCCTTCACCGACCCCGGCTGATAGTACAACCCGCAGTGCAGGACGCCGCTATTGTGCCCAGTCTGATGCCGTCCGACGCCGCTCTCTTTTTCCAGGACCGTGATGCTCGCGCCGGGAAAGCGTTCGGTCAATTTGTAAGCCGTGGCCAACCCCACGATGCCTCCGCCCACGATGGCGAAGCTTTGGGCCCCAGTGGTGCTCATCCGTCTCCAGTCTACTGTGAGGTGGCGGCAGTCACGTTCAGGAACACGGGAGCCGCCGAGACCCCGCCGACCGTCACCACGACCGTCTGCCTGCCGGGCGACACGTTGGGCGGCACCTGGAAGTCGATCTGGGTGGTGCCCGCGAGCCCATTGGGAATTCCGGCGAACAGGGGCGTCACGTTCACGCCGCCCACGTTGAGCGTTAACGGCAGCCGGGAATGGGGCAGCTTCGTGGGATCGGTGATGGACGATGATGGCGTGGCGCCGGTGCCCAGCGTAGGCGTTACGTCGCCCTCGCCGGTGAGGAAGAGCAGGAGCACATCGCCGCCTCCAGCCTGCACGCTGGTGACCGGCAGCCCGGTGGCATTGCTATACGTGGTCGGCAGCACGCCCGGCGCGGCGGGCGCGATGGTGAACGGGAAGGCCGCGATCTGGCCCGCATTGTTAATGGCCAGCACGGCGGGTCCCGAGCCTGCCTCGAATGGCACCTGCAGATTGATCTGGCCGGGAGACGCGAAGCGCAGGGGCGCGGGGAATCCATTGACCGTCGCACTGACGCCCACCAACTGCAACGGGAACGGCAGGCGCGTGACGACGGCGGTCGCGTTCGCCAGTTGAGTCCCGAACACGCTGATCGTCATGCCGGGGGCGAACGTCGTGCCGAAGTCGAAGGCGTTCGCGATCCCGCCGATCTTCGTCGTGTTCGACGGCCCGACCACAAACGTCACCGGGAAACTGACCACCTGCGGTACGGCGTCGGTCGCCTGGATCGTGACGGTGGCGATGTACGCCCCCGGCGAAAGTCCGGCCGCCGACGCCTGCACGTTGATGGGACTCGATCCGCTGCCCACGGCCGACGTCACCGTCAGCCACGATGAGGCGCGATTCGCCGGGGATACGGTGGCGGTCCATTGCGGCGAGCCGCCGGTGAAATTCAGCGGCACCGACCCGGTCATACTGCCCTGCGGACTCGCGATGTTCAGCACCAGCGACTGCGCTCCGACGGCCATGGTGGCCGCTGCCGGAGCTGCGGCGCCGAACGCCAGCGGAAGAGTAGCGGTAATCGTGGTTGCCACCGTCGCCAGGTTGGCAGTTCCGGTGATCTGCATAGTCTTTACCGCCGGCGGGCTCGATCCACCGAAGCAGACGGTGCCGGTCAGGCTTCCCAGCGGCGCCAGGCGAGTCGTGCCGAATATCGACGAGATCTGCGAAGTGAAGCTGGTGGTTCCGGCGATCAGCGCCGTGATCGACACGGGGTAGCCGCCCAGTTCCTGGACGGTGACCTGCTGCGCCCACTGGCATGCCGGATCGGCCTGCGGATTCTGCTGCACGGTGGCGGTCGGGCTGGTGAGCGATATTACGGGCATGACGGGATTGCCCGCGGCCGGTAGAAATGGAACCGTGATTTGCTGGGTCCACTTGTTGCCGTTGTTGTCGGTGCCGCTGAAGGAGAAGACGCGATCCAACGGCGCGTTGAGTCCGTTTCCAGCCAGAGTAACGCTGAGCACTCCGTTGGCAGCGAGCTTCGGGTTGCTGCCGAATGCGCCAATGTTGTTGGTGCCGTTTATGGTGAAGGCCGTGATAGTGGTGCCCACGCCGCCGCGCTCGAACAACGAGATGGTGTACCGCCAGTCGCCGGTGTAAACCGAATAGTAGACCGGGTTCGAAAGCACCGACGGCACGACTAACGCGGCGCCGGCGGGAATGTTCAGGCCGGGGTGAGCCGTGGCCTGCGACCCGTCGTACACGCTGTCCCCGCTGTATACGGCCCTCAGCGTGGGCGACGCGGCGATCAGGAGGGCGGTCACCGAGACGGTCGCGGTCGCAACTCCATCCACGATCTTCAGCGGCTGGGTGGCTACGGTCACCTGATCGCTGAGGAATGTGACGGTTCCGGTGGGCGGATTGCCGGACCCGGTGACGATGGCCGACAACTGCAGCGTGTCGTTCAAATTGAACCCTGCGCTGGGATTGACGTTGAGCGTGGTGTTGCTGGCAGCGCCGGTGCCCCACTTAGTGACGAAGTTGTAACCGTCCACGCTACCGAGTCCAGTGGCCATGTCGTAGCCCGTTCCGGCGGCAAAACCAACCAGCCCGTTGACGCATCCGGGACTGCTCTGCAGACAGGCTGCTTTGGTGTCGCCGACCGTGATGTCGTGGAAGACGTCGCGGGTCGATTGGGCCAGACGGTACAGCGCGGGATTGATGTTACCCAAGCCGTTGCCGCCGACCTGTTGATTGAGCAGCGCGACCAGACCCGAGAAGGCCGGACTGGCCGCCGAGGTACCGGCATTGGAGTTCGGCGCGCCGTTCAGGATCAGCTGATAGGCGACCGTAATGGACGCCGGGAAGGCAACGTCCGGGATATCGCGCTGTCCATCCTTCGGCACGCCGGGACCGGTCTGCCAGGCCGGCTTGGGGAACAGCATGCTCGCGCCGCCACCGGACCCGAAGAAGCGAATGCTGCCGGTGGGCGAGAAATCGTTCCAGGCCTTCTCCGGCACGTACGAAATGGCGGACGCGCCGTTGGCATCATTGGCGGACGCCCAATAGGACAGACTGGTGTCGCTGAACTCGGTGCCGCCGACGGCGGTGATTTCCGGCATGCTGGCCGGGAATGCGACTGTCGGTCCCAGGGTCGCCACCGGAGTTGTGTTGGCCGAATCGCAGGCGACGCCGCCCGAGTCTCCCGAAGACGCCAGCCATGTAATGCCCTGGGCATTGGCCTGCTGCGCCACGACACGAAAATAGACCGGATTGTAGGACTCGCATCCGCCATAGCTCAAGCTCATGACCTGAGCCAGGTTCTGGTCGACGGCGTACTCCGCGGAAGTATAGACGTCCGATGAGTAGACGTAGTTGATGGTGGCGTTGCGAGCCACAGCCCCCGACCATTCCACATCCATCTCGGCCTCGGTGAAGTCGCCGGCCAGCGTGCCCGGGTCGGTGCCGAACAGTGTGAGCTTCGGATCCTTCGGCGGCAGGTTGTACTTCTTTCGAAACGCCGTGATGTCCGATGCCAGAATGCGGGTCTGACCAAGGATCGCGATCGTCTGGCCGGTGCCGTCGATGCCGGCGTCATACAGTTTCTTCAAGTTGTAGATGATGGCCAGATCGTCGGGAGCCAATGCCCGGCTACCACCGTTGTTGGTGGCGTGCGGTTCGAGGCGAAAATCGTCGAGGCCTCGGACGCCGGCGACGACCGACGAGAGGTCCGCCGGAATGGCGACCTCGGTGGCGTTGGCGAAGTGCTGCCTGCCATTCACCAGGTAGCGATGAATTTCGGTGCGGAAGGCGCGATTGACCTGTCCGGCGGTGCCGCTGAACGTGATCCAGTGGCGTCCGCGGGCGACGTCGTGGACCTGGAATCCGGCAGCCTGCAGCCAGCCCGTGACCTTGGCCAGATCGCTGGCGCTCACTCCGAAGCGATCGCCGAATTGCTCGGGAGTCAGCCAGCGGTGGTAGTTCGCCGAGCGCGGATCCTGCAGATCGTCGAGGAATGGCTCCAGCCCCTGGCCAGTCTGCAGATGCAGGGTGGCGTACGAGATGGGCATGGCGGCATCGGCGCGGCCCTGATCGAAACGGGACTGGGCGCGCGGATGGACGCTGCCGCGCAGTACGACCGAACGGTCCTGTGCAGCGGATACGGCGACGAGAATGAAGATCAAGCAGGTAACACGGTTCATGACGCGATGCCTTATTGTATAACCACGCACAAATGCCTGGTCACGTTATAATCACTGAGAATGGACGTCTTTGAGGAGCTAGTGCGCCTGCGCAACCTGGGGCAGAAATGCGCGCTGGCTACAATTGTCGAAGTTCGCGGATCGATCCCCAGCTACGAGAGCGCCAAGCTCCTGGTCCGCGAAGACGGATCGATGGCCGGCACGATCGGCGGCGGCTGCGTGGAAGCCGAAGTCTGGAACGCCGCCCGCGAGGCGATCGAAACGGAAAAGCCGAAGCACCTCACTTTCAACCTGGGACAGAATGCCGCGTATGACAACGGGCTCATCTGCGGAGGTCAATTGGACGTATTCGTCGAGCCGATACTGCCCGTGCCGCGCGCCTTCATTTTCGGCGCCGGACACATTTCCAAGAGTCTCTCCAAGGTCGCCACGCTGGCCGGGTTCGCCACGGTCGTGATCGACAACCGCGAGACTTTCGCCAACCGCGAGCGGTTCCCCGAGGCCGACGCGGTCCACGCCACCGAATACGAAGAGGTGTTCCCGCAGCTCAACATCAACGAAACCAGTTATCTGATCATCGTGACCCGCGGCCACCGCGACGATATGCGGGTGCTGCAACTGGCGATCGGCACGCCGGCGCGCTACATCGCCATGATCGGCAGCAAGCGCAAAGTGCTGAACGTGATTCGCGAACTGGAAAAACAAGGTATCCCGCATAAGGATTTCGAGCGCCTCCACGCTCCCATGGGTCTGGACATCGGCGCGATCTCGCCCGAAGAGATTGCCATCTCGGTCACCGCCGAGATGATCGCTGTCCGCCGCAACGCGGCTTCGTCGTGGCGCTCCCTTTCGATGTCGGTCTTCCCGGCGGAAGTGCCCGCAGTGCAGAACCAGTGAAACCCACGGCACTGATCCTGGCGGCCGGCGAATCGAGCCGCATGGGGTCGCCCAAACCGCTGTTGGCCTATCGTGGGGAGACGTTCCTCGACCGGCTCATCGGAATCTTCACCCCGCGCTGTTCCGCCGTGATCGTCGTACTCGGCGCGGCGGCCGAGCGCATTCGCGAGGGGGTCAAACGGCCCGCCCGCTTTGTGGTCAATCACGATTACAAACTGGGACAGACCAGTTCGATGCAGTGCGGCTTGCGTGTGATGCAGGCCGAGACATCCTCCGTCCTGTTCACCCTGGCCGACCATCCGGCCGTCGCGCCGGAGACCGTGGACGCCGTCATCGAGCAGTCCGCTGCCCCGGTCTGCGTGCCGCGATACCAAGGCAAGCGCGGCCATCCGATCCTCTTTTCCCGCGAGCTCATCGCCGAGTTTCTGGCGCTGGCCGCGGACGGCGCCGCGCGTGACGTGGTCCGCGCGCACGCCGGGGATACCGTCTTCCTGGACATGGACGATCCGGGGATCGTCGCCGATGTGGACGATCCCGCGGCCTACCGGAATCTACTGGAGGCCCGGGCGTGAAGTCGCTTTGGAAGATCGCCGGGCTGCTCGTACTCGTTCTTCTGATCGCCGGACTCGTAGCTCCTTACATCACCGCGGATCAGTACGGTAAGCGATTGCAGGCTTCGCTCGAACGCTCGCTGGGCAGGCGCGTCGAGATCGGCAAGGTCCATTTCAGCCTGTTCGAGGGCCCGGGCTTCGCGGTCGACAGTGTCACGATCCACGAGGACCCGGCGATCGGGATCGAGCCGATCGTGTACATCAACGAAGGCGGGAGTCTCACCGTACGGCCGAGTCTCTGGTCGCTGCTCGGCGGCAAGTTCGTGATTGCCTCCATTACGCTGGATACGGCCAGCATCAATCTCACCAAGAGCGGACCGGCATCGGAGTGGGGCCGCTGGAATTTCGCGGCGTTGGTGAACCCCGCGGTGATGCGCAGTATCCCCGCCATCCACGTGCGCAAGGGCCGCATCAACTTCAAGTTCGGCGACCGCAAGAGCGTCTTCTACCTGCAGGGCACGGACCTCGACATCTCGCCGCCCGGCTCGATCGGCCGCGCCTGGTCGGTCGATTGCTCGGCGCAACCGGCGCGGACCGACCGCACGGCGCAAGCGCTGGGCGCGTTCCGGCTGAAGGGCCGATGGTTCGTCGACCCGGCCCGCGTGGACATGGACCTGCAACTGGAGCGCACCGGACTGGGCGAGTTGACCGCGTTGATGCGCGGCCAGACCGGCAGTGTTCACGGCACGCTCTCGTCGCGACTGCACTTGGGCGGGCCGATCCAGAACATAGGGATCCAGGGGCGCCTGCATATCGAGGACGTGCATCGGTGGGACCTGCTGCCTACCGCTCGCGGCGAGGATTGGCCGCTCGATATCCGCGGCCGGCTGGACCTGGCATCGCAGCAGGTGGAGTTACAGACTACGTCGGCGAGTAACACGGCGCTGCCCCTCACGGTGCGCTTTCGAGCCAGCGACTACCTTTCCCAACCGCACTGGGCGGTGGCCGTCAACTGGAACCAATTCCAGGCCGCGCCGCTGCTCGAACTGGCGCGCCACATGGGGGCGCAGTTCCCGCCCAAGCTGCAACTGGGCGGCACGATCGACGGCGCGCTCGGCTACTCAAGCGAGGGCAGCTTCCAGGGCGAGCTGGCCTTCCATAACGCCGCGCTGACCATTCCCGATTCGCCGCCCGTTCGCTTTGAGCACGCGCGCATCGTGGTGGGCCAGGGACACGTGTACCTCGCGCCGGCGGTGGTGCGCACGGGCGAGCAGGATCAGGCGCAGGTGGAAGCCGACTACGCGATGGACCCGGGCGCGATCGATCTGAACATCTCCACCGAATCCATGCAGGTGGCGTCGCTGCGTGCGCAGGCCGGGCTGGCCGCCGTGCCGTGGCTGGAGCAAGTGGAATCTGGTCAGTGGCAGGGGCAACTGCACTACCACGGCGGCGGCGAGAAGACCGGCTGGACCGGGTCGCTGGAAGTCAAAGACGCAAAGATCGCCGTTCCAGGGCTGGCCGATCCGCTGGAGCTGGCGTCGGCGCGCGCGCAGATCAACGGTGCGCGCATCGACCTTGACCGCATTCAGGGCCAGGCCGGCAAGTTGAAGTTCACCGGTCAATATCAGTACGAGCCGGCGACGGCGCGTCCGCATCGTTTGCGCATCCAGGCGCCAGAGGTCGACGCGGCCGACGTGGAAGCCGAGCTCAACCCGACGTTGCGGCACACGGGCGGGCTGATCGCACGCGCGCTGGGACGCACCGGGCTACCGGACTGGCTGCAAGACCGGCGGGTCGATGGAACCGTCCAGATCGGCAGCCTGCTGGTGGGCGGCGCGCGGCTGGACAATTTCCGCACCCACATGCTGTGGGACGCGGGGCGCGTGGAACTGGACAACATCCAGGCGAAGATGGACGGCTCGGCGCTGACGGGCCGAGTGACCACGAGCCTGCGCGGTCTGCGACCGACGTATCACGCCGCCGTGAAGATCAAGGGACTGGGCTGGCAATCGGGCAAGCTGGACGCGGAGGGCACGCTCGATACGTCCGGCACCGGCGTTCAACTGCTGGCCAATCTCACGTCGCAGGGCTTCTTCGTCGGGTCGGCGCTGGACTTCGGCTCTCCCGGCCCCTGGCGCAACGTATCCGGCAATTACAACCTGACGTGGTCGCCGGCCGCGCCGCGCCTGCACCTCACCAGTCTCAGCCTGCGCAACGCCGAGGAAACTTATACCGGTAGCGGCGCCACCCAGGGAGATGGCAAAATGGTGATCCTGCTGACCAACGGCACGCGCGAAGTTCGCGTCACCGGTCCCCTGGATAAACTCAAGGTGGACGAAGGCGGTTAGCCCGGGGGCGAATGAAACACCTCAAAGCGAAGATGCGCGCCAGTTGGATCGCCGGCGACTTCGGCAAGATCGCGCAATACTCGGCCAAAAGCGCCGAGGAGTTCGTGCGGCGGCGGAATGTGCAGCCCGGGATGCGAGTCCTGGACGTGGCTTGCGGGACGGGCAATCTGGCGATTCCCGCGGCGCGCGCCGGAGCATCGGTAACCGGGATCGACATCGCGCCGAATCTGCTGGAGCAGGCGCGGGCGCGGGCTGCCGCCGAGGACTTGAAGTGCGACTTCCGTGAAGGCGACGCGGAGCAGTTACCGCTGCCCGACGGTGAATACGATCTGGTGATGTCGATGTTCGGCGCGATGTTCGGTCCGCGTCCGGAACTGGTGGCGTCGGAGTTGGCGCGAGTCTGCCGGCCCGGCGGGACGATCGCGATGGCCAACTGGACGGCGGAGGGCTTCATCGGCGACTTCATCCGGGTGAGCGCCGCGTATGTGCCGCCGCCTGAAGGGATCCCGGCGCCGGTGCTCTGGGGCAGCGAGTCCTTCGTGCGCGAGAGGTTTGCGAAGTACGCTTCGCACGTGGAAACTGTCCGGCGGATGCTGTACTTCGATTTCGCCTTCCCGCCGCGGGAAGTGGTGCGGTTTTATCGCGAGCATTTCGGTCCGACGCTGATGACGTTCGCGCGGTTGGATGAGGCCGGGCAGGCGGCGCTGGCGAGCGATATGGAAAAGCTGTGGGCGTCGGCCAACCAGGAGGGATCGGGCCGGACGGTGGTGCCGGCGGAATACCTGGAAGTGGTAGTGCAGGTGCGGCAACAAAAAACCGGGGCCGGGGGGCCAGGGGCCGGGGTTTAGTAAACATCGGCGGCGTTACCGAGGGGTAAGCGGACGCACCTACCGACGCGGCCGGAGGCCTACACTACTTCAACGTGTCGTTGAGGAGCTTGGCCAGGCGGTCGCCGGCTTTCTCGAGCTGCTCGCGAATCACGGGGTCGGCGAACTTTTCGTAGTCCGCGCCGAGGGGCTCGGCGGTGCCTGGGGGCTCGGGCGGCAATTTGCCGTACACGACCTTTTGGGCCAGTTTGTGCGACTCCTCGGCCCAATCGGCGACGCTGCCCTTGGAGTATTTCTTGCGGCGCTTCTGGGCTTCCTGCAGGAGGACGGGGTAGAGCTCGGCTTCCTTCGGCATCCGATTGAGCAGGCCGCTGTCCCAGGTGCCGTGCAGATTCCCCGGACGGTCGAACAGGACGACGTGGACGTTGTTGCCGCCCTTGTCCTTATTGTCGGAACTGTGGAGCGGCTGGTGCATGTCGCCCACGAAATGGATCAGGAACATGAGCGCTTCGCGGCGCTGCACCGCGGTGGCCGAGGGGTCGCGGAGTACGTCGCGTTCGGCGAGAATCCGAGCGACTACGCAGTCGCCCTGCTGGCAGTCGCGCGCCATGTCCAGGCGCGGCTTATCGATCGGGATATCGATGTAGTGCCAGGACGCGGTCTTGGCGCGTTCGCGGCGGATCTGGTCGGCCCAACTGGAGATGGACGCCATCGTGGTACCCGATCCCAGGATATCCGCCACGCGCGCCCGCGCCGCCGGAGTCAACTGCGCATCGGCGATCCGCGCCACCAGACTGTGGCCCTCGGGTCCCCAGCCGTATACAGGCATAGTGGCGCACGCCAGCGCCACCGCCATCAGCTTCCGCATAGAGCACAAGGTAACACGCGGCGGCGCGGGTGATTATAATCGACCATGATCAACGGCGCGCACATGATCGTCTACAGTAAGGACGCGGAGGCCGACCGGGCATTCTTCCGCGATGTCCTGCAGTTCCCCTCGGTAGATGCGGGACCGGGGTGGCTCATTTTCGCGCTCCCGCCGGCGGAGATCGCGGTACACCCGGAAGAAACAAATGGCAGGCACGAAGTTTACCTGATGTGCGACGATGTGGCCGTGACTGTTGAGTCGTTGGCGGCTAAGAATGTTAGGTGCGAGCCGGTGAAGGACTTACGTTGGGGACTGCTGACTTATATGACGCTGCCGGGGGGCGGGAGGCTGGGACTGTATCAGCCGAAGCATCCGGTGGCCCGGTAGAAAGACACTTTGGGCGATCGGTGGGGGGCGGTGCTATGCAATTGTCAAAGATCGGTTGCGGTGGACGGGGTTAGGCTGCCAGAATTTCATCAAGCTGGGTGCTGGAAAGCGGCATCCTCCCGTGCTTCGGACGAGTTGAAAAAACACATTTGGGTTCCAGG
>Ga0105240_10009016_pt1 | contig 14170 bp, 10 predicted proteins | sample KBSC54metaG_FD_80426 | JGI IMG/M metagenome (GOLD analysis project Ga0105240, IMG submission 80426) | Corn rhizosphere microbial communities from Kellogg Biological Station, Michigan, USA - KBS C5-4 metaG | ecosystem: Host-associated > Plants > Roots > Rhizosphere > Soil | place: Michigan, USA... | reverse complement strand
CGCCACCGCGAGCAACCACCCGCCCACGAGTGCGATGCCAAGCCATGCCCAGTTTGCCCAGGTCACCGGATCGCAGTCGGCACCTGCCGGGCACGCGTACGTCTCCGACGCCCGCAAGTCAACTCCGATGTTGGCAAGGACGCCCAGCGCGACGATGACCGTGAGCCAACGACCGCCCCATCGGCCTCGTGCGAAACCGACGATCATGCCGAGGATCAGTTCACCACCCGCGATGCCTACCTCGAGCATGGGTCCAAGGTACCGTGACTAGTTCGACGGGACTACCCGGCCCCATCTCGTGGGGGGCGCTCCAGTGACGAGCTGGCGCCCGGCCCCCCGGCAGAGAATCCACGCCCTCAGCGGGTCGACGGCTGCGGCCGGCCACGGTCCCGGCCCGCCGGCGCAACTTAGCCGGGTGCTCGCCCGCCCACCTGCCAGGTTGCCGCACTCCGCCAAACTTGCTATAACTCGACATAGATTTGCTTCGTGGAATCAACTAAAGGAGTGGCAAGCGCATGGCAAGAGTGATCGGCATCGACCTGGGCACGACGAACTCGTGCATGGCGGTGATGGAGGGCGGCGAGCCCACCGTCATCCCGAACGCCGAGGGCGGCCGCACGACGCCGTCGGTCGTCGCCTTCACCAAGGATGGGCAGCGCCTGGTCGGCACGCCGGCCAAGCGGCAGGCGGTGACGAACCCCAAGAACACGATCTTCTCGATCAAGCGGTTCATGGGCCGTAAGGCCTCCGAGGTGTCCGAGGAGCAGAAGATCGTCCCCTACGAGGTTGCGGCGGGCCCGAACGGCGACGCCCGCGTCAAGGCGGGCGACAAGGTCGTTCCGCCGCCGGAGATCTCGGCGATGATCCTCCAGAAGCTCCGGGCGGACGCCGAGGCCTACCTGGGCGAGAGCGTCAGCGAGGCCGTGATCACGGTCCCGGCGTACTTCAACGACGCCCAGCGCAACGCCACGAAGGACGCCGGCAAGGTCGCCGGCCTCGAGGTCTTACGGATCATCAACGAGCCCACGGCGGCCTCGCTGGCCTACGGGCTCGACAAGGAGGGCGACCAGACGATCCTCGTCTTCGACCTCGGCGGCGGTACGTTCGACGTGTCGGTGCTCGAGCTCGGCGAGGGCGTGTTCGAGGTCAAGGCGACGTCCGGTGACAACCATCTGGGCGGCGACAACTTCGACAAGGCCGTCGTCGACTGGCTCGCGGCCGAGTTCAAGCGCGACCAGGGCATCGACCTGAGCAAGGACGCCATGGCGCTCCAGCGGCTGTACGAGGCCGCGGAGAAGGCCAAGATCGAGCTGTCGACGACGCAGTCGACGAACATCAACCTGCCGTTCATCACGGCCGACGCCGAGGGGCCGAAGCACCTCGACACGACGCTGAGCCGGGCGAAGCTGACCGAGCTGACCGGCGACCTGATCGAGCGCACCGTCGGCCCCACCAAGCAGGCGCTGTCCGACGCGGGCCTGCAGGCGTCCGACATCAACCAGGTCATCCTGGTCGGCGGCATGACCCGCATGCCGGCCGTGCAGGAGAAGGTCAAGGACCTGATCGGCAAGGACCCCCACCGGGGAGTCAACCCGGACGAGGTCGTCGCCATCGGCGCCGCCATCCAGGCCGGCGTGCTGAAGGGCGAGGTGAAGGACGTCCTTCTGCTCGACGTGACCCCGCTGTCGCTGGGCATCGAGACGAAGGGCGGCGTGTTCACCAAGCTGATCGACCGCAACACGACCATCCCGACCCGCAAGTCGGAGATCTTCTCCACCGCGGAGGACGGGCAGCCGTCGGTCGAGATCCACGTGCTCCAGGGCGAGCGCGAGATGGCCGTCTACAACAAGACGCTGGGCAAGTTCCAGCTGGTCGGCATCCCGCCGGCGCCGCGGGGCGTGCCCCAGATCGAGGTCACCTTCGACATCGACGCCAACGGGATCATGCACGTCTCGGCCAAGGACCTGGGCTCGGGCAACGAGCAGAAGATCCAGATCCAGGGCGGCTCCGGCCTCTCCGACGACGAGGTCCAGAAGATGGTGCGCGACGCCGAGTCGCACGCCGAGGACGACCGCCGCATGAAGGAGCTGGCCGAGGCCCGCAACACCGCCGAGCAGGTCGCCTACTCGACCGAGAAGTCCCTCAAGGAGCACGAGGACCGGCTCGACGAGGAGACCAAGACCGACATCCGCTCGAAGATCGACGCGGTGCGGCAGGCCCTCGACGGCGAGGACGCCGGCGAGATCCGCTCCCGGCTCGAGGCGCTGCGCGAGGCCTCGTTCAAGCTCGGCGAGGTCGTGTACCAGCAGGCCCAGCAGGCCCAGCAGAGCACGGGCGGCGGTGACGGCTCCGCGAACGGCGCCGACACCGGCGGCGACGAGGAGATCGTCGACGCCGAGGTGGTCGACGAAAGCGGTGACCGGGCGTGACCGCAGATCCACGCAAGAGCGCGCCGGCCCCCGAGACCGACGAGACCGTCGGTGACGGCGGGGCCGGCGAGCTCGAGGCGGAGCTCGCCGAGGCGCGGTGCAGGGCGGAGGAGTACCTGAACGACCTGCGCCGCGTTGCGGCCGACTTCGACAACTACCGCAAGCGCGTGGCCCGCGACTCGGAGGCCCAGGCCCATCGGGCCTCCGAGTCGATCGTGTCCGAGCTCCTGCCCGTGCTCGACAGCCTCGAGCGGGCCGTCGACGCCTCCGAGCACCACGAGGAGGCGCAGGTGGCCGAGGGCGTGGCCCGGGTGCGCCAGCAGCTGGCGGACATCCTCCACCGGCGCGGCCTCGAGGAGATCGAGGCGGAGCCGGGCGAGGCGTTCGACCCACACGTCCACGAGGCCTTGAGCCACCAGCCCTCGGAGCATCCCGAGGGCGCGATCGCGGCCGTCTGGCAGCGGGGCTACCGCCTCGGCGACCGGATCGTGCGCGCCGCGCGCGTGGTCGTCTCGAGCGGCCCTGCGACGGAGGGCGAGGAGTAGCGGGTGGCGGACTACTACGAGACGCTCGGCGTCCCCAAGGGCGCGAGCGCCGACGAGATCAAGAAGGCCTACCGCAAGCTGGCCCGCCGCTACCACCCGGATGCGAACCCCGGCGACGCGGCCGCCGAGGAGCGCTTCAAGGCGATCGGCGAGGCGTACGACACGCTCTCCGATCCCGACCGGCGCAAGCAGTACGACAGCTTCGGGCGCACGTTCCGGCCCGGCCAGGGCGGCGGCTTCCAGGGCGCCGACTTCGGCAACGCCGCGGCCGGCTTCGACCTGGGCGACCTCTTCGGCGGCCTGTTCAACCGCGGCGGCCGGGGCGGCCCCTCCGCCGGCCCCCGCCGCGGCGCCGACGTCGAGGCCCAGGTCAGCCTGTCCTTCGAGGATGCGCTGCGCGGCGTGACCGTGAAGGTGCCGGTCGACAAGGCCAACGCCTGCCCGACGTGTCACGGCTCCGGTGCGGCCGCCGGCACGGCGCCGACGATCTGCCCGGTCTGCAAGGGCCGCGGCGTGACGTCGGAGAGCCAGGGCTTCTTCTCGATCAACCAGCCCTGCAGCCGCTGCGCCGGCGCCGGCACCGTCATCGAGCATCCGTGCCCGACCTGCCACGGCTCGGGCCGCGTGCGCTCGACGAAGACCTACCAGGTGCGGATCCCCGCGGGCGTCCGCGAGGGCACCCGCATCAAGGTGAAGGGCAAGGGCGAGGCCGCCCCCCGCGGCGGCGAGCCCGGCGACCTCTTCGTCGTCACCCGCGTCACCGCCAGCCCGCTCTTCACTCGCAACGGCGACGACCTCGTCATCGACGTCCCGGTCACGTTCGCCGAGGCGGCGATCGGCGAGCAGGTGGAGCTGCCCACGCCGGACGGCACCACCGTGCGCGTCAAGATCCCGGCCGGCTCGACCGACGGCAAGACCCTGCGGGTCAAGGGCCGCGGCGCTCCGCGCCTGAACGGCGGCGGCCAGGGCGACCTGCTCGCCCGCCTGCGCATCGCGGTGCCCTCGAAGCTCTCCAAGCAGGAGCGCGAGGCCCTCGAGCGGCTGCAGGAGATCCAGCACGCCAACCACGGCGACCCGCGCCAGAAGCTCTTCGTGGAGAAGGCAGCGGGATGACCACCAACCCTCGCCGCAGCCACCGCCGGGGTCAGACCTCAGCTCTCCGCCGCCTGCTGGCGCAGGCGGCCGGCGCGGCTGCGCCGCACCGTACGGGGTCAGACCCCTTCTGGTGCATCGCTGCGCGACGACACCATACGGGGTCTGACCCCTTCTGGTGCATCGCTGCGCGGCGACGCCATCTGGGGTCTGACCCCAGCCTCTGCCTCCATGGAGCGTTGGTGTGAGGCCTTCCGACGACCATCCCCGCTACTCGATCTCGGTCGCCGCCGAGCTGGCCGGGATGCACCCGCAGACGCTGCGCACGTACGAGGCGAAGGGCCTCGTGCGGCCGCGGCGCACGCCCGGCGGCACCCGCCGCTACTCCGACCGCGACGTCGAGCGCCTGCGCAAGATCGGCGCGCTGACCGGCGAGCTGGGCCTGAACCTGGCCGGAGCGACCCGTGTGCTCGACCTGGAGGACGCGATGGAGGCGCTCGTCCGCGAGGTCGCCGCGCTCCACGCCCGGCTCGACGCCGCCGCCGAGGAGCAGCGGCGCGAGCTCGACCGCGTGCATCGCAGCTACCGCCGCGACCTCGTCATCTACCAAACCCCGAAATCACCGGTGCCATGGACTTTCAGAAGCTGACCATCAAGGCCCAGGAGGCCTTCGCATCCGCCCAGGGGGACGCGATCTCCCGCGGCAACCCCGAGCTCACCCCCGACCACCTGCTGCTGGCCCTGCTCGACCAGGAGGGCGGCGTCGCGCCGCGCATCCTCGAGAAGGCGGGCACGAACGCCGGCGAGGTGCGCGTGGCCGCCGAGGCGCGGCTGGGCGCGCTGCCCCGGATCGAGGGCGCCCAGCAGTCGCCGACCGCCAGCCGGGCGCTGCGCGAGGCGCTCGAGCGCTCGTTCTCCGAGGCCGAGGCGCTCAAGGACGAGTACGTCGCCGTCGAGCACTTCCTGCTCGCGCTGGCCGACGGCGCCGGCCTCGACCGGGCCGCCATCATGAAGGCGATCGTCGAGGTGCGGGGCGGCCGCAACGTTACCTCGGCCGACGCCGAAAACACCTACGAGGCGCTGGCCAAGTTCGGCCGCGACCTGACCGAGCTGGCCGAGCGCGGCAAGCTCGACCCGGTCATCGGCCGCGACGAGGAGGTGCGCCGCGTCATCCAGGTCCTGAGCCGGCGCACGAAGAACAACCCCGTGCTGATCGGCGAGCCCGGCGTCGGCAAGACCGCCATCGTCGAGGGCCTCGCCCAGCGCATCACCTCGGGCGACGTGCCGGAGGGCCTGCGCGACCGGCGGGTGTGGGCGCTCGACGTCGGCTCCCTGCTGGCCGGGTCGAAGTACCGCGGCGAGTTCGAGGAGCGGATGAAGGCCGTTCTGGCCGAGATCAGCGCCTCCGAGGGCCAGATCATCCTCTTCATCGACGAGCTGCACACGATCGTCGGCGCCGGCGCCGCGGAGGGCGCCGTCGACGCCGCCAACATGCTGAAGCCCATGCTCGCCCGCGGCGAGCTGCGCGCGATCGGCGCGACGACGCTCGACGAGTACCGCAAGCACATCGAGAAGGACGCCGCGCTCGAGCGCCGCTTCCAGCCGGTGATGGTGGGCGAGCCGAGCGTCGCCGACACGGTCGCGATCCTGCGCGGCCTGAAGGAGCGCTACGAGGTGCACCACGGCGTCCGCATCTCCGACGACGCGATCGTCGCCGCGGCCATGCTGGCCGACCGCTACATCAGCGACCGCTTCATGCCCGACAAGGCGATCGACCTCGTCGACGAGGCGGCCTCGCGCCTCCGGATCGAGATCGACTCAATGCCGGTCGAGATCGACACCGTCCGCCGCCGCATCGTCCAGCTCGAGATCGAGCAGGCGGCGATGGCGAAGGAGACGGCCGAGGCGGCCGTCGAGCGGCGCGAGGCCATCGCCGAGGAGCTCGCCAACCTGCGGGAGGACCTCCACGGCAAGGAGGCCGAGTGGATGGCCGAGAAGGAGTCGATCGAGCGCGTCCGCGGCCTCAAGGAGGAGATCGAGTCGATCCGCGGCGAGGCCGAACGGGCCCAGCGCGACGGCGACTACCAGCGCGCCGGCGAGCTCACCTACGGGCGCCTGCCCGAGCTCGAGCGCGACCTCGAGGCGGCCGCCCAGCGGCTCGACGAGCAGCAGGACGGCTCCGGGATGCTGAAGGAGGAGGTCTCGTCCGAGAACGTCGCCGAGGTGGTGGCGAGCTGGACCGGCATCCCCGTCCACAGCCTGCTCGAGGGCGAGATGGAGAAGCTCGTCCACATGGAGAGCCGCCTCCACCAGCGCGTCGTCGGCCAGGACGAGGCGGTGACCGCCGTCGCGAACGCGATCCGGCGCTCGCGGGCCGGCCTGGGCGACCCCGACCGGCCGATCGGCTCGTTCATCTTCCTCGGCCCGACGGGGGTGGGGAAGACCGAGCTCGCGAAGGCGCTGGCGGAGTTTCTGTTCGACTCCGAGCGGGCCATGATCCGGATCGACATGTCGGAGTACATGGAGAAGCACTCGGTCGCGCGCCTGGTCGGCGCCCCGCCCGGCTACGTCGGCTACGACGAGGGCGGGCAGCTGACCGAGGCCGTGCGCCGGCGGCCCTACTCGGTGGTGCTGCTCGACGAGATCGAGAAGGCGCACGCGGACGTGTTCAACATCCTGCTGCAGCTGCTCGACGACGGCCGTCTGACCGACGGCCAGGGCCGCACGGTCGACTTTCGCAATACGATCGTCATCATGACCTCGAACGTCGGCTCCGAGTTCATCTACCGCGACGGCGACGACGCGCTCGTGCGCGAGCGGGTCGACGAGGCGCTGCGCGACACGTTCCGGCCCGAGTTCCGAAACCGCGTCGACGAGGTGGTCATCTTCCAGCGACTCTCGCGCGAGCAGCTGACCGAGATCGTGGAGCTCCAGGCCGGCGGCCTGCGCGGCCGGCTGGCGAGCCGCCGGATCGAGCTCGAGCTGACCGACGAGGCCAGGCGCGTCCTGGTCGACCACGGCTACGACCCCGCCTACGGCGCCCGGCCGCTGAAGCGCACGGTCCAGCGCGAGCTCGAGAACCCGCTCGCGATGATGGTGCTCCAGGGCGAGGTCAGCGAGGGCGACACGGTCGTCGTCGACGCCGCCGATGAGCAGCTCGAGATCGCCGTGCGGCGCTCCGCGGTCGCGGCCGCGTGAGCGACACGCCCCAGACGCGGACACCGATGTCCGACCTGTTCGCCTCGGCGGTGCACCGGTTCGGGTCGGTCTGGGCCGACCTGGTGGTCGGCGCCGTCGCGGCCCTCGTGGGCGCGACGGTGCCCGTCGTCCTCGTGCGGGTGACGGGCGGGACGCTCGCCGAGACGATCGTGGTCGCCTTCTTCGCCTACGCGATCGCCTACTTCTGCCTGCTCGGCTGGGTGATGCTGCGGGGGCTGCCCGAGCCGGCGCCGCGGCGGCGGGTGGTGTGGACGTACATGACCGGCATCCTCATCGGGATCCTGTGCGGCGCGGTCGTGCTGATCCTCTCGACGTACGCCGTGGTCGTGCTGCCGATCTTCCTCTTCGCCGTGCCGGCGATCGCCGCGGGCGACGTCAGCCCGGCCGGCGCCATCACCCACTCGGTCGCCCTGGCGGTGCGCAACTTCTCGCGCACGTGGCTCGTGTGGCTGATCATGGTGCTGTTCTCGGCGCCGGTTGTGCTGGCGATGCTCCTGATCGTCTCGGCGTTCGCCGACAACACGACGTCGACGATCATCGGCCTGGCCCTGGCGGCGCCGATCGTGTGGCCCTTCTCGGCCCTCTTCCTGCGTGCCCTGTACGGCGATCTGACGGGCCGCGTGGTGGTCGCGCCGCAGGACCGCACGGCCTAAGACCCGGGGACAGTCCCCACGCGGTGGGGACTGTCCCCATCTTCGGGAGCGGATAGCCCTCCAACGACGCGTTGCTAGCGTGCTCCGGATGCGGCGCCGCACCATCCTCACCATCGGCGCGGCAGTGGTCCTGCTACTCGTGGTCGGGGCGGCCGCCGCCTACTGGGTCGTCAACCGGCGCACGGCGGACGTGCACAACGGGGACAAGCTCCCGTTCACGCTCACGTCCGACCCCACCAGCAGCGCGCCGCCGTCGACGCAGACCGGCCCGAACGGGAAGCCCTTCGGCCCGTCGTGGCCCGTCTACGGGCTGAGCGACGCGCGCACCCGCGACGCGTCCGCCCTGACCGCCATCCACCCGCCCTACCACGTCCAGTGGAGCGCGTCGGTCGGCTTCCTGGAATACCCGCCGGTCTACGCGAAGGGCGTGATCTACCTGTACGCCAACGGCGGCTACGTCAGCGCCCGCAACGTCTTCTCCGGCAAGCGCCTGTGGTCGCGCAGCCTGCTGGCCACCAAGAGCAACCTGGGCCAGGGATCGCCCGCCATCCACGCCGGCGTGCTCTACCTGGGCGCCCGCAACGGCCACATCTACGCCCTCTCGGCCAAGACCGGCCGCACCATCTGGAACACGTACGTGGGCGCGACCATGGAGTCGTCGCCGGCCTTCGACTCGCGCTTCCTCTACATGGCCGACCAGAACGGCGTCGTGCGCGCGCTCTACCTCGGCAACGGCCACGTGGCCTGGTCGTTCCGTGCCGGCGGGGAGGTGAAGCACGGCCCGGCGGTGGTCGGCGGGAAGGTCTACTTCGGCGACTACGGCGGGGCGATGTACTGCCTGCAGGCGTCGAACGGGCACCAGATCTGGCGCAGCACGACCGACGGACTCTCGTCCGGCCTGCGGTCGGGCAACTTCTTCTCGACGCCGGCGGTCGCCTACGGCCGCGTCTACATCGGAAACACGGACGACAAGGTGTACTCGTTCGTCGCGGCCACCGGGCAGGTGGCCTGGACGTACACGATGCCCGACTGGGCGTACGGCTCTCCGGCGGTCTCCAACGGGCGCGTCTACGTCACGAGCTTCAACGGCACGTTCGCGGCGCTGAACGCGCGCACGGGAGCGGTGCTCTGGTCGCACGACCTCCCCAATGGCACCCTGGCGTCGCCGGTGGTCATCGGCAGGTACGTGTACGTTGCCGATCTCGGCCCCAAGAGTGGAAAGGGACACGTGACGGCCTACAACCCGACCAGCGGACGGCTCGAGTGGCAGTTCAACGACGGCAAGTACGCGACGCCGATCGCCGCAGCCGGCCGCCTCGTCGTCTCCGGCGCCACCCACGTCTACGTGCTGCGCCCGCTGAGATGATCGATCCCGGATTCGGGTGCGGCCGCAGCGCCGCCAACAGTCGCGTACCCACCACCATCACGCGTCCAGGGGCGGCCAATCGGGGATCGATCATCTCAGGTGAGCGCGGGTGAATAGCCAGGCGATCGCGGCCTTCGTGGCCGCGGCCGGCCTGGGGATCCTGCTGGTCGTCCGCGACCCGACCGCGCGCCGGGTCGCGGCCGTCCTCTGGGTCGGCGGCACGGTCGTCCTGGCGGTGCGGCTGCTGCACACATCGCTCGACCGGGCCGGCACGCTCGTCTCGCAGCATCCGGTGTTCGTCGTGCCCGCGGCCGTCGTCGCGGTCGCGTGCCTGGTCGCCGCCGGCGTCGCGTTCCACCGCTGGCCGTGGGCGTTCGCCATCGCCTGCGTCCTGGCGGCGCCCGCCCGCATCCCCGTCCACTTCGGGTCGCAGGACGCGAAGCTCCTGCTGCCGCTTTACGGGGTGCTGGCCGCCGGGGCGCTGGCCACGCTCTACGACATCGCCCGCGCCCGCGAGCCGGAGCTGCCGCCGTCGCGCCCGGCGCTGCCGGCCCTGCCGCTCGCAGTGTTCACCGCGTTCTCGGCCCTGTCGCTGGCCTGGACGGTCGACCTGCACCAGGGGGCCGTCACGATGCTCTTCTTCTACCTGCCGTTCGCCTTCATGGCGATGCGGATCGGGCAGCTCGGGTGGAGCCCGGACGGCCTGCGCGCGGCCTTCACGGCGCAGGTGGCACTGGCGGTCCTGTTCGCGGCGGTGGCGCTCTGGCAGGAGGTCACCCACCACATCTTCTGGAACCCGAGCATCGGAGTCTCGAACGCCTACCGGTCGTTCTTCCGGGTGAACTCGCTCTTCTGGGACGCGAGCGTGTACGGCCGCTTCATGGCGGTCACCCTCGTCCTGTGCGTCGGCGTGGCCGTCTACCGCGGCATGACCGTGCCGCTCGCGGCGGCGATGGCCTTCATGTTCGCGGGCCTCTACTTCACCTACTCGCAGTCGAGCTACTTCGCGGTCGCCGCGGGCGTGCTCGCGGTCGGGACGGGCCTCTGGTCGCGCCGGGTGACGATCGCGCTCGTCGTCGCCGGCGCCGCCGGCCTGCTCGCGGTGGTCGCCGTCGCGCTGCGCGGGAACTCGGCGAACCGGGTGTCCGACGAGCGCTCGCACCTGATCCGGCTCGGCTGGCGGGTCATCCGCCGCCACCCCGCCTTCGGCGCTGGCCTGAGCGGCCTCCCGAAGGCGGCCGTCGCCGGCACCGCCCACCCGTTCCGGGTCAAGGGCGCCGCGTCCCACACGACGCCGGTCACCGTCGCCGCCGAGCTCGGCCCGATCGGCTTCGCGCTCTACCTATGGGTGCTCGCCGCCACCACCGCCGCCGGCGCCCGCATCCGCGGCGCCGGGCCGGTGCCGCGCGTGCTGCTCGCCGCCCTGGTCGCGATCTTCGCAAGCTCGCTCTTCTACGACTCGTTCTTCGAGGACCCGTCGATGTGGCTTCTGGTCGGGTTCCTGGCCGGGACGTCGATGGCGGCGGCGGGGACGACGCGCCCGGCGGCCGGCGCGTGAACCCCTCGACGATCGCGATCGCCTCCTGCCTCGTCCTGATCCCCGGGCTGGGGGCGACGCTCGCCGCGTACCCACCGGGCCGGGTGGGGCCGGTGACCCGGCTCGCGCTCATGTTCGGCCTCGGCTACGCCGTCGTCGGCATCACCGCCCTCGTGCTCGTGATCGTGCACGGCCTGCAGCCGGCCACCTTCTTCCCCCTGCTGGCGGTCGTCACCGTCGGCCTCTGGGCCTTCGGCCTGCGTCGCGGCGGCGCCCGCGCCCACTGGACGGCGCTGCGGGACGAGGCGTCGGCCGACCGCTGGGCGCTCGCGGCCGGGACGATCGTCTTCGTCGCCATCGCGGTCGTGCGCCTGCGCAGCTCGCCGCTCCTCAACTTCGAGATGTTCGGGCCCTGGCGCTACTGGGCCGACGGGCTCGAGATCGCCGATGCCGGCCGCGTCCCCGCCGAGACCCTGCAGTGGGGCTCGACCTGGACGCCGACCGTCTCGAAGGTCGTGCTGAACAGCTACCACGCCGCCCTCAGCTACGCGATCGGGCGGGCGCCGCTGCCGGCGATGGGGGCGCTGCTCTGGCTGGCCTCGACCGGCCTCGCCGCCGGCCTGTGGGCGCTCGGGCGCGAGCTCGGCCTGCGCCGCCTGGCGCCGCTCCTGCCGCTGCTCACCCTGGTCGTGCTCGACGACGAGCTGCATCGAAACCTCGACGTCTACACCGCCGAGAACGTCGGCCGCATGGTGGCGGTGTGCGCGCTCGTCCTGGGCGTGCGGGCGCTGCGCGACCGGGACGGGTGGATGGAGCCGCTGCTCGCCGCACTGCTCTTCGGCGCCGGCTTCGCCACCCACGGGGTCCCGGTCGTGGCCCTGATGGTGGCGCTGGGCTGGTATGCCGTCGCCCGAGGCCTGCTCGACCGGGCCTGGCGGCCGATCCTCGCGCGGCTCGTCGTCGTCGCCGCGGCGGCCGTGGCGCTCACGGTCGGCATCCTGTTCGCCTCGGGCGGCTCGATCGGCTTCCAGGGCGCGTCCGGGAACAGCTCGTACGCCTCGTTCGGCCACGGCGTCGACCCCACCGCGTCGCTCCTGGCCGGCACCGTGCGCCACTCGCCGACCGACCACGGCCACTGGTACGTGCGGCCCGAGGCGATCATGGACGACTTCACCGAGAGCGCGACCACGCTCAAGGACGCGCCGGCCTGGCTCGTCTGGCTGCTCCCGATCGGCGTCTGCGTCGCGGCCGTCGTCGCCCTGCGCCGTTTTCCGCCCGACCTCGCGCCACTTGGCGTCTTCGCCGCAGGTACGGCGGCCACGCTGCTCGCGGTCGCCTTCCTGTTCTCGTACCGCTACCGCACCCAGATCCCGGGCCGGTTCGGCATCGACCGCGAGTTCGACTACGTCCCGCTCGTGCTCGTCCTGGCGGCGCTCGGCCTGGCCGAGGCGGCGCTCGTGCGGCTGCGCAGGGTGCGGGGGTGGATCCCGGTCGCGGTGCTGGCGGCGGTCGTCGTCGTCCCCGCCGTGGCCGTCGGCGCCACCGCCGGGCCGGCCCGGCAGGGCTGGCAGCAGAACGGCCGCGACTCGGTCGCCGTGCTCGACTGGGTGGACGAGCATGCCCCGTGCGGGGCGCGGATCCTGCCCGACCGGGTGACGCTCGGGACGTTCGCCGCCGCCACCGGCCGCGTCAGCGTCGTCGAGGGGATGGGGCCGTACCTGCGCCCCGAGATGCTGCACACCGTGCTCGGTCTCGTGCTGCGGACGCACCGCTTCTTCGAGGACCCGGCCGGCGGTGAAGCGCTGCTGCACCGCCTCGGCGTCGACGAGGTGCTGGTCGTGAAGGGCGTTCGCATCGGCAGCATGGTGGGCACGCTCGAATCCGGCGTCGATCCGGCCGCGTTCCGGTCGGTGCCGTACCTGCGCCTGATCCATTCGAGCCCCGTGCTCGACGTCTACCAGGTGCGCGGTGCGGCGGGCGGGAGCTTCCCCGACCCGCAGGCGATGGCCGGCTTCCACTGCGACCGCGGCGCGGTCCCGGGCGGCTGAATAAACGGGGTCAGACCCCGTTTATTCACGCGTAGTAGGCGGCGGCGATATCCGCGGCCAGGCCGGCGTTGTCGACGAGCAAGCGGCGGTTGGCCACGAGCGAGCGGCCGTCGGTCGCGGCGTGCAGCCGGGCCAGCACCCACGGCGTGACGGCCGGCCCGGCCACCCCGTCCGCTTCGGCCTGCGCGAGCGTCTCCTCCACCAGGAACTCGGTCTCCTCGGGCGGCAGCGCCACCTCCTCGGCGACGGGCTGCACGACCAGCAGGCCGGTGCGGCGGGCAAAGCCCCAGTGGGCGGCGGCGGCCGCGGCGACGGTCTCGGCGTCGTCTGCCCGGTCGGCCAGGCTGTGGGAGCTCTCGGTCACGTAGAAGAGCGGGAAGGTGTCGGTGCGGAAGCCGATCACCGGCACGCCCCGCGTCTCGAGCAGCTCGAGCGTGGCGGGGATGTCGAGCAGCGACTTCGCCCCCGAGCAGACGACGCAGACCTCGGTGCGGCCGATCTCGGTCAGGTCGGCCGAGACGTCGAGCGTGCGGCCCCAGCCGCGGTGCACGCCGCCGATCCCGCCGGTGGCCATGAAGTGGATGCCGGCCATCGCGCACACGGCGAGAGTGCCGGCGACCGTCGTCGCGCCGCTCTGCCCGGAGACGGCGCATGTGGCCAGGTCGCGGCCGCCCACCTTGCGCACGTCGTCGTCGTGCGCGAGCCGGTCGATGGCGGCGTCGTCGAGACCGACGCGGACGGCGCCCTCGAGCACCGCGATCGTCGCCGGGATCGCGCCCGCCTCGCGCACGCGCTGCTGGGCCTCGCGGGCGGCGTCGGGGCCGATGTCCGGCGGCAGGCCCTGGGCGATGACCGACGATTCGAGCGCAACGACGGGCTGGGAGCGGATCAGCGCCCGCTCCACCTCGGCCGTCATCTCCATCAGCCCGGAGGGGTGGGGAGGGGTCACGCGCCGCCCGCGCTGAGTTCCTGCAACACGGTGCGGATGCTACACTCGAAGGCCGTGTCCAGCGTTGAACCTGGTGTCGCTGCGCCGGTTACGTGCGCCAATCATCCGAAGGTCGAGACGGGCGTGTCCTGCTCGAGCTGCGGCAAGCCGATCTGTCCCGACTGCATGGTGCCCGCGGCGGTGGGGATCAAGTGCCGCGAGTGCGCCCGCCAACCCCGGTCGGCGCGCGTCACCCTGCACGCCGACAAGGCCGCGCGCGCCGTGCTGGTGGCCCTTGGGGCGGGCACGGCGATGGGGGTCGTCCTCGCCTACGTGGGCAGCTTCAACGTCGG
>Ga0105240_10009011_pt1 | contig 14174 bp, 15 predicted proteins | sample KBSC54metaG_FD_80426 | JGI IMG/M metagenome (GOLD analysis project Ga0105240, IMG submission 80426) | Corn rhizosphere microbial communities from Kellogg Biological Station, Michigan, USA - KBS C5-4 metaG | ecosystem: Host-associated > Plants > Roots > Rhizosphere > Soil | place: Michigan, USA... | reverse complement strand
GCGCACCTTCATGTCGCACAAGATCCACGCGATCTCCGACGGCAAGATCGCGGGCTTCGCGGTCACGGTTCAGATGGACAAGATCGAGGGCAGCCCGCCCGCCGCGGTGACACCGATGCAGCAGGCGCTGGATGGCGGCGGCGCGAATTCGGTCTATGTGATGGTTTTGCAGGATGGCGACGACGTTGCCGGCATTGGCGGGTTGATGGCCACCGCGATGAATGCGCGAGGCTACTCCGGCGCGGTGATCGATGGCGGGGTGCGCGACGTCTCTCACATCAAGCAGATGGCGTTTCCCGTCTATGCCACCGGGACCGTGCCGTCCACGACCTTGGGCCATTACCGCGCCACCGCCAATGTGCCGGTGACCGCGGGCGGGGCTCGCGTCAATCCGGGCGACATCATTGTGGCGGACGGCGACGGCGTGGTGGTTGTGCCCAAGGACATCGCGGCCGAAGTGCTGGTCAAAGCCCAGGCTTTGGATCAGACCGAACATTCCATGTATGGCACTATCGAAAAGCTGCGCTCGCTTCAGGAGGCCGTCAAGCGCTTCGGCCGCCTGTAAAAATGCAGCAAAATCCGGCGGAATCGGGCCCTTAACAAACTGCTAAGCCTGCCCTGCTAGTCTTGCGCCATGGCGATTGGCACGGATTATTCCGCTCCGGTGATGGTCAACGGCTTTTCGTGCAAGAACTGCACGGATGTCGACTATGCCAAAAAGCATATCGATCCCGCCCATCCCCGCTCGGGCCCCTATGGCATCGATGCCAAGACCGATCCCAGCATCAAGCAGGACCAGGCGGTCAAATTCGACGGCGCTCTCGCAGGCTTGAACGAAGCCGCACAGGGCGCCGCCACGCCGTCCGGCGACGCATCTCGCAATGGCGCCCAGCTCGACATTACGGTCTGACGGCGCTCAAAGCCTCGCAAGATTATCCGTCTCCCGGCGAAGCGCATCCAGGAACGCCTTTTCTTCCGCCAGCAGAGGCGCGACCAGCGCCTTGCCGGCCGGCGTGACGATGCGCGGCGGCACCTTGGTCATATTGTTCTCGATGCCCTTGATCATGTCGGGCCCGGTCGGCTTGGCGCCGCCATTGTCCACCAGCGCGATCAGGCGCGCCACGCCGACGGCGCCCAGCCAGTCCAGCGCATCGGCATCGTGCAGATAGCGCGCTTCGGGGCCCACCGGATCGTAATTGTACATATGCGTGCGGATGGCCGCGCGCACCGCATCCAGCTTGGCTTTGGGGAAATCGGTTTCGCCCAGCACCAGATCGATCTTGGCGGCGGCGACGTCGCCATGCTCCTGCTTGTCTTCTGCAAAAGCCTTGAAGGCTCCCATGTCGTGCAGATAGGCGGCAGCGAACAGCACGTCATCGTCCAGGGTCACGTGATCGGCGGCGGCCATGCTTTTGGCCAGGGCATAGTCGCGCTGGGAATGGGAAAAGCCCCAGGCCGGGTGCTTCAAATTCTGGGTAGCGAAGTCGGTAACCTTGGCGCGCCAGGGCTGAAGGCTTTGCGCATCTGCGGCGCAGGGCAGCAACGCCATGGCAAACGCACACGCAAACATATGACGGCGGGAAATTGTCATGCCCCTCTCCTCCGACGGCTTGACCAAGTCTATCCGCCAATGGGCCCGGTGCTAAGCCTGCCCGCAGGGCCAGTTTCCCGGCGCCCGGGACGGGCCTATAGTTGCATGGTCTCGCCCGGCCTCGCGGAGACAGCGATGCAAAGTCCGGTACCGGATTTCCCGCGCCTGCCCCTGGCGGAATTTGTCCGCGGCCATCAGCCTGCGCCCGACCAGGCCTTCAGCCGCGTGATGGCCAGCCTTCTGACGGCGGGGCTGTATGCGCTGCTGCTCTTCATGGCCGGGCACCGGACCACAGTGCGGCTGCCGGACCAGCTGCCGGATAGCGAGATCGTCACCCAGCTGACGCCGGACCTGCCCCACAAGAAACCCGCACCGGAGCCGCCGCCCCATTTCATCGCGCGCCTGATCCGGCCACCCGTCCAGGCCGTCGCGCCACCGGACTTCACCGTGAGAGCCGACGCGCCGCCTGTGCCAGCCATGCTCAGCGCATCGGCTGCGCCATCCTCGCCGTTGAACGGCGGCCCGCCGGCTGGCGGCACCGGCACCGCCGTGGCCGGACAACAGGGCATGGCAAACGGCACCAATGGCAATGGCGGACAAGCCACAGGCTGCTGGGACGCAGCCTGGGCGCAAAGGGTCACCGACCGGGTGAAGCACTTCTTCTATTATCCGGTCCGCGAATCCCGCGATCACGTCACTGGCGTTGTGCTGGTGGATATGGTCATCCGCCGCTACGGACGGCTGGAACTGGTGAAAATCGGCAAGAGTTCCGGCGACAAGGGGCTCGACCAGGCCGCAACCACCATGGTGCGCAACGCCGTCCCGCTGCCATGGATTCCGGAGCATATGCATGCCGACCGGATCGAGGCACAGCTACCGATAGGGTTTGGCATGGATCCGGCTACCCAAGCCACCATCGGCAATTGCAGCTGACACACTATCGGCTGTCCTTGCCCTTGTTTTACCCGCTTACTGGACGCCCCCGAAATAAGGTGCCTACATGGGCGTGGGGATCGGGGGGTCAACGCAATGTCGACAGACATACCCGTGGCGAACACCGCCATGGAGGGCGGCGGTTACTACAACCGCAACTCCAATGTTCAAGCCGCCGGCATCGAACTGGCGCTGCCCTTTCTGATGCAAGCCGCGAGCACCATTCCCGCCGATGGCCATGCCCCGCTGGTCGTCGCAGACTATGGCAGTTCACAGGGCAAGAATTCGATGCGCCCGATGCGACTGGCGATCGAGGCGCTGCGTGCCCGCGTCGGAGACGAGCGTTGCATCGAGGTGGTGCATACCGATCTTCCGTCCAACGATTTCGCCTCGCTGTTCACCACCCTGCACGAAGACGAGACGAGCTACTTGGCAGGGCAGAAAAACATTTTCCCTTCAGCGGTGGGCCGCAGCTATTTCGAATCCATCCTGCCCGCCGGGCGCATGCATCTGGGATGGAACAGCTGGACCTTGCATTGGATGAGCCGCAATCCCGCGGAAGTCAGCGACCATGTTCTTGCCGCCCTCAGCAGCTCGGAAATCGCCCACGCCGCCGTGCGACGCCAGCAGGCGAAGGACTGGACGGACTTCCTGGCCGCCCGCTCCGGCGAAATGGCGCAAGGCGCAAAGCTGGTCAGCCTTTCCATCGGCCGCGGCCCGGACATCCATGGCTGGGATTGGGTTTTCGGCGAGCTGTGGCTGGAAGCTGCGCAAATGGCGAATGAAGGCATCCTTTCGCCAATAGAACTGATGCGCTTCACCATTCCCGCCGCGGGCCGCCTGGCCGACGATCTCAAGGCGCCCTTTGCGGACGGCCCGTTCTGCGGACTGGTGCTGGAACATGCCGAAGTGAAGGAAGCGCCCGATCCTTTGTGGGACGAATATCTTGAGAGCGGGGACGCACAGCAGCTGGGCCGGCGCTGGGCCGGCATGATGCGGGCGGTTTCCGCACCGGTTGCCGCTGCGGCTTTCGCGCCGCGGCCCGACGCCGCCGCGCTGGTGGATGAACTTTACCGGCGGGTCGAAACCCGCATCGCGGCGACGCCCCAGAAGAACGTCCACTTCCTTGCTATCGCCGTGCTGTGCAAGACCGGCGCGTGACGCGCAGCTAGTTGCACACCAGCCGGACAGGCTTGTTGTTCTGTTGCGCCTTTTGGGCCAGCTGCAGATCCTCGGGCGAGCACAAGGAGCGGCTGGCAGCCACAACAGGCTGGCCGATAGTGGCAAGCTGCGTCGCCGGGGCGGGCACCATCGACAGATTCACGACGCTGTCATACCGATTGTCCGCGCCAATGGAGGAATCGACGCCCCAGCCCACCGCACCGCCCAGCACGATGTTGCCGTAGGTGGCGCCATAAATCCCGGAATGGTTGACATAGGAAGCTTCCTGATAGCCGTCCTTGTGGCATGCCAAGGTGATATCGTTCTTGGTCTTGTCGATCGTCACGTTGCCCGGGGTCTGGTAGACCTGCCCGATCACCACACCGTCGCGGACCAGCTGGCAGTTTGCACCCGGCGGATTGGTGACGACTTTGATCTCCTGGGACGTGCCCGAGATGATGCTGGCGCAGCCGGACAGACTGACAGCCGCGAAGACAGCGGCCGCACCGATGACAGATTTCATATGAAGCTCCCAGCCCGGATGTTGCGGGCCCAATGACGCCCGCCTGCACACTAGGCAGCTGACACACTGTCACAAGAAAGGACCGCGCGCAGGGTTAGAAGAGCCCTAACAACCCATCCGTATATGGAGGAATTTTAGATAATTCCGCTGGCAACATGGCAAAAAGCGCGACGGAATTTCTCCCGCCGCGCCATTGCAATTCAGACGACTGCTAGTCGCACTTCGGGCCGCCGGTATAGCCGTTCTGTTTCGCCAGCCTGGCCTGCACTTCCTGTTCATGGGTGCAGGTGCCCGATGATGAAATCGCCGCCACCGGCGTCGGCTTGATGGCATCGCCGGTTACCGTCGCGGGCGCCGCAGCCGCGGCCACGGGTGTCAGCGGCACCATGCTGATGTTGACCACCGAGTCATATTTGTTGTCGGCGCCATTGGCGCTGTCCACGATGGAGGAAATGCCCGCCGTCAGAAGCAAGTCGACGGCGACATTGGCGGCGATAGTCGCCGAAGTGCCGGAATGGTTGATGTAAGCAGCGTCCTGATAGCCCGCTTTCTTGCAGGTGATGGTCAGGTCGTACTTGCTCTTGCGCACCGTGAGTTTGCCGGGCGTGGCGCCGACAATGCCCATGTCCCTGCCGTCATCACGCTTGAAGGCGCATTCCGCGCCCGTCGGATTGGTAACAACAGAGATGTCCTGCGAAGTACCTTCGAACACGCTGACGCAGCCTGACAGGCAAAAGGATGCAAAGACGGCGGCGGTTGCCGCGCCGATCATGGATTTCATGTGAGGCTCCCCAGCCTGTTGTTATCGGGCCAAAACAGCCCGGCAGCACCTTAGACAGAAGGCACCCGATCACAAGCAAGGACGGACGATATAGTTAGGACGAAGCTGATAATTGGTCAGTACACGCATGGCCGCGTGAGGATTTCCGCGAAATACTGTTTTGACGGAACACCGCGCTCCTGGTGCGGAACAGCTCAACACCGCCAAGGCGCGAGTGGCATGCAGTTTTCTTATGCACGGCAGAGTTGCATAGCCGTGGGATCAGGCCTCGGGGAAAGATCTCTCCTGCAAGAACAGAGCATCTCGGCCTCTGGGCCAAGTCATAGCGACACGGTTTTTCTATGCGACGCTCTGAGGCAACCGGCTTCTCCTGACGCCGAGTTTGCCTACGGCTCCTTCGACGCCATATAGGCCGCGACATTGAGAATGTCGGCATCCGACAGTTTGGAAAGGACGTCCTTCATCTTCTCCGGCCCCGGACCCTTGCGATAGCCGGCCCGCATATCGGCCAGCTGGCGGATCAGGTAATAGGCGCTGCGCCCGGCCAAACGCGGGGCATCGTCATGACCGCGATAATCGTCGCCATGGCACGAACCGCAGGTGCGGAAGCTGCCGCGATTGCCCATCGCCACCGTGCGCCCCTTGGCCAGCGAGCCCATCGGCACATAATCGACAAAGCCGACATGGTCGTTGCGCAGCTCCACCTCATCGCCTTCGGCGATCTCATAGATCATGTTGGACGCGACCGGCACTGTCTCGGCGCCCTTGTCGAAGAAGCGCGCCCCGCCTGCCCCGATATGGTTGGCCGGCGCGCGGCTGGTTTCCACCACCCGCATCCACTTCTGCTGCTTCTTGGGGATACGGGCGAAATATTCCGCCGCCTCGCGCAGGTCCTTCTCGCTGATGGCATAGGCCATCTCGATCATGGCGGGGGCGCGGATATTCTGGCGGGTGCCGTCGCGGAAGGCGTGCATCTGCTCGGTGATGTATTTCACCGACAGGCCCGAGACGCTGGCCGATTCCGGATGGCCGTTGCCGTTGGGCAGATGGCACAGGATGCAGGCGATCACATGGGGCTTTTGGCCATGCGCCAAGATTTCCGGCATGGGCCCATGCTCCTTGGGGTACCAGTCGGGCGGCCCGAACGGATCGGTGATCTGGCGGAAGGTGTATTTGATGGAAGGGTCCGCGCCGGTGGCGGTAAAGACCGTGTCCGGGGCGGGCATCTTCAGCCCGGCCGGGCCCATGGGATAAGCCCATTCAAAGCCCGGCACGGGCGCGGGCATCTTGGGCGCCAGCTCCTTGGCGGTGGGGGTATCGGCTGCCGCTGTATTCAGGGCGGCAAAAGCGAAAGCGGGCGCAAGCGCCAGCGCGATGACGAGCTTCTTCATGATGATCCTGCGGCTCCCCGGCCTCTTATTGTTGGGCGCGAGCATAGGGGGTGCGCCGCCGGGGGCAAGTGATGAATTGTCACCCAGGCAGAAACATGCACTGCAACAAAGGGAGCCCTAATTCGCCGGCAGGCGTTTTGATTCCGCCGCCGCTGCAGCCACAATCCCGGACGAGCAAGTGGTATCTGCGGCGACCTCTCCCAGATAGGTTTTCGCCCCAGCCAGATCGCCATGCTCCAGTTTATATTCCCCCAGGAAAAAGCCGGAGGAGCAGGGCCAGTTGACTTTCTGCGCTGGGTCCGACCGGCTCGCGATCATCCGGGCTGAAACTTCCTCAAACGGCGTTTTGCCGCGGAACATGTTGGCAATCTCATAACGCGCCAGCCGGTCCAGCGGGCTTGAAGGCAGCGCAATATAGACCGGGTCGTCAGCCAATCCGCGCTTGACGCGAACGACATGTATCCAGTTGTGCGTCCACACGTCGTTAGAATGGCTTTCAAGATACTTGCGAAAATCGGATTCGGCCTCCGTGTATTTTCCCATGCAGAAATAAACGATACCGCGCTGGAGGTAGGCAGTGCCGTTGTCTTCGCCGCCGGTCAGGTCGCCATAATCCTTGAGCGCCGCCTCGTAATTGCCTATTGCGCGGTTGAGATAGGCACGAAAATATCTTGCATCCCGGTTGCGGCGATCCAAATTCAAGGCGGCTTCTGTGTCGGTCAAGCCTGCCGCAAAATCGCCCGTGTTGGTGTAACTCTCTGCCCGCCGCACATAAGGGGCTGCCGTCTTGGGATCGCGTTCGATCACCTTGGAATAGTCGGCGATGGCGTTACGCCAACGCTTGGCTTCATAGGCTGCGTCCGCCCGTGATGTCAGCAATTCAAGATCGTCCGGACGGACCGATACACCGATATCATAGGCATCGCGCGCACGGCTGAAGTCGGCAACGGCCAGATCAGGTCGATTGTTTTCTTTATAGAGCTTGGCGCGGTCACGCAGCGCATTGGCGAACTGCGGATTCCCTTCAATGGCCCGGTTCAGGTCGGCAAGCGCCAGCTGGGGTTGCCCCAGATCGCGATAGATGGCTGCGCGGTTGACCATTGCCGTGAGGTAACCGGGCACCAATTTTATCACTTCGCCATAGTCGGCGATGGCGCGGTCCGGCTTGCCAAGCTTCGCGTAGGCTGCGGCGCGGTTAAAATAGGAAAAATACTGATCCGGCTTCAGCTTGATCGCCTGATCAAAGTCGCTGATCGCCCGCTCATAGCGTTCCAACTCGCTATAGACCGTACCACGGGCGTCATAGCCCTGCGCTAAGTCCGGCTTAAGCTTCAACGCGCGGTCGAAATCGTCGAATGCCAGCCTATCCTGCCCCATCGCGTGACGGAGGATCGCGCGATCGGCATACACTTCTGGGTCATCCGGCTTGAGCTTGAGTGCCTGCTCAATATCTTGAAGGGCCAACATATAGCTTTTCATGCGAAACAGGGCGAAGCCGCGCTCCTTGAAGGCTTCGGGCATATCCGGTTTCAGCGTGATGAGATGGTTGAAATACGACACCGCTTCGACAAACCCGCCATGACGGGCCCGCATCCGGCCAAGATTGTAAAGCGCGTCCGGTAACTGCGGGTCCAGCGATAATGCCTGCTCATAATCGGATTCGGCGCGGCTTTCCTGATGCAGGCCTTCATAGGCCGCGCCCCTATCGTTGTAGCCCATCGCATTGCCGGGCTTCAGCCGGATCGCCTCGTCAAATTCCTTGATTGCGGCATCGAACTTGCCATCCTTGGCCAGGGTAGCCCCCCGCCCAAATGCGGCGGCGGCAGGATCGGCAGGCGATACCGGCTGGGCGGAGGCGCAAACGGCGAACATCATGGCCCATCCGGCCAAGAACCCCATGCATTTCAACCGATACACCGTCCGCCCCCATTGAGGCCGTGATGATAGTCGGCGCCGGCCTGCCGGTGTAGGGCCGTACCGACGCAGTGGGGTGGTACTGACAAATTGTCGACAACAACGTTAACCCCAAGCCGGGATTGCTCTCTTTGCCGCCTTCTCTGTCCTCGCGCTTGCGCTAAACTTAGCTTGGGCATGGGGTATCGATTCATGAAATGCGCACTTGTTGCGGGCGTTCTGCTGCCGCTGGCTGCAGCCAGCGTCCATGCTCAGCCGGCTTTGGTCCCGGCGGGAGGCGCTGAAAGCTCTTCGCCTATTGAGGTCGTCAAGCGCGATGTAGATCTGGAGGCGTCGGCAGATGGCCGTTCCTGGAAGCTGGAGGAAGTCCGTTATCGCCCCCTGACCACGACGGGCGTCGAGGCGCTGCAGAAATTCGATCTCTCTTTCACCCAGGGTTATGAGCGTCTGAGCGTGCGGGCTTATACGTTGAAGAAGAACGGCCAGCGCATCGACATTCCGCAAGACACCATGCTGCAGGGCCGCGGCAACAGCACCCAGCCGGGTTTCGAGGACACCATGAACCTGACGGTGGTGTTCCCAAGCCTGGAAATCGGCGATCAAGCAGTCCTCATCACCAAAAGCGAACAACTGGTGCCCTGGTTTCCCGATGTCTTCGCTTTTACCCAAGCCTTTCCGCTTCAAGTGGCAGTAAAGGAAGCCAACTTCGCTTTCACCAGCCAAGGGCGGGACGGCGACTTTCGCATAGACGTCAAGGGGGTGCAGGCGGACGCACCTTTAAGCGCGGGCGGCAAAACCCGCCGCGCCTGGCATTTCCGCAACGACACCACCCGCATCCCCGATCCCGAAGCCGTAGAGGAGTTGGTCGACCGGCCGCATGTCGCGATCAGCACGGTGCGCAGCTGGTCTGACATGGCCGCTCTGTATGTGCAGGTCTTCAAAGACCGTACCGAAGTGACGCCTGAGATCACCAAGCTCGCCGATGAATTGACGACGGGCGAGAAGGACAAGCGTGCTCAGGCCAGAAAACTCTATGACTGGGTCTCCTCCCACATCCGTTACGTGAACATCGTGCTGGGCGCGGGCGGCTTCATACCCCACAAGGCCTCGGACGTGCTCAAGAACGGTTATGGCGACTGCAAGGACCATGTGATGCTTCTGGAAGCGCTGCTCGCGGCCAAGGGTATCAAGAGCTCGCCCGTGCTGATCCGCGCCGCCGAAAAAACCTACAAGCTGCCTCCCGTGCCATCACCTTACGTCTTCGATCACTTGATCTCATACATTCCGGATTTTCAGCTGTTCCTGGACTCCACCGCCCAATACGCGCAGTTCGGCGTACTGCCGGCTTCGGATGCGGGCAAGGAGGTGGTGATTGTGTCGTCCGGAAAGACCGCGCGCACGCCCGCGGTGACCGCCGCCAATTCCTCCATGTCCGCGACCAGCGCCGTGACAGTCAATGCCGACGGCAGCGCCGATACCGAAACCAAATTCCTCGCCACTGGCGCCATGGCGGTGGAGATGCGCGGCTTCATGGCGGCACTGCCGCCCGACCGCGACGACAATTACTTTCGCGCAGCGCTAGGTCCCGGCTCGTCAGGCAAGTTCCAGCGCGGCCAACCCGAGACATTGAGTGATAGTTACGAATTTTCGGCCCGCTATCACACCAGCCATCTCGCCAACATTCCTGGCCCCGGCGCGCTGCCCGCGGCGATGGCCTATAAACCTTTTTCACTGGGATTGCTCGCAGCGCAGAACCTGCCGCCAAGCCGCCAGGACGATTATGTTTGCGCCTCTGGCACCTATAGCGATGACGTCACCGTCACCCTGCCCTCCGCCACCACCGTGACAACCGTGCCCGACAACAAGACTGTCACAGCCTTGGGCGCCGTGCTGGACATCAAATATGAAAATCCCATGCCTAACATCGTAAGACAGCGTGCGATGTTGAAGCTGGACCGGCCCCCAGTCTGCCTGGCGCAGGACTATGCCAAAGTGCGCCCCGGCCTTTCGTCGATCATGAGCGTGTTGTTCGCGCAAACTCTCTACAAATAGGTTTCATTCCCATGCAATGCTTCCGGCAAATACAGATTGTTGCGGGCGCGCTATTCCTGATGGGCGCATCGCAGGCCTGGGCGGCTGACGCGGCGTGCAACGCTCCGGACGCGCCCCTGCGCCCCATCATGGCCACCCACTTGATTCCGCCATATCCCGAAGTGTCGGTGATGACGAACGAGGCGGGCACTACGCTGCTGGAAGTCGCCATCGGCGCCGACGGCGTGCCCACCGGCGCCAAGGTGATCACCTCCAGCGGCTCGCTGAGACTGGACGCGGCGGCGGCCGACTACGTCAAGGACACCTGGCGCTGGAATGCACCGGTGAAGAATTGCCAGCCGATCGCGGTCGAAACCAGGGTCTCGGTCAAATGGGACCTGCGGGACGCGCGCGATACCGGACCCCAGCCGCCCAGCGTCAATATGGATATCAAGGATTATCCGCCCGGCGCAAAACAGCGACATGAACAGGGCGCTGTCGGTCTGATGGTGGTGGTGATGCCCAATGGTGCCGTGGCCATAACCAGCATAACCAACAGCTCCGGCTTTCCCGAACTGGATCGCAAGTCTGAAGAATTGGCCAAGACCTGGCACTTCACGCCCGCGACCTTGGACGGCCGCGCCATCATGACACCGGTCTTTCTGGTCTCGGTGTGGAGTCTGGATCCGAAGAAATAAACTGCGGTCGTAATCGCTGCCTTCCGCCACCATCCCGGCACAGGTGATAATTTGTCACCCGGATAACCCCCGGGGGGCGCCGCGCGCCGCTGGTTCATTTCAAAAATATCATCCGGCAGCGCGGCCCGGCACTGCCGGTGCTCCTCTATAATAAGAGCGGGGATTCATTCCGAAGGGGTCGTTCATGCGCATGTCCTTTGTGGTTCCGGCGCTGCTTGCCTGTAGTGCGGCCTATGCGGCCGAGACCCAGGTCGTTCCCGAGAAAGTGGTGCCCGCCACCCTGTCGGTGGAGCAGCCGGAAAATCCCAAAGGCTCCAAGCCAGAAGCGCCCGTCATCCAGTCGGTCAGCGCCCGGGTGGATGTGCGCCTGCCCAATGGCCAGACCTTCGACATCATGCCCGACTTTCATTTCGTCGCGCCCAAGGGCAATGCCATCGTCATCCATCGCGAGGTGGTCGAAAGCAACGCCCCCAGCGAAGTCCATCTCAATCCAGCAAGCGTCATCACGACACCTCCTGAGGCGCAGAAAATGGGCGCGGTGGTATCAGGCGGCTGGCGCTGCGGTCCGACGCAGTATCATGTGACCATCAAGGCCGTGATCATGGATGCCGACGGCGACCGCAGCAACGAAGTGAAGTACACGGTTCATTGTAATGGCGGGTGACGCCAGCTTTCGCTGAAGGCAAAAAAAGCCCCGCTGTTCCCAGCGGGGCTCTCTTTTCAGATATCATCTGTTCAGGGGATGCGGTGCCACTCTCCGCGCGCCCAATACCCATGATGCCAATCATAATCCGGGCTGTCCTCGTGCCACACATAGGTGCGCTCGGTCTTGTGCGCTTCCCACCAGGGATCGTCGTGATAGGACAAGGTCACGCCGGGGAACGTAACCCGTGTTTCGGTGCGCCAGCAATCGCCATTGCTGTTGCAGGTGATCAGCGCCGAAGCGGGGCTGGCTGCCAGCAAGCCTGCACCAATCAATGCGGCCGCGGCCAGATGAAGCTTGGTCGAACGTGTCTTGCTATTCTTCATAGTTCCACTCCCGAGAATGGCCCCCACAATTGTGTAACGCGCGTGACACCAACCTGCGCCAACATTGGCTAATCTTTAGTGCGGAACTGTACAGTCGCAATTCGACACACGATGTCGGTAGGCATCCAACATTTGTTGTGGCAGGAACTGCGCCAACGAAGTTTATTGATTCGCGCACGCAACCAGCCCCTACTTTGTTGCGTTGGGCTCACGGAAGTTAACAAGCTGCCCCCATGGAAAACGAAACCAACATCACCCCGGGCGACAGTCCCTGGCAGAGCGTCCGTTTGGGTTTTGGTGCGCTTTTACTCATATTGAGCGGATTGGGTCTGTTGCTGCTGGACAGCAACAGCAGCAGTTCGACCGCCCGCTCCTCCGCCCTGGCCGCACACAGCCGTTGAGATGAGCCGCGCGTGCAGTGGCATTACCTGAACAGGCCATAGTCTGACTCTGTGTCACGACAGTCCCGTTTCAGGACGCAGGTTCCGTCACGCAAGCGGTTGTGTTCAATTTTACCTTTAAAAATGGGCCTTTACAGCACATCGACAAACTTTTGACATGTATCCTTGCGACAGTGACACACTGGCTGTTGGGCTTTTCGATGGATACCACGCTTTCTCCGCGCGCCGTTCTTTTGACGATGATGTTCATCGTCGTGTCCCTGGTTTGCCAGGCGGCGATTCATTGCGTGCATCTGCTTCACGCCTGAACTTGCTGCCCGCATTTGCGGCAAAGCTTTCGCAGCTTTTATTTTTCGCCACGACTGGACAAGCCGCACCGCGAGGGATGAAATCGCACGGCTTCGTGCGGCGCTCATTTTCGCCTTTGTTTGCAGCGTTTTCCAGCTCATCCGATTTGATGATTGCGTTTTTCTGTCGGAGGTTTTCATGCAGGACTATGAAATCCGCATCCTCGGTGACCGGCACAATCACACCATCATCGAAGTGGTGCATCTGAACGACTCCAGCGCGATCCGCGCCGCGCGATCCCTGGCGGCAGGCCGCCGTTTCGAGGTGTGGCGCGGCGTGGAACGGATCGACTTCGAGGATCGCAACAAACCTTCGAGAACGGCCTATTGATTCCTCCCCTGCCGATCGTTCGAATTGCAACAATTGCGGATGCGGGCTGTTAACGGATCGGAAGCACTCTCGCGCCGGGAAGAAAGCGGCCCCGCTGTGACGGGCTCTTTTGGGATTGGGGACGATGGAGCGGTACGAAGTCCTGCTGGTCGAGGATGATACGAGCCTGCGGCTGGTCATCGCCGAAGTGCTCGGCGATGCCGGGCTGAAAGTGGCGCATGCCGCCAACGGGGCGCAGGCTTTTGCGCTTTTGAAGAAAAATCCGCAGCCGCTGACCTTGCTGATCACCGACATCCGCATGCCGGAAATGGACGGCTATGAACTGGCCGAAGCCGCCATCGCGCACATGCCCGATATCAAGGTGCTGATGCTGACCGGCTATCCCGAAATGCGTATCCCGCCGCCCGCCTTGCAGGCGCGCGAGATCCGCACCCTGATGAAACCGGTGGAACTGGACCGGCTATGCACGGTGGCGCTGGATATGCTGGCGCGGCCCTGAACCGGCTGTTCTGTAAGTCAGCCTCCGATGAGGCTCCCCAGACTTCATCCCGTTTGACCACAATGCGAGGTTCCGCGGGATGCTATGTGAATTCCGGCGCGGGCATTATCTCGTCGCATTGATCGCAAACCACGACCCGCCCCAATCCCGGCCTTGTCTCGACATGAAAACCTTGCGGCAACCGCGCCTGGGTGCCCCCAAGGCCATCCTCGACCCATGCCAGCACGCCGGATTGGCTGCAATGAGGACAGATCAAGGCACCGGTGGTCATACTATGAGAACGCAGCTCACCCATTTTTGAATCCCCGGTTCCGCATGCACCATAGCCGCCGCCGTACACCGCCGCGCTCACATTTGTCACAATGCGGATATCTCCAGAGCCCGGAAAACCACGCTTTTTGGGGAAAATTGCATACAGGCGCAACATCTGGCGGCTTTACCGTACGCAGATTCCGGCTAGCATCCGGTCCATGAAAAAGAGCCCCTTTCATCCCGGTCCCCTGGAAACGCTGACACAGGAAGCGCTGTCCGATCTTCGCCGCAT
>Ga0105240_10009009_pt1 | contig 14176 bp, 10 predicted proteins | sample KBSC54metaG_FD_80426 | JGI IMG/M metagenome (GOLD analysis project Ga0105240, IMG submission 80426) | Corn rhizosphere microbial communities from Kellogg Biological Station, Michigan, USA - KBS C5-4 metaG | ecosystem: Host-associated > Plants > Roots > Rhizosphere > Soil | place: Michigan, USA... | reverse complement strand
GCTGCTGACGCTCCTGGCCGCGGTCGGCTTCGTGCTCCTCATCGCGTGCGCCAACGTCGCGAATCTCCAACTGGTGCGCGCATCCACGCGCGAGACCGAGATCGCGGTCCGCACTGCGCTCGGCGCCGGCCGATGGCAGATCGTTCGGCAGCTGCTCGTCGAGAGCGTATTGGTGTCGCTCGTCGGCGGCGTGTTGGGCGTCCTGCTCGCCCTGTGGGGTGTGGCGCTGCTCGTGCGGCTCGGCCCGCACGACCTGCCGCGGTTGACCGAGGTGCACGTGGACGGCGTGGTGCTGGCGTTCACCGCGCTGATCTCGTTAGGCACCGGTCTCCTGTTCGGCATCGCCCCCGCGATCGCGGCGGCGCGCGGGAGCCTCACGGCGATGCTCAAGGAGAGCGGGCGCGGGTCGAGCGGCTCGCGCGCGAGCCAGCGCGCGCGTGGCGCGCTCGTCATAGCAGAGCTCGCCCTCGCGATGCTGCTGCTCGTGGGCGCCGGACTCCTGGTGCGGAGCTTCTCGCGCCTCGTGGCCGTGGATCCCGGCTTTCGTCCGGAGCGCGTCCTCACGTTCGGGATTTCCGCGCCGCCCTCGAAGTACGCGAACCGGCACTCGCTGCGGACGCTCACGTCGGACATTCTCACGCACATGCGTGCCATCCCCGGCGTGAGCTCGGCCGCAGTCGTCGCGGGCCTGCCGTTAGGCGGCTACACCATGCGCACGAGCGTGCACATCGTCGGCACGCCCAAGGAACGGCCCGCGGAACGCAAGCGCACGTTCGTCACCATCATCAGTCCGGATTACTTCAAGACGATGGGGATCCCGCTCGTCGCCGGGCGCGATTTTTCCGCACACGATGGCAGCGGTGCGCCGATTGTTTCGGTGATCGATGAGACGCTCGCCAAGCGATGGCTCGCCGGCCGGAGCCCCATCGGGCAGCGCATCGAGATCGGATGGTCGCAAGACACCGCGTCGGCGGCCGGCGGCGATACGACGACGGTGACGATGGGCGGCGAGATCGTCGGCGTCGTGGGCGACGTGCGCCGCTTCAATCTCGCCGCCGCCGCGGACGCCGAGACCTACATCCCGATCGACGAACCGACGCTGAACACGTTCTCGGTGGTCGTCCGGACGAGCGGGCCGCCTAACGCAGTCACCGCGCAGATCCGCGGCGCGATGCGTGCCGTCGATCCCGACTTGCCGCTCGACCGGCTGCGGCAGCTGCGCGAGATCGTGAGCTCGTCGGTCGCGCGGCCGCGATTCTACATGTCGCTCATTGCGTCGTTCGCAGCGATCGCGCTGCTCCTGGCGGCGGTCGGGATCTACGGCGTGATCTCGTACGCCGTGAGCCAGCGGTCGCGTGAGTTAGGCATCCGCATTGCCCTCGGCGCCTCGGGAGCCAACGTGATGGCGCACGTGCTGCGGCCCGGCATCGCGCTCGCGGCAGCGGGCGTGGGCATCGGCCTCGTGGCATCGTTGGCACTCACGCGGCTCATCGCCAGTCTGTTGTTCGGCGTCACGCCGGTGGACCCGCTGACGTTCGGCGCGGTCTCGGCCGTGCTCCTCGGTGTCGCGGTGGCGGCGTGCGCCGTACCGGCGCGCCGAGCCTCGCGGGTGGATCCGCTGGTCGCGATGCGGAGCGAGTAAGGCACCTCCGGCGGCGCTCATCATGCCTGTCGAGCCCGCCTCCGGGAACGGCGAGACGCGGTGACGGTCCGGCGCGCCGCACTGCGCATTGTGCGATGAACCTCCGTTGGGCATATTGCCCGCCCTCCTATCTCTTCGGAGCCCATCATGCGTAGGCTGATCAAATCGTCGTTCGTCCTGTCGTTAGTCATGGCCGCCGGCTGCTACCATGCCACCATTCAAACGGGCCTGACCCCGTCGACGCAGACGATCGAGCGTCACTGGGCGAACGCCTGGATCTACGGCCTCGTGCCGCCGAGTTACACGCAGACCGCCACGGCGTGCCCGAGCGGCGTCGCGCGCGTCGACACCCAGCTGAGCTTTCTCAACGAGCTCGTGGGCGCCATCACGTTCGGCATCTACACGCCGATGGACATTGTCGTGACCTGCGGCGCGGGCCGGTCGAGCGCGCTGCCGAGCGATCGGACGATCGACGTGGGCGCGAACGCAACTCCGCACGACGTGCAGGCCGCCATGGATAGCGCTGCGGTTCGCTCGCAGCGGGACCACCAGCCCATGTTCCTCAGGTTCTAACGACGCATACGGCTATCGCCGGGAACCCACGCGGCCCGCGAGACCAGGTGTCTCGTGGGCCGCGTGGTCATTCATCGCGAGGCAGGCTCAGGCCGCACTTGCGCACGCGGCCTGCGCCATGAACCATTCGCGAGAAGGCGGCCGGTGCGCCGCCATCACTCGACGAAAGAGCATCGCATGCGCGTTCGTGTTGGGTTGTCGATCATTGCCATCTGCGCGGCCGTCGCCGGTGCTGCCTGCAACTCAGGTTCGCTCTCGCCCAATAGCGTGTGCGGCGGGTCGATCTTTCTCGTCATTGCGGGCGGCAAGTCATCCACGTTCGCCGTGGGCGACAGCGTGACGCTGATCGCGCAGCACGGTGTACTGGGTCCGGGCGTCGGAAGCACCGGCTGCAGAATTCAGAACATACCGGCGGCCAGTGTGTCGTGGACGACGAGCGACACGGCCATCGTACGCGTTGCAGCGGACGGGTCCGCACGTGGGCTGTCCGCCGGGAAAGCGGACGTCACCGCGACGTACGGGGGACTGAGCGCCACACTTACCCTGACAATTCTCCCGTAAGGCTGGCCTTCCCCGGCGTCCATCCATATCATCGCGAGCACAGCTGCATACGGCGCAACCGCCCGACTCTCTCGAGGTGCACGATGACTGGCTCAACGGACCGTTTTGGCGTCGGTTGGGGAATTCTGCCGATCCGTCTCGTGATCGGATTGGTGTTCGCGATGCACGGCGGGCAGAAGCTCTTCGTGTTTGGCGCGGGCGGTACCGCGACGGCGATGTTGCACATGGGCATTCCGCTGCCGCTGATCGCGGCGTGGGTCGCCATCCTCGTGGAGTTCATTGGCGGGTTGGCGATTTTCTTCGGCGTCTGGGCGCGCTGGCCGGCGTGGTTGCTGGCGATCGAGATGTTGATCGTGATCTTGTTCGTGAAGCTGCACGGCGGATTTTTCACGCCGCGCGGCATCGAGCTCGAGTTGACGCTGATGGCGGGCGCGCTCACGATCGCGATGTTAGGCACGGGGCCGGCGTCGCTGGCGTCCGGCGACCGCGCGCCCGTGTCCGCGGACGCATAGCTCGGCGTTCTCCGTAGCTCGAAGGCGGGCTCGGCCGTACGGCCGCGGCGTACTGCCCCGCCGCGCCGGATCGACGCGTTACAACCTTTATTTGTCCGGCATTGTCATATAAATCATGACGATGCTCGGTGAGCTCGAACAGGTCGTGTTGCTGGCCGTGCTGCAGGCCGGCGACGAGGCGTACGGCGTCCCCGTGCAGTCGGAGATTCGGCGCCGAGCGCGTCGCACGCTCACGCTCGGGACAATTTACAAGACGCTCGCGCGTCTCGAGACCAAGGGCTTCGTCGCATCGCGACTCGGCGAGCCGACCGCGGAGCGCGGCGGCCGCGCCAAACGCTACTACACACTCACGCCGGCGGGACGCCAGGCAGTGCGCGGCAGTCTCGCCGCGCTGCGTCGGATGGCGGCCGGCCTCGATGTGGGGCTCCAGGCGCCATGACATACTCGCGATTCACTCCGCCCGCGCGCGCACTTCGCCTGCTGGAGCGCGTCCTCCCGGCCGACGTGCGCGACGCGCTCACCGGTGATCTCATCGAGACGTTCGCCCGAACCGCCGATGCACGGGGCCTGCGTGCGGCACGACTGCGCTTCTGGGGCGAAGTGCTCGGTGCCGTCTGGCAGTGCGGCGCATGGCGGGCGGCGCTGCGCGGTCGCAGCGGCCTAACGCCGGCCTTCGGCCTGACCGACGACCTTCGCTACGCGGTTCGGGTGCTGCGTCGCGCACCGGCGTTCGCCGTCCTGTGCGTCGTCACGCTCGCCCTCGCCATCGGCCCGACGACCGCGATCGTGAGCGTCGTCGATCCGGTGCTCCTCCGACCGCTCCCGTACACCGACCCATCGCGCCTCGCGTTCATCTGGGAGCGCGACGAAACCGGACGGCCGGTGACCACGGGGTACAGCACCGTCGAGGACATCCGGGCGAACGCAACGCTGCTCGCGTCCGTCGCCGCGGTGGGCTCCTGGCAAGTCATCCTGTCCGACCCGATGAATCCCGCGCGCCTCACGGGCTCGCGCGTGTCGTGGAATTACTTCCGGACACTCGGCGTCATGCCTGCGTTAGGCAGGGATTTCACCACCGACGATGACCGGCCCGGTCACACGCACGTGGTCGTGCTGACGCACGGATTGTTCACCGGCCGCTACGGATCGAACCCGCGCGTCGTCGGCAGCACGATGACCCTCGACGGGACGCCGTACACGGTGATCGGTGTCCTGCCGCCGTCGTTCGACGACATGATCGCGCACGACGCCGAAATCTTCAGCCCACTCGGTTACGTGGTAACGCAGCCATGGGCCTGCCGCTCGTGCCGCCACCTGACGGCAGTCGCACGGGTGCGCGACGATGTGCCGTTCGAGCGCGCGCAGGCACAGCTCAACCAGCTGTCGGCGCAACTCATGCGCGCGCATCCGACGGATTATCCCGCGGTCGGCATGTTCCTCACGCCCATGCAGCACGAGGCGACGCGCGCCTCGCGACCGGCGCTGCTCGCGATTCTCGGAGCGGCCATTCTGGTGCTGCTCATCGCACTGGCCAACGTGGTGAACTTGCAACTCGCGCGCGGCATGCGGCGTGACGACGAATTTGCCGTGCGCATCGCGCTCGGTGCGCGGCCCGGCCGCCTGACGCAACAGCTCATGGCCGAGGGTCTGGTGATCGCTGCCGCCGGCGGTGCGTTAGGCACCGCCTTCGGCGCCGCGGTGCTGCCGGTGTTGGTGGGCCGGCTCCCACGGACGATCCCACGGTTGGATGCGGTGCACCTCGACCTCCCGGTGCTGGCCTTCGTGGCGCTCGTCGTCCTCACGGTGGCGATGGTGACGGGGCTCGTGCCCGCGCGCGGCGCGCGCCGGCGCGCCATCGACGGCGCAGCGCTGCGTGGCGGCGCTCGCCTAACGGTCAAGGCCGGAGCCGCGACGCGCTCGACGCTCGTCGTCGGCGAGGTCGCGCTCGCCCTGCTGCTGCTGGCCAGTGCCGGCCTCCTCGCTCGGAGTCTCACGAACCTGCTCGCGGTCGACCCCGGGTTCGATCCGGCGAATCTGATCACGATGCGCGTGGTGTCATCGGGGCCGGCCTATCAGAAGGCCGCCGCGACGCTCGACTACCGCGGGCGTGCCATCGCCGCGGTGCGCGAGATTCCCGGCGTGCTCGATGCGGCGACGAGTACGTCGCTCCCGCTCTCCGGCGATCTCGACCGCTACGGCATCACCGCGCAGGACAAGCCCCTCGCGAACCCGGCGCTGGCGCCGTACGCCACGGGCTATCGCGTGAACGGGGATTTCGTGCGCACTATGCGCATTCGACTGCTCGCCGGCCGCGATCTCACGGCGCAGGACGCGCGTGACTCCGCAGCGTCCGTCGTGCTGGTGAGCGACGCCCTGGCGCGGTCGATCTGGGGCGGCGAGTCGCCGCTCGGCAAACTGGTCCACGTGCCTAACGCACGGGCGCAGTGGGCCGACGTAGTGGGCGTCGTCGGCGATGTGCGCCACGCGTCGCTCGACAACGACGACGGGCGCGCCATCTATCTCCCGGAAGCGGCGTGGGGTTGGGCAAACGACGAAGCGGCGCTCGTGGTCCGCACGCGCGCGAATTCGGCGGCGCTCGTGCGCGCAGTGCGTGCGGCCGTCGCGTCGATCGACCCGTCGCAGCCGGTCACGGATCTGCGCACGATGGCTGCAGTGGTCTCGCGGTCCACCGCGCAGCGCCAGCTCGCGTTCGCGCTCTTCGGCGCGTTCGCCGTGTTGGCGATGATGCTCGCCGCGGCGGGCATCTATGGGGTACTCGCCGGCACCGTGGCCGAGCGCACGCGGGAGATCGGGCTGCGCGGTGCGTTAGGCGCGACGCCGGGCAATCTGCTGATGCTCGTGGTCCGGCACGGCCTGGGCCTCGCAGCCGTCGGCGTGGTGATCGGGCTCGCCGGCGCGCTCGCGTCGACGCGGCTCCTGCGCGCACTGTTGTTCGGTATCGGCCCTACTGACCCGTGGATGTTGGGCGGCGCGGCGGCGGGATTGTTCGCGATCGCGGCGATCGCGTGCGCGGTCCCGGCATGGCGTGCGGTGCGCGTGGATCCCGTGACCGCGCTCAGGGACTAGCGATCCCGCTATAGACGAACCGCCGCGCTCAGGATCGGCCCGGCAGCTCCGACTCGGCGGCGATGCAGAGGCCGAGATCGCGCAGCATGCCGTCCTCGAGTCCGTAGACCCATCCGTGCACGGACACCGATTGGCCGCGCGCCCACGCGTCGCGCACGACGGTCGTCTGCGCGGCGTTCACGACCTGTTCGACCACGTTGAGCTCGCACAACCGCCGGCGCCGCGCCTCATCGTTAGGCATGGTGTCGAGCGCGGCGTTGTGCTTCCACCGCACGTCCTGCACGTGGCGGAGCCAGTTGTCCACCACGCCCAACTTGTCGTCTCGGAGGGCAGCCGCCACGCCTCCGCAGCCGTAGTGGCCACACACGATGATGTGTTGGACGCGCAGATACTCCACCGCGAACTGCATCACCGATAGGCAGTTGAGGTCCGAGTGCACCACGACGTTGGCGATGTTGCGGTGCACGAACATTTCGCCCGGTGGCAGGCCGACAATCTGATTCGCGGGCACGCGGCTGTCGGAGCAGCCGATCCACAGGTATTGCGGTGCCTGCTGGCCGGACAGACGAGTAAAGAACGCGGGGTCCTGCCGCGTCATGTCGGCGGCCCACACTCGGTTGTTGTCGAAGAGATGGCTCAGGCTGCGCATGAAAAGTCAGGTCGTGGAATCGATCGCATCGGCGCCGCGCGCGGCGCCCACCCACATCAGCCAGGCAAGGCCTAACGCAATGGCCGCCGAGGCGACGCCGGCCAGCACCCCGATCGCCGCCGACGATCCGGCCCACACCACCGGCGCAATGGCGCCCGCCGCGGTGAGGGCAATGGTCCAACACACCACCGTCACGCGCATGAACCGCCGTGTCAACATCGCCAGCGGCAGCAGCAAAGCCAAAATGCCGAAGGCGAATTGCGCGTCGGTCTGCAGGCGCTCGCCCGGTGTATGAGAGGCCGACAACTGGCTCGCTCCGCCTAACAAGCCGTTGACCGCCAGCGCGAGCGTGAGGACGAGTCCCACGACGAACAGTACCCGTCGCGTTCGGACGGTCATGCCGCCCGCGCGCTCGGCCAGTGACATCGCACGGCGCGATGACCGATCGGCCCACGAGTGGAGAAACCACGCGCCATGTCGAGTCCCGCGCAAGATGACCACACAGCCGGACGACAACCGCCCGCCTCGCAATCATAGGCTGGCGGTGTCAGCGACGAAAGGCTGCGTTCGGCCGCGCGCATCCGTCGGCTCAACGCGACAGCTGCGCTCCGGCCAGCGTAGCGACGGCGCCCAAGGTCGTCTGCGCGGCGTTGAGCCCCAGCCGGAAGTCGTCGTCGGTGTATGTCGAGAACACGTCCGTGGGCTGGTGCCACTGCGGATCCCAGCCCGCGCCGATCTGCATCCCGCGCTCGTTCTCGCGCACACTGATCGCCGGCACCAGATCCTCGAACGGCGCCGAGTCGGTGTTGGTCATGTGCGGACCAACGGCAGCCGGATAGTCCGTGGCGTACTGCTCGTTGGCCGAGCGGAACGCCCACGCCAATTGCTCCGCGCCCGCGGCGAACTTGGCCGTCGATTGGAACTCGATGTTGACGTCCGCCTCGGGACGCTGCGTCGTGCTCACCGTGCCGTCTGCGTTAGGCATTCCGTGGTCGAACATCATCATGTCGTGCTGGATCATACCCAGCCACTTGGGCTCGGGATATTTTCCCGACCCCGCGGGGTCCTCCTTGCCCTGCAGCGCCGCCCGCTGCGCGACGTACGCGCGCGAGCCGTTGAGGCCGGTCTCTTCGTTGTTCCAGAGAATGAGGCGGATCGAGACGTCCGTGTGCACGTCGGGCATGCTCAACACGCGCGCCAGCTCCATGACTAACGCAGTGCCGGAGCCATCATCGTTGGCGGCTTCCCCCCAGCCGATGCCGTCCATGTGCCCGCCCACGATGTACATCTCGTCGGGATGCACCGCCCCGATCTTCGTGCAGTACACCTCCTGCCGCTGCCCCGGTGTGCTCGCCTGCGAATCGAGCGCACGCAGCTTCGTATCGGGCTGCTTGAGCGAATCGTTGTTCACGCCCGTCGGACCGCGATGCCCGCGAGTGCGCGAGCCGCCCTGCCCTTCACCACGCTCGCGCGCGCGCTGAAAGGCCGCGAGCTGCTCCGGCGTCGGGCGCTCGCGCGGCGGCGGCGGTTGATAGTCATACGTGATCCGTTCCGTGTTCGTGCATCCGTAGCTCTTGAGTTGTGCCTCGATCCAGTCCACTGCCTTGCGATTCCGATCGGTGCCCTGACGCCGGTCGCCGAACTGCGTGAGGCCTTTCACGGTCGCCTTGTAGCGGTCCAGCGTTAGGCGCGAAACCAGCTCCGTGATCTGCGGATTCGCGGTATCGCGCGCAACACCGCGTGCGGCTTGCGCGGCTGGAGCGGTGGCACCGGCCGATGCCAGCACCGCGCCGGCAACGAGAACGAGACAGTGGAGCGCATGACGCATGAAAACGGGACTCGAATCGAAGGGTTGGCGCCGATCGCCGGCGCGTCGTGGGGCCTCGACTCTATGACTACGGATGAACAACAGACTCCGCTGACGAATCGTGCATCTCGGGTCGGCACACGAGCGATATTGCAGCCTGGAAAAAAATGTCCGGCGGTGACGCGCCTGAACGTCGATCCAATGTCGCACGACGCGGCGCCACGCGGGCTGCCGCCGACTTCACTCACCTGAGAGGTACGGACCATGAGCGACTACATTTACCTGTTTCGCACGACGGCGGAGGCGCGGCGTGCTGCAATGGGAACGCCGGAGCTCGCCCAACAGAGCATGCAGCGCTGGCTCGCCTGGCTGCGCGACCTGGAAGCCAAGGGTCATCTCAAGAACAGAGGCCAGCCGCTCGAGAACGAGGGCAAGCTGGTGCGCGGCAAGAGCAAGGTGATCACCGACGGACCATTCGCCGAGGTCAAGGACCTCGTAGCCGGCTTCATGATCGTCGAAGCTCGCGACATCTCGCAGGCGGCAGAGCTCGCCAAGGGTTGCCCGATCCTCGAGGGCGATGGCGCCGTCGAAGTTCGACCCGTCATGACGATGAACTTCTAACGACATCCGCGCCGCGCCGATGCCCAACGCAGCGGCACGGCGTGCCATGGAGCCACGTGCAGCTCGACGAGCATCTCTTCCGCCGTGAATCGGCGCGCATGGTCGCGGCGCTCACGCGCATCTTCGGCGTGCACAATTTGTCGCTGGCCGAAGACGTGGTACAGGACGCGTTCTGTCGCGCGCTCGAGGTGTGGAAGGTGCGCGGCGTGCCGGACAATCCGTCCGCGTGGCTCATGGCGACGGCAAAAAATCGTGCGCTCGATGTCATTCGCCGAGAGCGCACGGCGACCACCTTCGCGCCGGAGCTCTCGCGGATGTTCGAGAGCGAGTGGACGCTCGCGCCGGTCGTCGACGAAGCGTTCGCATCCGAGATCATCCGCGACGAACAGTTGCGCATGATGTTTTCGTGCTGCGACCCGCGTCTCAAGGAAGAAGTGCAGATCGCACTCGTGCTCAACATCCTGTGCGGATTCGGCGCGCAGGAAGTCGCCGGTGCGTTTCTGGCCGGACGCGCGGCCGTCGAGAAGCGCATCGCGCGCGGTAAGCAGTCGCTCGCCACTTCGCGACGCTTGTTCGATCTCACGGACGACGACGTCGCGTCACGCCTCCCGGTGGTGCAGCGCGCGCTGTATCTCCTGTTCAACGAGGGATACCACAGCGCCACGGCCGACTCGGTCGTGCGCACCGACCTGTGCCGCGAGGCGATCCGCCTAACGGAACTCCTCACCGGCGACCCGCGGACCGGCACGCCGTCGACGCACGCGCTCGCGGCGCTGCTGAGCCTGCACGCGGCGCGCTTGCCGGGACGACTCGACGGCGCCGGCGACCTCAGCGCGCTCGTCGATCAGGATCGATCGACGTGGGACGCCGCGCTCATCGCCCACGGCATTGCCCGTCTCGAGCAGTCGGCGCGCGGCAGCGAGATCAGCGTGTATCACCTCGAGGCCGCGATCGCCGCCGCCCACGTGCAGGCCCCGAGCGTCGATCGCACGGACTGGCACACCATCGTCGAGTTGTACGACCGACTGCTGGCGCTCGCTCCGTCGCCGGTCGTCGCGCTCAATCGCGCGATCGCCGTTGCCCAACGCGACGGGCCGGAGCGCGGTATCGCCGAGCTCCAGGTCATCACCGCCGCCGAGCGGCTGGCCGAATATCCGTTCTATCGTGCCGCGTTCGGCGAGCTCGAGCTCCGGCGCGGACGACGTGACGACGCGCGATCCCACTTCGAGGCAGCCGTTCACCTGGCGCGCAACGCCACCGAGCGCCGCTTTTTCGAAAAACGCCTGCAGAGGTGCGACTCGGAGTAGCGCTCGTCGGGTGTTGGCACGGGCCGTGCCAGATTCGGTGAGGTGGAACACCCGTCCGAGACGCCCGCACAACCGGATCGACCCGTCATGCGCCGGGGTCAGCTTCTACGTCGCGTCGCACTCGGCGTGCTGGTCACGATCGTCATTCTCGTGGGTGTGGTGCCGGTCACAGCGCTCCTCGCCCTACAGAACCGTGCGATCGCGGGCTGGGCGGCAACGCGCTTGCTGGCGCTCGTCAATCCGTATCCGGGTCGGGTGATCGTGGTGCGCGGCGTGGGCGGCGACTGGTGGAGCGGCCTCACGCTCACGGGCGTGCGGCTCGAGCCGGCGGGCCGGTCGCCGGCGATTTCGATCGACACGATTCGGGCGCGCTACGCGTCGCTCATCCAGGTGGCGCGCGGCCGCGAGCTCGCGTCGCTCGAGGTGACGGGGCTGTCCGCTACGGCAACCCAATCACGCCAGGGCACGTGGGACCTGCTCGCGCCGTTCGCCACGCACCCGCCGCCGGTGCCGCCGCCTAACGCAGTAGGGCCGGCGACGTTCGCCATCGGCCGCGTGGCCATCCGGCGCGCGGCGCTCATCGCGATTCCGCGCCCCGACACGGCAACCGGCCGCCGCCACGCGCCGTTCCGGTTGGACGACCTCCTGGTGGAAGCGCGCGACGTTCGGTTAGGCGCGTCGACGGCGGTCCGGCTCGACACGCTGCACGCGCGCATCGACCCCGCCACGCCCGGGCTTCCGCCGCTCGCACTCGACGCCACCGGATCGCTCGCCGACGGCCGGCTCCAATTCGCGCGCTTCGCGGCGCGCGGCGGCGGCACGATGATCGCCGCGCACGGATCGTTCACGTTGCCCGACAGCACGCACCCGCACCTCCGCAATGTGAACGTCGTGCTCGATGCCCAACCGGTTCGATTCGCCGACCTGTCGCTGCTCGTCGCCGGCCTCGCGCCGCACGAGTCGGCCACGCTGCACGTCGAAGCGCACGGTGCCACCGATACCGTGCACGTGGCTGCCACCGCCGAGCTTGCGCGCGGCGGACACGCGACCATCGGTGGCGTCATCACGACCGCCGCCGCCAACGTGCTCGACTCGCTCGACGTGCGGCTGCGCGACGTGGAGCCGAGGGCGCTGCTGGCGTCCGCCACGGACAGCGGCACCGTGACCGGCACGCTCGCCGTGCGCGTGCGCGGCGCATTGCTGCGCACGGCGAACGGCACGGCCGCGCTCGACCTCGCGCCCACCGTGCGCTATGGCTCGTACACGGTGCGGAACCTTTCCGCGCGCGCGGTGATGACTAACGGAGTGGTGCATGCCACTCTGCGCGGCACGCTGCGGCCGTGGCGGTTCGCCGCGGCGGCAACGCTCGCGCCCTTCGACAGCACGCGCGCGCACGACATCCGCGCCCACGTGGTCACAGTGGGCACGCACCCGGCTGCGCTCGACTCGGCCGACGTGCACGCGACCCTCCACGCGAAACAGATCGCCTTCGCGCTCCGCGCGGCCATTGCCGGCGGCACCGCGTCGGCGACTGGCGATGTGACGCTCGGCGCGCCGCTCGTCTGGCGCGTGACGAACGGAACGCTCTCGCACGTCAACCTCGCGCGCGTGACCGGCGACACCGGGGCGAGCGCGCTCACCGGGCGCTTCACCGCCACGGGCCGCGGCACCTCGCTGGCGAGCGCACTCGGCCAAGCGCGCATCCATCTCGCGTCCTCCACGTACGGCGCGATTCGGCTGCGCCGCGCCGATGTGTCGCTCGCCATGCGCGGCGGGGTTGCCAACGTGAGTGCAACCGCCGCGCTCGACACCGGTACCGTCTCACTGAATGCGTCGGTCACACCGGGAGGCGCGCAACGCGCGGTTGTCGTGCGCCGGCTTTCCTTTGCGCACGTCGACGCGGGCCGTCTCGCCGGCGACACTGCGCTCTCCACCGACCTCACGGGCTCTCTCACGGCACGTGCCGCGTGGCGTGCGGGCGCCGCGCCGACGAAGACCCTGCAGGGAACGGCGCGCCTGACCCTCGCGCGGTCGCGCGCCGGCCTCCAACGCATCGATTCGGCGTCGGCTACCGTCGCCATACGCAACGGTACCGCCGACTGGCACGCGTCCGCCGCGGCGCCGCACACCACGCTTGCGTTAGGCGGCACCGCGCGGCCCTTCGAGTCGCGGCCGGCGTTCACCGTCGACACCGGAATCGTGCGCGGCCTCGACCTCGCCGGGTTCACGGGCCGGCCCGACCTGCACACGAAGCTCGACGCCAAGCTCAGCGCCCGCGTCGTCGGACTCGACCCCGATTCCGCGCACTGGCGGCTCACCCTCGCCCTCGCGCCGTCCCTCGTGCGCGGCGTGACCATCGACAGCGTCAAGTTAGGCGTCGCGCTCGACAGCGGGAGGCTCCACGTCACCGCGGGCGTCGCCGCGCCCGACGGCCGCGGTCGGGGCACCATCGATGGCCGGCTCGTCGCCCCGGGGGTCAAACGGCCCATCTCGCTCGCGCGGATCCTCGCCGAAGCCGACCTCGCGCTCCATGCCCGCGCCGATTGGAGACTGGCCGAGGCCGCTCCGGATACGTCCATCATGCTGGCCAGCGAGGACACCATCACGCTGCCGCTCGACTCGGGCGTCGTGGCGCTACGCCTAACGCAGGGCCGCGTCGCCGTCGACACGCTCGACGTGCGCAGCGTGCTCGGCACACTCACCGGCTCGGGCCAGGCCGCCGTGGCCACCGGGCGCGGTGCGGGCGCGCCACCGTCCAACCTCACGATCGTCCTGGACACGCGCGACCTCACGCCCATCGCCCAGGTCCTCGGCATGAACGTGCTCGGCGCCGACAGCGCGCGCGTCGCGCTCGCCGTGACCGGCACCGCGGATACGCCGCAGGTGCACGTCGTCGCGCGCGCACGCGGCATCGCCTACAACACGAACCGTGTCGAGACGCTCGATGCCGACCTCACGACCGCGGTGCCCGGGCTGCGCCGACTGTCCGGCACGACCGGAACGGTGCGCGCAACCAACGCCGCACTTGCGGGCATGGCCGCGCGCGAGCTGGACGTGAAGCTTGGGCTTGCCGACACCCTGGCCCGCGTCTCCGTTGCGACGACGCTCGATGACGGCACCACCGCCACGCTCGTCGCCGCCGCGGCGCCCGACTCCATGCGGAGCGTCCTCCGCCTGGACTCGCTCACCATCAACCACACGACGTACCACTGGCGCCTAACGCACTCGGTTCCGATCCGCTACGGCGCCCGCTACGAGATCACGAACTTCGTCCTTGCATCCAATACCGGACGGCGCATCGCCATCGACGGGTCGGTGGGGCGTTCCGGTACCGAGCGGCTGACGGTGCTCGCCGACTCCGTGTCGCTGTCGCCGCTGGCGCGTGCGTTAGGCTACCACGCGCTCGCCGGCGCCAAG
>Ga0105240_10009008_pt1 | contig 14178 bp, 14 predicted proteins | sample KBSC54metaG_FD_80426 | JGI IMG/M metagenome (GOLD analysis project Ga0105240, IMG submission 80426) | Corn rhizosphere microbial communities from Kellogg Biological Station, Michigan, USA - KBS C5-4 metaG | ecosystem: Host-associated > Plants > Roots > Rhizosphere > Soil | place: Michigan, USA... | reverse complement strand
GCTTTACCGCCTGCATTCGAGGTTGAAAAAAATACCGGTTCGATGTGATCGAAATCACCCTCGTCCTGCATGCGTTGCATCAGGACCGAACCCACCATTCCACGCCAGCCAACCAAACCAACCAGTTTCATCATCTTTCCCTATTTATGAACTTCCATAATCAATGAACTACCACGTTAAAAAAACCACTACCCCAATCAGCCCAATGCCTTGACGACTGCGTCGCCCATTTCCTTGGTGCCGACCTTGGTAGTGCCCTCTTCATAAATATCGCCGGTGCGATAGCCTTGTGCAAGGACTTTCTTCACCGCCGCTTCAATACGATCCGCCTGGTCCGCCTTGTTCAGCGAGAAACGCAGCATCATGGCAGCCGACAGGATGGTCGCCAATGGATTGGCGATGCCCTTGCCGGCGATATCCGGAGCCGAACCGTGCGACGGTTCGTACAAGCCCTTGTTGTTGGCGTCCAGCGACGCCGACGGCAACATGCCGATCGAACCGGTCAGCATGGCTGCCGCATCCGACAGGATGTCGCCGAACATGTTCCCGGTCACGATGACGTCGAAATTCTTCGGCGCCTTGACCAGCTGCATTGCGGCATTGTCCACGTACATGTGGGTCAGTTCGACTTGCGGATATTCCTTGTGCACGTCGGTGACGATGTCTTTCCAGAACTGGAAGGTTTCCAGCACGTTGGCCTTGTCGACGCTGCACAGGCGATTGCCGCGCTTGGCCGCAGCCTGGAAGGCAACGTGAGCGATGCGACGGATTTCAGGCTCGCTGTAGCGCATGGTGTCGAAGCCTTCGCGAGCGCCCTTGAACGGACCGTCCGGCGCTTCGCGCATGCCGCGCGGCTGACCGAAATAGATGTCGCCGTTCAATTCACGCACGATCAGGATGTCCAGGCCGGCCACCAGTTCAGGCTTGAGAGAGGAGGCGCCGGTCAGTTCCGGATAGCAGATTGCAGGACGGAAATTGGCGAACAGCTGCAGATGCTTGCGCAGGCCGAGGATGGCTTGTTCTGGGCGCAGCGGGCGATCCAGCGTGTCGTACTTCCAGTCGCCGACGGCGCCGAACAGGATTGCATCGGATTCCTTGGCCAGCTTCAGCGTGCCGTCCGGCAGCGGATGACCGTGCGCTTCGTAGCCTGCGCCGCCGACCGGGGCGGTTTCCATTTCAAACTTTTCGCCCAGCGTATTGAGCACGCGCACCGCTTGTTCAATGATTTCGGGACCGATGCCATCGCCTGGCAAAATTGCAATCTTCATGTCGTCGTCTTCTAGTCTTGGAAAATGGTAACGCCGGCTGTCTCGCCTGCACCGGTCTTGGCAACCGCGCGATGGGACTTCCGGCTAATCGGAAACTTCAGAAACCTGTGACCGTGCTCAGATGGTGTTGGCCAGCCAAGGTTGATCGAACAGGTGACGCTCTTCAAAAGCGCGGATTTTGTCCGCTTGGCGCAATGTCAGACCGATGTCGTCGAGGCCGTTGAGCAAGCAATACTTACGGAATTCGCCGACCTCAAACGGATAAGTCTGACTACCATTGGCGGTAGTAATGACCTGTTTTTCCAGGTCAATGATCAGGCGGAAGCCCGGGAATGCCTTCACTTCATCGAACAGGCGGTCGATCTGCTGCTCCGGCAGCACGATCGGCAGCAAGCCGTTCTTGAAGCAATTGTTGAAGAAAATATCGGCAAAGCTCGGCGCGATCACCGCACGGAAGCCGTACTGATCGAGCGCCCACGGCGCATGTTCGCGCGAAGAGCCGCAACCGAAATTCTTGCGCGCCAGCAGGATCGATGCACCTTGATAACGCGCCTGGTTCAGCACGAAATCCGGATTCAGCGGGCGCTTGGTGTTGTCCATGCCGGGCTCGCCGTGATCCAGGTAACGCCACTCGTCGAACAGGTTCGGGCCGAAGCCGCTGCGTTGGATCGATTTCAGGAATTGCTTGGGAATGATCGCGTCGGTATCGACGTTGGCGCGGTCAAGCGGAGCAACCAGACCATCATGGACAATAAATTTATTCATGGCACTTTTATCGATGATGGATCGCCGCACCATGAGGCAACCCGATCAGTCGATTTCTTTTATCTCTTCAACAAAACGAAACAGCGACAGCGGTGCAAACGCACCGGCGGCGCCACCTGCTGTATTACTTCTTGCTCGCGTCCTGCATCTTGTCGCCGACATGCGAGACATCTTCACCGAATCCGCGCACGGTGTTGCATGCAGTCAGTGTCAGGAAGGAAACAGCCAATGCGGCCAAAGCGATTATTTTTTTCATGAGTTCACCTAGGTAGTTTACAAAGAACGCACATCAACGAAATGTCCTGCGATACCTGCCGCTGCCGCCATCGCCGGGCTCACCAGGTGAGTACGGCCGCCGGCACCCTGACGCCCTTCGAAGTTGCGGTTGGACGTCGATGCGCAACGCTCGCCTGGCTCCAGGCGGTCGGCGTTCATCGCCAGGCACATCGAACAGCCCGGTTCGCGCCACTCAAAACCGGCATCGCGGAAAATCTTGTCCAGGCCTTCGCGCTCGGCTTGCTCCTTGACCAGGCCGGATCCCGGCACCACCATCGCCAGCTTGACGTTGGAGGCGCGGAACTTGCCACGCACCACCGCCGCCGCTTCACGCAAATCTTCGATGCGCGAGTTGGTGCAGGAACCGATGAACACCTTGTCGATGCGGATGTCTTCGATCGGGGTATTGGGCTTCAACGCCATGTAGGCCAGGGCCTTTTCCATGCCGTCGCGCTTGGTGGCGTCTTTTTCCTTGTCCGGATCCGGCACGCGGCTGTCGATGGCCGTCACCATTTCCGGCGAGGTGCCCCAGGTCACTTGCGGCTTGATCTCGGCGGCGCTCAATGTCACGACCATGTCGAACTTGGCGCCCGGATCGGAATGCAGCGTGCGCCAGTAAGTCACGGCGCGTTCCCAATGCGGCCCGGCAGGCGAGAACGGACGGCCCTTGAGGTAATTGATGGTGGTGTCGTCGACGGCGATCATACCGGCGCGTGCGCCGGCTTCGATGGCCATGTTGCAGACCGTCATGCGGCCCTCCATGGTCAGCGCGCGCATCGTCGAGCCGGCGAATTCGATGGCGTAGCCAGTGCCGCCGGCGGTGCCGATCTTGCCGATCACGGCCAGGACGATATCTTTTGCGGTCACGCCGTTCGGCAAGGCGCCGTCGACCTGGACCAGCATGGACTTGGACTTCTTGGCCAGCAGCGTTTGCGTCGCCAGCACGTGTTCGACTTCGGAGGTGCCAATGCCGTGCGCCAGACAGGCGAAAGCGCCGTGCGTGGACGTGTGCGAGTCGCCGCAAACCACGGTCATGCCTGGCAGCGTCGCGCCCTGCTCAGGGCCGATGACGTGCACGATGCCCTGGCGCTTGTCGTTCATGCCGAAATAGGTCAGGCCGTATTCCTTGGCGTTCGCGTCCAGCGTCTCGACCTGCAGGCGCGAGATCGGATCGGCGATGCCGTTGGCGCGGTTGGTAGTCGGCACGTTGTGGTCGGCCACCACCAGATTGGCGGCGTTGCGCCATGGCTGACGGCCGGCCAGCTTGAGGCCTTCGAATGCTTGCGGGCTGGTCACTTCATGCAATAGGTGACGGTCAATGTACAAAATGGCCGTTCCGTCTTGTTCAGCATGAACAACGTGAGATTCCCAAAGTTTGTCGTATAGCGTCTTGAGCATGATGATGCGGGCGTGTGAAGGCTACGCAAGTCGTTGAAATGAGCCTTTGATTATGCCATAAACGTGCCTTTTCCGAGGCGGCAATGTGGTTTTGCCGCCCGTCGGACAACGCGTTACGGTCAACGCGTTTTTTTGTTTTGCTCGTAGAGCGGCATCACGCGTTGCGAATACACGGTCAGGTCGCTGATACGATCTTCGCGCGAAGGATGCGTGGACATGAATTTCATCGGCTCGCTGCCGCCGATCTGCCCCATTTTTTGCCACAGGGAAATCGCCGCGCGCGGGTCGTACCCGGCGCGGGCCGCGAGCTCCACACCCATGCGGTCGGCTTCGGTTTCATGGGTACGCGAATTGGGCAGGCCGACCAGGCCCATATAGGCATACTGCGCGCCTTGCTGCCCCAGTTCGCCGACGCCAAGGAGGGAAGAACCGATGGAAATCAGCGAACCGGTCACGGCTTGCTCGGAGGCCCGTTCGCGCGCATGTTCGCGCAAGGCATGGGAGATTTCATGGCCCATCACGGCAGCCAGCTCGTCGTCGGTGATCTTGAGTTTTTCGATCAGGCCGGTGTAGACGGCGATCTTGCCGCCGGGCATGCACCAGGCATTGGCTTCCGGCGAAGTGATGACGTTGACTTCCCATTTCCACTTGGCGGCGTCGGGCCGGAACGCCACCGTTTGCGGGATCAGCCGGTCGGCGATGGCGCGCACGCGGCGCACCTGGGCGGCGTTCTGGTTCAGCGCGCCCTTCTTCCTTTGCTCATCGAGCACCTGGGCGTATTCCTTGACGGCGGCGTTGTCGATTTCCTGCGCGGACAAGGCCATGCTTTGTGTGCGCGTCACGCCGACGGCGCCGCCCTGGGTGGTTTGCACGCTTTCGCAGGCTGTCAGCGCCAGCGCGGCCGCCGCAATCAGCAGCCGCGGCAGGAATTGTTGTCGATGCAATGTTTGCAGTGTTTTCAGTTTCTGGTAGCCCATGCCATCCCCCTCGTGAAAAAATTAAGATACGGGGAAACGAATGTCCGGCCAGGCCGATGCTGCGGCGTTGTCGCGGACGCAATGTCTCCCCGTGCTTGCGGATCATTCGACCCGCGCACGACAACTCGGTTCAGCCCACCGCCGGAAAGCGCGGCAAATTCGATTTATTTTTGGGCGGCGATCTGCGGCGTCGACACGCGCACGTCGCCGCATTGCGCACGATGACGCAAGGCATGGTCCATCAACACCAGCGCCAGCATGGCTTCGGCGATCGGCGTGGCGCGGATGCCGACGCAGGGATCGTGACGACCGTGGGTTTCGACGTCTGTGGCCTGGCCGGCCTTGTCGATTGACGGACGCGGCGAACGGATGCTCGAGGTCGGCTTGATGGCGATCGATGCCGTAATATCCTGGCCCGTCGAAATACCACCGAGGATGCCGCCGGCGTTGTTGCCGACGAATCCATCAGGGGTAAGCGCGTCGCCGTGCTCGGTACCCTTTTGCGCCACCGACTTGAAGCCGGCGCCGATTTCCACGCCCTTGACGGCGTTGATGCCCATCAGGGCAAAGGCGATTTCTGCGTCGAGCTTGTCGTAAATCGGCTCGCCCAGTCCGACCGGGACGTTCTGCGCCACGACATCAATGCGTGCACCGCAGGAATCCCCCGCCTTGCGCAAGGCGTCCATGTAGTCTTCCAGTTGCGGAATAACGGTCGCGTTGGCGGCGAAGAAAGGATTCTCGCGCACGTGTTCCCAGGATTCGAACGGAATGGCGATATCGCCGAGCTGGCTCATGCAGCCCTTGAAAGTGGTGCCGTATTTCTCGAACAGCCATTTCTTGGCCACCGCCGCCGCGCCGACCACGGGTGCGGTCAGGCGCGCCGACGAACGGCCACCGCCGCGCGGATCGCGGATGCCATACTTGTGCCAGTAGGTGTAGTCGGCATGGCCGGGACGGAAAGTATCCAGGATATTGCCGTAATCCTTGCTGCGCTGGTCCTGGTTGCGGATCAGCAGTGCGATCGGGGTGCCGGTGGTTTTGCCTTCGAACACGCCGGACAGGATTTCGACCGTATCCGGCTCCTGGCGCTGGGTGACGTGGCGCGAGGTGCCCGGCTTGCGGCGGTCCAGCTCAGGCTGGATGTCGGCTTCGGAGAGCTCCATTCCCGGCGGGCAGCCGTCGATCACGCAACCGATGGCCGGGCCATGGGATTCGCCGAAGGTGGTAACGGTAAACAGCGTGCCGAGGGTATTGCCGGACATAACGAAGCTCTGCTTTTAATGATCTGAAAGTGGAATTTTACCAGCGTAAGCCTTACTTCCACTCGCCGCGCAGTTCGCTCACGCGTTGCTGCAAGTATTCCGGCGTGGCTTGTTGCGCCGGAATCGGCTCGCCGACCGCCAGCTCCAGCCGTGAAAACAGGCCCCGTTTGAACGAGCGATGGAAAGGATTGCCGACGCCGCGCGTCAGCAGGCTGCCCCACAAGCCGCGCAGGGCCAACGGGAAAACCTGCACCGGCGTGCGATCGATGATTTTCTTGATGCCGCCCTTGAATTCGTTGATCTCGCCGGTACTGGTCAGCTTGCCTTCCGGGAAGATGCAAACCAGGTCGCCTTCATGCAACGCCTGGGCGATGTCGACGTAGGCCTTTTCCATCAGCCACGGGTCTTCTTTCGCGGGTGCGATCGGAATCGCCTTGGCGGTGCGGAATATCCACGATAAAACCGGCGTCTTGAAGATCCTGTGATCCATGACGAAGCGGATCGGACGCGGGCTGGCCGCCATGATCACGATGGCGTCGACATAGCTGACGTGGTTACAGACCAGCACCGCCGCACCGTGCTTGGGAATCAGCTCGGCGTTGACGGTGCGCACGCGATGAATGGTATGAATCAGCATCCACGCCAGGAAGCGCATCAGGAATTCCGGCACCAGGGAGAAAATGTAGGTCGCCACCAGCGCGTTGAGGATCGCCGTGACCAGGAAAATCTGTGGGATCGTGAAGCCCGAACGCAGCAGCACCATTGCCAGCAAAGCCGCCACCACCATGAACAGCGAGTTCATGATGTTCATGCCGGCGATGGTGCGCGAGACATGTTCCGGATCGCAGCGCGTCTGGATCAAGGCGAACAGCGGCACGATGTACAAACCGCCGAACACGCCGATCATCGCGCAGTCGAACAGGATGCGCAGGCTGCCGTGCTGCGCCAGGAAACCGCTCATGTCCACGGTCGCCGTCGCGCTGTAGCTGATGCTGGCGAAATACAGCTCAAGACCGAACACCGACAGGCCGATCGCGCCAAACGGCACCAGGCCGATTTCCACTTTGTGGCCGGAAAGGCGTTCGCATAGCAGCGAACCGATGCCGATGCCGACCGAAAACACCATCAGCAGCAGCACGAACACGCTGTGGTCGCCGTGCAGGTAATTCTTCGCATACAGCGGGAATTGCGCCAGCACGATGGCCCCGTAGAACCAGAACCAGGAATTGCCCAGGATCGACAGGAACACCGGACGGTTGCGACGCGAGAAACCGAGGTTGCGCACCATTTCCGTCAACGGATTCCAGTTGATTTTCAGGTCGGGCGCCGGCGCCGGCGAATGCGGGATGCCGAGGCTGGCCAGCCAACCGAGCACGGCGAAGCCGATCGTGATCGCCGCCACCATTTCCAGTCCGAACGGCTTGTGCACCACCAGCACGGCGCCGACCACTTCGCCCAGCAAGATGCCGACGAAAGTGCCCATTTCGATCACGCCGTTGCCGCCGATCAGTTCCTGCGGCTTGAGCTGCTGCGGCAAATAAGCGTACTTGACCGGTCCGAAGATGGTCGAATGCACGCCCATGCCGGCCACGGCGACCACCAGCAGCCACAGGTGATGCGTCATCCAGCCGTAGGCGGCAATGCCCATGATGGCGATTTCCAGCAGCTTGACGTAGCGCGCCAGCCGGCCTTTTTCCATCTTGTCGGCCAGTTGCCCGGCGGTCGCCGAAAACAGGAAGAACGGCAGGATGAACAACCCCGGGATCAGGTTGTTGAGCAGGCCGGTATCAATGTCGGTCCAGCTCAGCGCGTCATAGGTCAGGATGGTCAGCAGCGCCGTCTTGAAGACGTTGTCGTTGAGCGCGCCGAGGAACTGTGTCCAGAAGAATGGCGCAAAACGGCGTTGGCCGAGCAGGGAAAACTGGCTGGATTGACTCATGGAGTAAAGAGGATGGGAGATGGAATCGGGCGTGGATAAGCGGACAAGCACACAGGCATTCGGGCAACAAAAAACCGTTCATGACGGCATGAACGGTTTCTCTGGCGGGCGGCGGCTTGTACTTCGACAGCACCGCCTGCGCGCAACTCAGCTATTCTCTTCTTCCGCCGGCCAGTCGCGGATATAGGCTTTGAGCATCTTGTTCTCGAAGCCCTGCGCGTCCAGCACGGCCTTGGCGACGTCGTAGAACGACATCACGCCCAGCAGCGTCTTGGCGTCCATGACCGGCACGTAGCGCGCATGCTTTTCGAGCATGATGCGGCGCACTTCATTGAGGTCGGTGTCGGGTGTAACGGTGATCGGATGATCATCCATGTGCTTGCGCACGCTGCTCGTTCCGACCGAGCCTTTATTATCCTGCAGCGTCTTGAGGACTTCGCGGAAGGTCAGCATGCCGACCAGCTCGCCGAATTCCATGACAACCAGGGAGCCAATGTCTTTCTCGGCCATCGCGTCTACGGCATCCGCAATCGGCGTGTCAGGGGTCACGGTGAAGAGAATGTTGCCTTTGACTTTAAGAATTTCAGAGACTTTCATGGTGTCATCCTTAAGTTATTGTAGCCATGGAGCGTCGGGCTCCTGTCCGGAATGTAGCCCATGCGAGGGCAAAAATCCACAAACAATGGCGGTATATGCATGGTACGAGGTTTGGTGGCGGCCCACAATCCCGCAATCGCAATGCAATGACGAAAATGAAATTTTTTCATTGATTCCGCCGATGCGGCGGCCTACCCTGAAAGCACGAGAACACAGGAGACCACCATGCCGACCGTCCTGCATCATGACAAATACACCAGCTTTGACGAGTTCTACCCGAGCTACCTGAGCGAACATGCCAACCGCACCTGCCGCCAATTGCATTTCGTCGGTTCGACGCTGGCGCTGCTGTGCCTGGGAATGTTGCTGCTGACGCACAATTTCTGGTGGCTGGCGGCGGCGGTCCTGTGCGGCTACGGCTTTGCCTGGATCGGGCATTTCCGCTTCGAGAAGAACCGCCCGGCCAGTTTTCGCCAGCCGCTCTACTCTTTCATGGGCGACTGGGTCATGTACTGGCAACTATTGACCGGGCAGATCTCGTTCTGAATGCCGACGGGAAGAAGCTCAGTCGACCGCCGTCAAGGTGACCGAGCTGACTTCCCGCAAATCCGGCGCCTGCGCACCGTCCGAGAAATAAGACGCCAGCGTCTGGTCCAGCACCAGCGACACCGCACTTTCGACCCGGTTGACCAGTTGCTGGTCTTCTCCGACATGGGTCGCGCTGTCGAATACGAACAGGCGATATACGTCCACCAACTTCAGCGATTCCGGGTTGATCAGCAGCGTCCAACGGTCCAGGCCGTCGGCCAGACGCTTGTTCCAGGCCGATCGGCGTGGTGCGTCGCCCTTGAGCGATCCGACCCAGCCGGCTTCCAGCATCTTCTGCAGCAAGGTCTGCAATTCTTCCAGCCCCAGTTGCGTGCGTGTGCGCAGCAAGCCGGCATCCACCTTCGCCGACTCGCCGTTGGCGCGCGCTTCATGCAGGATCTTCAGCACTTTCATGGCGTCGATGAACTCGCTGCCCGGCGACGCCACATGCCACCAGCGCTCGTAGCGCACGATCGGCAGCGCCGCAGTCACCAAAGCGCCGACCAGCGTGATCATCCACAGCATGTAAATCCACAACAGGAAAATCGGCAAGGCCGCCACAGTGCCGTACACCATCGTGTAGGTCGGGAATTTCATGACGTAACTGGCGAACAGGCGCTTGGCGATTTCCACCCCTACGCCCGCCAGCAAGCCACCCCAGACGGCGTCGCGCCAGTCCACCCATTGATTGGGCACGGCGATGTACAGCAGCGTGAATGCGCTGGTCGTCAGCAGGACCGAAATCAGCGTGTAAAAACTGGCGCCGATCAGCGGCACGCTGGTGACCACGCCGTTGGTGGCCGAATACAGGTAAGAGGTCACGCTGATTGAAATCCCGATCAGCAAGGGGCCGAGCGTGATGATGGCCCAGTACACCAGGATGCGCTGCAGCAAAGGGCGCGACTTCTTGACGCGCCAGATCTGGTTGAATACGCGGTCGATGGTCGCCATCGTCAGCACCGACGTCAGGATCAGCGCCACGCCGCCGACCGCCGACAGGCGCGCCGACTTGGACGAAAACTGGTTCAGGTAGCCGAGGATGGTGCTGGCTACGCCCTTGGGCATCAGGCTCTGGACGAAATACGCCTCCAGCGCCGAGCGGAACGTGCTGAACAGTGGGAACGCCGTGAAAATCGCCAGTGCAATGGTCAGCAGCGGCACCAGCGACAAGATGGTGGTAAACGTCAGGCTGCCCGCCACCTGGGGCAGGCGATCATCGCTCAGCCGCTTGGCGGCGAACCGGAACAAATCACGCAACTGGGTACGAGACAAGCCCTGCATAGGTTTGAGAAAAGTAAGCAAGAGGAAGCAATCAAAATCATGAAGAAGCCGGAACAGCGCCTCGTCATGCGCCAGGTTTCATTCTCGAAATGCGAGCAGTAAAACGCGTGCGATGGATAAATAAAGGCTCCTATAATACCAACATGCCGAAGACAACTAATACAACGATACTGGTCCTTTACTACTCGAGACACGGCTCTACCCGCAAACTGGCGGAATTGATCGCCCAGGGCGTGGAAAGCGTGCCGGGCTGCGATGCGCGCCTGCGCACGGTGCCGGCCGTCTCCACCGTGACGGAAGCCACCGAACCGGACGTGCCCGCCAACGGTGCTCCTTACGTCGAATTGAGCGACCTCGAACAATGCGCCGGGCTGGCGCTGGGCTCGCCGACACGTTTCGGCAACATGGCCGCGGCGATGAAGTATTTCTGGGACGGCACCGCACCGCAATGGCTGTCCGGCGCTCTCGCCGGCAAACCCGCCAGCGTGTTCACCGCGACCGGCAGCATGCACGGCGGCCAGGAATCGACCTTGTTGTCGATGATGATTCCATTGCTGCACCACGGCATGCTCATCGTCGGCCTGCCGTATACCCAGCCCGAGCTGATGAGCACCAGCACCGGCGGCTCGCCTTACGGCGCCAGCCATTGGGCCGGCGTCAACGGCAACCAGGCGATTTCGGACGATACCCGCGCGTTGGCGGTTGCCCTCGGCCGCCGCCTCGCACAGAACGCCGTCAAACTGCAGGAGACTTGAATGAGCACACTGAGCACACATCGTTTTCGCATCTTCCATCTCGGCGCCGCCTTCAGCCTGGTCGCGCTGATCATCCTGTGCGTCGCCTGGGAACTGGTGCTGGCGCCGTTGCGACCGGGCGGTTCGTGGATGGTGCTCAAGGTGATTCCGTTGCTGTTCCCGCTGCGCGGCGTCTTGAAGCGCGACGTCTACACCATGCAATGGTCGTCGATGCTGATCCTGCTCTACTTCACCGAAGGCATCGTGCGCGCCACCAGCGACCGCGCCGCCACCTCGATCACGCTCGGCTGGATCGAAGTCGCCCTCAGCTGCGTGTATTTCCTGTGTGCGATTCTGTATCTGGCCCCCTACAAAAAAGCCGCCAAGGAAATCGCCCGCCAGGCCATCCAGAAGGCTTCGCAATAACTCTCCGGACACCAGCATGACTGCAGCGCCACAAGATTTCCTGCAAGCCTGTCGCGACGCCATTGGCGCCGCTTACGTCGTCACCGCTGAAGCCGACACTGCAGGCTACCTGACCGATCAGCGCGGGCGCTACACCGGTCGCGCGCTGGCCGTGCTGCGGCCGGGCGGCACCGAGGAAGTCGCCGCGCTGGTCAGGCTGTGCGCGCAGCATCGGGTGCCGATCGTTCCGCAAGGCGGCAATACCGGTCTGGTGCTGGGCAGCGTGCCCGACACCAGCGGCAAGGCGGTACTGGTGTCGCTGACGCGCCTCAATCGCATCCGCGCGGTCGACCCGGTCAACAACACCATGACAGTCGAAGCCGGCTGCATCCTGCAAGACATCCAGCAGGCGGCCGCTGCGCAGCAGCGCCTGTTTCCGCTGTCGCTGGCGGCCGAGGGCAGCTGCACCATCGGCGGCAATCTGTCGACCAACGCCGGTGGCACCGCGGTCCTGCGCTACGGCAATACGCGCGAGCTATGCCTGGGCCTGGAAGTCGTCACGGCCCAGGGCGACGTCATGAGCAGCCTGCGCGGCCTGCGCAAGGACAACACCGGCTACGACCTGCGCGACCTGTTCATCGGCGCCGAAGGCACGCTGGGCATCGTCACCGCCGCGGTCGTCAAACTGTTCCCGCAACCCAAAGCACAGGTCACCGCGCTGGCCGCGCTGCGCACGCCGGACCACGCGCTGCGCCTGCTGAGCCTGGCGCAGGCGCAGTGCGGCGCCGCGCTGACCGGGTTCGAGCTGATGTCGGATTTCTGCATGCAGCTGGTCGCCAAACACTTCCCGCCGCATCGCGCGCCGTTCGACCGCCTCCATCCGCAGTACGTGCTACTGGAATTGTCGGACAGCGAATCCGAAGCGCACGCCTCGGAAATGTTCGAAGCCGTGATCGGCCTGGCGCTGGAACAGGAATTGATCGACGACGCCGTCATCGCCACCTCGATCGCACAGTCGAAAGCGCTGTGGCAATTGCGCGAAAACATCTCCATGGCACAGGCGCATGAAGGCAAGAACATCAAGCACGACATCTCGGTGCCAATCTCGCGCATCGGTGAATTCATCCGCGTCACCGACGCGCTGGTGCAACAGACTTCGCCCGGTTGCCGCATGGTCACCTTCGGCCACCTCGGCGATGGCAACCTGCACTACAACGTCTCGCCGCCACCCGGCGTCAGGGACACAGACTTCATCCTCGAACAGCCGGCCATCAACCAGACGGTGCATGACAGCGTCGACAAATTCGGCGGTTCGATCTCGGCCGAACACGGACTCGGTGCGCTCAAACGTGAAGAAATCCGGCGTTATAAATCGCCGGTAGAACTCCGGCTCATGCATGCCATCAAACAGGCGCTGGATCCCCTCGGGCTGATGAATCCAGGCAAAGTACTCTGACCGCTGCCGAAGGCGGCGCCCGGGGGGTTGCGACAAACCCACCCCTCCCCCTACATCGTCAGGAGTTCCACGCATGTTCCCTCATCGTCTGCTGCTTGCCCTGCCTCTGCTGTTTTGCACCTTGCCGGCCTGGGCGGTCTATAAATGCGAAAGCAATGGCCAGGTCACCTACAGCGACGCCGCATGCGCGAACAGCAAGCCAGTCGTCATTGACGATACGCGCGGTGTGAAGAACCCTGCACCGGTCGCCGCCGCCAAAGACAAGGCCGTCCAGCAACGCCTCGACAAAAGCCGCGCAGCGGAAGATAAACGACTGACCCGGCAACGAGAAAATCAGGAGCGTGCCGAAGCGCGCGCCAAACTGGTCGCCGAAAAACAAAAAAGGAAGTGTGCCCAACTTGCGCAACGCAAGGCCTGGGCTGAAGACGACCTGCGCAATGCGCCGGTCAAGACGATGGAAAAAGCCCGGCGCAAGAGCCAGCGCGCGGCTGAGAATTACCGCGCCGAATGCCCGGCATGAAGCGCTCCCAGGATTTCAGCGCAAAAAAAAAGCCGTCGCCGGTGAAGGCGACGGCTGCTCCCCTCCCCCGATTACCCCAGACGCGGCGCCGGATTGATATCAACCGTGCGTCGCAAAGTCTTTGCTGCAGGCGCTGCCAGGCCTGCGGTATTACCGATGTTGAATACACTGACCAGTTCAGCCAGCTTGCCGGCCTGTTCCTGCAGTGATTGTGCGGCGGCAGCGGCCTCCTCCACCAGCGCGGCATTTTGCTGTGTACTTTCGTCCATTTGTGCAATCGCGCGATTGACCTCTTCGATGCCGGTGCTTTGCTCCTGGCTGGCGGAACTGATTTCGCCGACGATGTCGGTGACGCGCTTGACGCTGGAGACCACTTCTTCCATGGTCGATCCGGCCTGCCCCACCAGCTTGCTGCCGACATCGACCTTGGAGACGGAGTCATCAATCAGCGTCTTGATTTCTTTCGCCGCAGCGGACGAACGCTGTGCCAGGCTGCGCACTTCCGACGCCACCACCGCAAAACCGCGCCCTTGCTCACCGGCGCGCGCCGCTTCCACCGCCGCATTCAGGGCCAGGATATTGGTCTGGAAAGCGATGCCGTCGATGACGCTGATGATGTCGACGATCTTCTTGGACGAATCGTTGATGGCGCTCATCGTGTTGATCACCTGACCCACCACGCTGCCGCCCTGGATCGCCACTTCCGATGCCG
>Ga0105240_10009005_pt1 | contig 14182 bp, 14 predicted proteins | sample KBSC54metaG_FD_80426 | JGI IMG/M metagenome (GOLD analysis project Ga0105240, IMG submission 80426) | Corn rhizosphere microbial communities from Kellogg Biological Station, Michigan, USA - KBS C5-4 metaG | ecosystem: Host-associated > Plants > Roots > Rhizosphere > Soil | place: Michigan, USA... | reverse complement strand
CCGTCGGCGAAGGCTCCGTACGATTGTGGATCATCTCCATCTCGCCCTACGTCGTCTTGGTCGGACTTGCCATCGCAGCCGGATTCCTCGGAGCCCACGGTCCCTTCGGCGGACACGCCTCCATGGCCCACCCCGCAGGAGTCAGCTTCTCCACCGCGGTCCTCGTCGCCATGTGGAATTACATGGGCTGGGACAACGCCACCACGGTCGCCAACGAAGTCGAAGACCCTCAGCGCAACTACCCCCGCATGATCCTCCTCGCCGTGACCATGATTATGCTCACCTACGCCATTCCCATCTCCGCCGTTGCCTGGGCAGGCATCCCCGCCACGCGTTTCTCCACCGGCGCCTGGGTCGACGCAGCCTCCATGCTCGGCGGACCGCTCCTCGCCACCGCAGTCGTCGTCGCCGGCGTCATCGACGACTTTGGCACCTTCAGCAATCTCACCATGTCCTACACGCGCCTGCCCCACGCGCTTGCCGAGGACGGCTACCTGCCCGCGTTTTTCACCAAGCGCCTGCGCAACGGATCCCCATGGGTCGCAATCCTTGCCTGCGGACTCTGCTGGGCACTCGCTCTCGGCTTCACCTTCGAACGCCTCATCACCATCGACCTCGTCCTTTGGGGAATGTCGATGATTCTCGAGTTCGTCGCCCTCATCGTCCTTCGCAAACGCGAGCCTGCCCTGCCCCGCCCGTTCCGAATACCCGGGCCTGATTGGCTCGCCGTGCTTCTCGGCCTCAGTCCCACCGCGCTCGTCCTCTACGCCCTCTACGCCTCCCGCACAGAAACAGTCGCCGGCATTTCAGCCTTCGCCTTCTCCCTTGCAACCGCAGCCCTCGGCATCCCGCTCTACGCCTTCGCCGCCTGGTCCCGCCTCAAGTACTCGCGAAATTAATTCTAGGATTCCAATAAATCAGACATCTCAACTTGCATCGCGCAATGCTGGCCTGCGCTCAGCGGCCTGGTTGTGGCATGGATGAGAGCTGGGTCTTCTCTCGACTTTGAGCTATTCAGTAGGGGCAGCATCAAGCCGCGCCGTTTCGACCGGGAGCAACTTCAGATCTGGATAGATATTGCTGGCAATCGGAGTGCGCGGCTCTTGAACCGCGAAGTTCCCCCGGAGTGGCCGGTGAATAATTTCTGCGTCCAGATGTGGGTTGCCAACTTTGGGTGCCTGACTCGGACGAATTACCCGTGGCAAAAACGTGAACTGCGACCAAGCCCGAAAGGACAGCGGCTTTCCAAATTCGCGCGGCGCCAACTGGTATTGGTGCGGCATTTTGAAAAGCTGATCTGGATCGACGGACTTTTGAGGAGTGCTCTGGCAGAAAGAACAGATCGTTGTAGATAAAAGGAGAGCCGGAACCAACAGTTTCATCGCACCCCTTTCCATGTTGAACTGATTCGAATGCCATAAGGGTACCCGAAACCCAAGCCACCTCAAAGGCCTATAGCTCTTATCTAAGTGTTATGTTCTTACGGCGTTTCATGCCGCGCCGCACCCTCTGGCGAACTCGGAGGTCGCGCTCCGCGCGCGACTTCAGCTTCCACCTCAGCAATTCGGTGATTGAGTCGCTGTTTGATTTCGGCCACCGTCGAACTTTCACCGAGGTGACCAGTCTGGTCAAAGTGCTCCAGATAGGTGCGCAGCTCCTGCAACAACTCGTGGGGAAGTCGGTGACCCATACCCAACCGATTTTGGCACACGACTCAGGCCAGCGCGCAAGATTACCCGCATTTGGCCCGGCGAGGACTCGGACGGCGCTGCTCTCAATTGATGGCGTCTCAGACTCCACCGGTTGGATCGGACACCGAGTCTCGGTCATGTCGAGTTCAAGGCTCAGCAGGCCCACTCACCACTGACCTGCCCCGGTCGACCTCCGCAGTCAAAGCCCAGGATGTGAGAGGGTATCGGCCCAGGCCACGTCCGCAGATTGACCGCCAGCATTGCTGCTTTAGAACCTTCTCCTTTGACTTACCGTGATTTACCCCTTCCCCTCGGCTACACTGGGGAGGCCATGAATGCTGTTTCGATTCGCGGCGACTGGGTCGGCCAGGTCATCGACGGGAGATATCCCCTCCTCGAGTGGCTCGGCGGATCCGGCACCAGCGGCACCTTCCTGACCGAACTCGACGGCATGGGCTCTCGCAGAGCAGCCATCAAGCTCCTCCCGTCTTCCCCTCGAACCGAAGATCGCTTCGCGGGCTGGAAGGCTGCGGCCACTCTCTCCCACCCGCACCTCGCGCACATAATCCACTACGGTCGCGCGGAAGTCGAGCAAGGTACGGTGATTTATGTCGTTACTGAGCTCGCCGAGGAGCTCCTATCCCAGATCATCCCTGAACGGGCACTCTCAAAGGACGAATCTCGCCAGATGCTCGGCCCGGTTCTCGACGCCCTCGGCTACCTGCACGAGGCGGGCTACGTTCACGGCCACGTCAAGCCATCCAACATCCTCGTGGTCGAAAACGACATTAAGCTTTCCTCCGACGCCCTCATCCCCACCGGAAAGCACGCCCCCGAACTCCTCTCCAACGACATCCACATCGCACCTGAAGTCGCCTCGGGGCCCGTCTCTCCTCGCGCGGACATATGGTCTCTCGGCATTACCCTCGTCGAAGCTCTCACGCAGGAGCCGCCAATCTGGGACGCCGCGACGGACACCGAGCCTGTTTCTCCCGCTGCGATCCCCGAGCCTTTCGCCCAGATCGCTCGCCAGTGCCTCCAACCCGATCCGTCCCGACGCTGCAGCCTTTCTCAGATACAAGCCCTCCTCGAGGGCTCTTCGAAGCCCACGTTCGCCAAGCCCGCGCAGACGCCCTTGCGTTCTGCGCTCCAGGAAGACAGGGCGGCTGGCAAGCCCCTTCCCTCGCGAATGCCGTTCCTGCCGCTGATCATCGGCTTCGTCCTCCTTGTCGCCATCATCGTCGGCATGAGGATGCACAGCCGAAAGACGAACACCGCGCCATTGCAGACCGAATCAACCCGCCAGGCCGCGCCTTCAGAACCTGACTCGAAGGCCGAACAATCGCCGGCAAAACCCACTCCGCCAGTAACTCCGGCTCCTGCAGCTGTTAGACCGCCTCCGACTACAACAACCTCATCAACAGGAGATGTAGTCAACCGAGACGTCCCGGATGTTCCGCAGCGCGCGAGCAACACCATCCACGGCACCGTCGGCGTCGTGGTGCGCGTCAATGTAGATTCAAGCGGCTCGGTCACCAGCGCCGAATACGCGACACACGGCCCCAGCGCATACTTCGCGCGCATCGCCCTTGAATCTGCACGCAAATGGAAATTTAAACCGCCGCAGCAAACCGGTCGCACATGGCTTCTTCACTACAGATTCCGCCGCGACGGCGTAGAAGTCTCGCCAAATCCGGCTGGCGCGCAATAGCCTGCAACGTCATGAAGCTCTGACCAGCGCAGCTGTTTCCAAACCACTGCTCTACTAGCGAAGATTCCTTCTTAACTTTTGTAGGTCATCTCCGCTTCCTGATGCACAATGAACACAGATGGAATTTGCGCAATGTTGTTACGCGCACATTGCCAGTGCCGGTCAAAAATGCTTTTGCAGTACCGAACCAAAAACTACATGCAACCAAATAGTTGCAAATAAAATACGACAAATTCAATCGCTCGCAAGCTGTTCCAGCAGTCCGTCGAAATCCGCGATGTCCGCGTACTCGATGATCACGCGCCCTCGGCCGTTCTTGTCCTCAATGTGAACCTTCAGCCCGAGTGCGCGTTGCAGGCGCTCCTCAACTTCCTTCACGTTGGGATCTACGTGCGGCTCCGGCTTCGCTTCTTTCTTGTTCTTCTTCTCCGGATTCAGCATTCCCTGAACCAGCGTCTCGGTCTGGCGAACAGAAAGCGAAAGATTTGCCACACGCTGAGCCGTTTTCTCCAAGTCTGGATGGAACTTCAATCCCATCAACGCTTTAGCGTGACCAAAGCTAAGCTGGGTTCCGTCCACCAGTTTCTGGATCCCCTCCGGCAAGCTCAACAATCTCATGTAGTTCGAGACGGAGACACGGTCCTTCCCCGTCCTGGTAGCGATCTGCTCCTGGGTCATATGGAACTCGCGCGATAGCCGCTCGAACGCTCGCGCCTGCTCCATAGGGTTCAGATCCGCCCGCTGCAGATTCTCGACGATCGTGATCTCCAGCGCCTGCTCATCCGACACCTGGCGGAGAATCGCCGGGATAGTCTTCTTCCCCGCCAGCTTTGACGCACGCCACCGCCGTTCTCCCGCAATCAGTTGGAAGCGGCCGTTCGCCTGCGGCCGCACCAGGATAGGCTGCACCACCCCGTTCGCAGTGATCGAGGCGGCGAGTTCCGAAAGCTCTGCCTCGTCCACATGAGTTCGCGTCTGAAATGGATTGCGGTCAATATCTTCGACCTGAATCTCCTTGGGCTTGCCGCCTTCCGATTCAACCAGCGTGGGTGAATGGACTGGGGCGGGCGCAGCACCCTCTTGGACGCGCGGCAGCAGGGAGTCGAGCCCCTTACCGAGGGCACGACGCTTGTTTTCAGCAGTTGCGGTGGTCATTTTTCAATTCCTCAACCGGCTTATATGCCGGGGAAAGTCGATCTTTATGTAGTTCGAGGCTCCGCCATACCGGCTCACGAATACGGCCAGAAACGAACCTCGGCCTTGGGCCTGGAATTTGCGGCTACCTTCCGCTCAATAGCCTTCGGGCTCTCGATCCGGTTGCGCGCAAGATACTCACCAGCCAACTCGAAGTACGCTTCAGTTCCCCGCGAGCGGGAATCGTACAAAGCTACTGGTTTCCCGTGGCTCGGAGCTTCGGCCAGCCGGATATTCCGCGGAATGACCGTGATGAACAAGCGATCGCGGAAGTGTTCACGAAGCGTTTCCCGGACTTGCTGGGCCAGGTTCGTGCGATCGTCATACATCGTCAGGAGCACCCCTTCAATCTCCACATTGTGATTGAAGGCGGCGCGAACCCGCTCCAGGGTAGAGATGAGCTCCGTAATGCCTTCGAGAGCAAAATATTCGGCCTGCATCGGGACGATCAGGGAGTTCGAGGCCACAAGAACATTGAGGGTCAGCAGATCCAGGGCCGGCGGGCAGTCAAGAACGACCAGGTCGTACGTGCCAATCACCGGTCCGAGAGCGTTGCGTAGGCGCACTGCGCGATCGTCGGCATTAGCAAGCTCGATATTTGCTCCCGTAAGGTTCTTTGACCCCGGAAGAATCCACAAATTCTCAACCGCCGTTGGGAGGATAACCTGTTCAGCGTTGGAGTCGCCTACCAATACGTCGTAAATCGAATGCCGGTTATCATCCCGTGCCACACCCAGGCCTGATGAGGCATTGGCCTGAGGATCGCAATCGACCAGCAGGGTCTTGAGTCCTTCGAGCGCGAGGCAGGCGGAAAGATTGATCGCGGTGGTCGTCTTCCCAACTCCGCCCTTTTGATTGACCACGCCGAGAATCTTTCCCATGGCATTTCAGGTTAAAGGACGAGGGCTTTCCTTGTTCTTGTGCATCTGTGGAGAAACGGGAAATGCTGTGGAAACCATGGGGATGGGGGTTATCAGTTGTCGCGTATTTCGCGGTAAATGAATCGGTTACGCCCCAATTTAGGACGTTAAAATTTCTTTGTGGAGCGCAGGCAACCCGGTGGAAAACTTGGGAGATTCCGTTCATTGCACACTACGTTCGGGCAGGATCATCCAATGTTCCACGTGGAACAGTCGACTATTCCGGACCGAATTGTTCCACGTGGAACAATCTGCTCTCTACGAGCTTCGGCCTCCCAGGAACAAGACGCGCTGCTCAGAACCCGGAAGCCGCATTATCGGCGACCACTCCAACGACGGACCCGCCGCAGTTATGACCTGATGGCGATTATTCTCCGTCGTCATCACGGCCAAATACCCGGTTGGACTCAATAGCCCAACCGCTGCCTCAATTGCGTTCGTCATTCTGTCCACGGCCCGCAACGTCACGCAATCAAATTGCGAGCTCATTGACTCGGCGCGTCCGGAGAATACCTTAGTATGCAACCGGAGCGTACGTACAACTTCGTTCAGAAAAGCAGCCTTCTTGTTCTGCGCCTCGGCAAGCGTAACCTCCAGCTCCGGCCGGCAGACAGAAATCGGTATACCAGGAAAGCCGGCACCGCTCCCGAAGTCCAGCAGAGACCGGATCCCTCCCGGTAGTGATCGCGCGCAGGCGATGCTTTCAACAAAGTGCCTGCGCAGAATGCCATCGCCATCTCGAATTGCAGTCAGATTCGTCCGAGCATTCCAACGTAGAAGCAGCTCGAGATAATCGGCTAACCTTCCGCTCTCTGCGTCTGTGAGCCCCGCTAGCCCAGCCTCGGCCAACAAAACGCCAAGCTTGCTCGGGGTTGCAAATCGATCGCCCATCATACCCGCTCTGCTTTGGTTTCAGTAGCGGGTCGCCACCCCTTCACCGCCTCTGTGAAAGCTCTGAAGATTTCCCGCGAGAGCTCTTTAGCTGCAAATGTCCGTTCGGGGTGCCACTGCACTCCTATGACAAAGTGCTCTGGTGAATCGAGCTCAACCGCTTCCACCACCCCATCCTCCGGAGATGCAGCCGCCAATCGAAGCCTGTCTCCTAGCCTGCCCAGCGCTTGATGATGACTGGAATTCACCCTTTGGTGCTCGTCAACTCCGGTGATCCCCGCGAGACGGGAACCCTTTGCGATCCGAATTGGATGAGCATCGATAACCTCGCGACCCGGGCTGTGATTCACAGCCGTCCTCAGTTCTGTATTCAAGTCCTGAATCAGTGAGCCATTCAACCAGACATTCAGCGTCTGCATTCCATGGCAGATCGCCAGGACAGGCTTGCGAAGATTGAAGGCATCCTGCAGCAGTAACTCATCGACTGCGGTTCGACCCGGATCGGCTGGCCCACACTCAGGAATCCGAGTCGCTCCAAAGCGCTCCGGATCGACGTCGAAACGGCTTCCCGGCAACAATACGCCTTCGGCGCTAGCCAGCAACCTTGCCACGTGCTCCTGGCTATCGCCAAGCGGCACGATGATCGGGGTTGCGCCTGATGATTGCAGGGCAGCTATATAGGGAGGCAGAGAACGAGCGTTGTACTCCGTATCAGTGGAGGTGGGCTCAGGGATGGCAATACGTATCTGCATTGGCGGTTCCAGTGTATTTGAGATCAATGACCGGTTCAGAAATGTCCGAATCTTTACCTCCATTCTCCCGAAAGCAAATTCCCCCTCCTCCGAGCACCGGGTATTTTCTGTAAGCTTATATTTTAGTATAAGTTATTCAAAACATTATATTTACGTACATCGCTAATCCTCTGCCAATATCACCGCGCATATCCCACAGCTGTTATGTAACATATTCAAAACGTTATACTTAAATGCATATCGATGGCTTTACCCAGCCTGAATATCAGATTTGGGAAATGTGGGGGTACAATTCTGGGTTGCATCGGCGGTACCCCAGCGCATACATCTGCGTGGCGTGATCACGTTCTGCGCTGTATTGCGCGATGGGAGAGAAATGAAACCCGGACGATTCATACTTGTGACGGTTTCCTGCCTGGCAGCTCTGTGCGCAAACCGTTTTTCGATCTGCGGAATCGCTCAAACAAGAAAATCATCGGACTCTGCAAAGCCGAGCGGTGAATTCGTCTTCCGATCGACGGTTCGCCGGGTTCCCGTTGATGTAGTCGTCCTGGACAAAAACGGCAACCCCGTTCATGGCCTGAAGAGAGACGACTTTGTGATTCAAGAAGACGGGAAGCCGCAAAGCGTCCTGTCTTTTGACGTATTCGACGGAAGTGCTCCTTCGTTTGTGCCGCCGCAGCTTGCTGCGCTTCCGCCGAACACTTATGTCGATCTGCCAAACGTACCGGAGCGCGGACCCCTTTACGTTCTCTACTACGACATGGTAAACACGGCGCAAGAAGACCAGATGGCGTTTCGCGCGGAATTGCTGAAATTTGTGGATAAGGCCGCACCGGGAACTCGCATTGCGCTCTTTGTGAACGCCAAAGGTTTGCATATGGTCCAGGGCTTCACAACGGATCACGCCCTTCTGCGTGAAGCAATCCTGCGCAAAGGGCCACCACCGTCCATCCCCAACGTTTTCCTCTTTGGAGAGAATTACGGCCGTTACGACGCGGGAGGAGCGCTCTCCAACCTCAACTTCATCGCCGAATATCTCTCTGGCCTACCAGAACGCAAGAACCTTATCTGGATGGCTGACTACTTTCCAATTCCAGTTGGGCCGACGGTAGTGGCCTTCGATAGAACACTGCCTTCCTCCCCTGTTGTTTCAGGCAAAGTGGGAGGAATGGGAGGACCCCAAACGCTCGATCTCTCCGAACTTCTGTCGGACGTCATCAAGCGTACGTACGCATCCATGATGCGCAGCCGCATTGCTCTTTACCCGGTGAGCCTCAATGGCGTTCTTGGCGGCACCGATGCAGTTGTTGTTGGGGGCGGTGATTCCATAACCGACCACCAGAATATGGATACCATCGCCGCGGTAACCGGCGGTCACGCATATTACAGCAACAATCGCCCGAGTGAGCTGATCGACAAAGCGGTCGAACACGGCGAAAGCTATTACACGCTCAGCTACTCTCCGCAAAACAGCAACTACGATGGATCGGAGCGGCATATCTATGTGGCGCTTACTGACAAGAACAGAAAATGCACGCTGACCTATCGCACCGGCTACTACGCTGTTTCGGATGAGCAGTTACAAGCCTCTCACAGCAAAGAAGTGAAACAACAACAATTCCTGGCCGCAAAGGCCGCGGACACGTTGTACGCAACTGTCGAGCACGGCGCGCCAATGGTGCATGATCTGATATTTGTGGCGCACCTGACTAGAGCGGCCGAGCCACGGATAGCCACGGCCGAAGAGATGCGATCGCTCGAGGATTCGCCTGCATTCTTCAGGACACGCAAGCACAACAAAGATCCAAAGCCTCTTGCGCCTGTGAAGCTGCAGCAGTATGTCATCGACTATGACGTGATCGATCCACAACTCCGCGCCCTCGCTACAGCCAGGCAGAAATCAATAGTGCTGGAGTTCGCAGCGGCCGCGTACAACAATGATGGGACCCTGCTGAACAGCATTCTAAATCAAGGCGCGCTGTCGAGCGAAAGTCAAACAGACGGGAAGGCCAATCGCCGTTTTCATGCAACCCAGCAGTTGCAGGTGCCTCCGGGGGCCGCTTATATCCGGATGGTTGTGCGGAACAAATTGAACGATCGTACCAGTGCGCTTGAGGTAAGGCTGCCTTTGAAACCACAGACGCAGACTGCGGCGCTGAATAATGGGCAAAGCGGAGTGATCAATTAGATTGCGACGTATCGCTGGCTCTGTCTACCACTGATTTCGTTTTAGTCAGATGTTCCACTATTTGGCTGCGGAGCCGTAGTCGGCATGGTCAATCGTTTTCAGAGCTTCCCTGGCGGTTCCCTGCAGATCAAAGATCACGACATCATTCGTGCCCGCGTGCAGCCACGGCCCGGGAGTGTAAAGCGTGAACTCGGGACCAACGGACCAGAATCGGCCGAGAGCCTGGCCATTCAGAAACGCGACGCCTTTAGATAATCCATGCGTGTCCAAAAACGTGTCCGGAAGCTTGGCGGGGTGAGCAGAGCTTTCCGTAGTTGCCGCTTGCACGGTCATCGAGTAGCGGTAGAAGCACGGGCCTTCGCAGGCGGCCTTATCAAAGTGCAATTTCGTAAGGTCTGTCATCGGCAATGAGTAGATTTGCCAGTGCTTCGGTTCCTGGCCGCCCACTGTCACATATCCAGTGATGCCTTTCCGCTCAGTGCGAATCACTTTTGTGAAGTTCACGCGCCCGGAGTTTTCGACCAAAATGTCGAGAGTGGCTTTGCTCAGGATGGGAGGCAATGTGAGGCTCGATCGACCAAGGCGGCGATCGAGCGTGCCGACGAGTTTGCGATCGATATAGATCTGCGCGTAATCGTGGAGACCGTCGATGACGAGTTCCCCGGCAGCGCCGTTCGCGATCTGCGTGCGATAGAGGATGTATCCGTAAGCCTGATCGAGGTCCTCCATGGTCAGCAGCTTGTCCGATTCGACAGGCGCTGGGAGGTTGGACCAAAGCGAGGCTGATTCACGATGCGGCGCAATGGGATAGGTTTGGGCTGGGACGGATGGAGGGATTGCGGGTAGAGACTTTCCCATGACACGCGCGATGGCGTCACGGAAGGCACTGTACTTGGGTGTGGGCTGGCCGTTTTCGTTCAGGGGCGCGTCGTAGTCGTAGCTGGTGGTGTCGGGCTCGTAGTTGGCTCCGTTGCTGTTGGCGCCGTTCATGAAGCCGAAGCTGGTGCCCCCATGGAACATGTACATGCTGACGGAGTAGCCCTGCTGCAGCATCCACTCGTACTCAGCGGCATTAGCGCCGACTGCCGTGGTATGGTGGTGCTCACCCCAGTGGTCGAACCATCCGGCCCAGTACTCGCCGATCATGTACGGGCCTTCGGGCCGCAGCTTTTTCAGAGTTTCAAAGCCCTGCTTCGCGTCGCCAGTTCCGAAGTTGATCACGGCGGGAAGTCCAGGCAGCGAGCCGCTGGGGACTTCCTCGGGACCATCCGCTGTGTAAAGCAGCGTGTCAGCGGCGGCGAGGCCTGATTTCAGCAACGCATCCTTGACCCCTTCCATGTAGGCGTGATCGTCGCCAAAGGAGCCGTATTCGTTTTCGACCTGGATGGCGATAATGGGTCCGCCGTTGGAGAGGAGCAGGGGCGAAAGCTCTTTCGCTAGGCGGGACAACCAGTTGTTCACAGCGGCGGTGTACTTGGGGTCAGTGGAACGCAGCGTGAGCGTGTGGTCCTTCAGGAGCCATGAAGGATAGCCACCCAAATCCCACTCGGCGCAGACGTATGGGCCGGGGCGAAGAATGACATTCAGGCCTTCCTGCTGGGCCTCTCGACTGTATTCAGCCACATCATTCTGGCCGGTGAAGTCGTAGACGCCAGGGCGGGGTTCGTGCAAATTCCAGAAGACGTAGGTGGTAATCGTGTTCAGGCCCATCGCACGTGCTTTGCGGAAACGATCGCGCCAGTAGGCACGCGGAACACGCGGATAGTGCATCTCGCCCGAAAGGATCTGGTAGGGCTTGCCGTCAAACTGAAAGTGGCCATCTGCAACCGCAAAGGTATGGTGGTCGGTTGCGGTCTGAGGCAATGCAGGAACAAACGCGAAGCCGGCGAAAACGGCGGCCATGAGCAGAGCGGAACGCATGCGGGCATAATACCGTGCCGAATCTGCCCATGGCCGACCGAAATTATTGTGTCAGGCCATGGCCTTTCGCGCGCTTGCGTCATTGAGCTTGTGGATGGACCCACGATCAACTTCAGCTTCGCCGCTTCGGCAAGATCGATCAGTTGTTTGTCATTGGTCGCGCTGGCGATGGGAGCGGTGACGCCAGGCTGAGAGATGAGCCAGGCGAGGGCTACGCGCGCTGGGGTTGAGCCTTTGGCATTGGCGACCATATTCAGCGCCGCAATCACGCCGAATCCGTTGTCGTTCATATATTTCTGCACCATGGCGCCGCGCGCAGCCTTTTCGGCGTCCTGCTTGCTGCGGTATTTGCCAGTTAGGAAGCCGGCGGCGAGCGAGAAGTAGGGAATTACGCCGAGCTGGTACTTCTGCACGACCGGAAGCAGATCTGTCTCGAACTTCTCGCGCTCCACGAGATTGTAGTGCGGCTGGAGCGAGACATAGCTTGTGAGGTTGTTTTTTCGACTGGTCTCGAGGGCCTCGGCGAGGCGGGATCCACTGTAGTTGGAGGCACCGATATAGCGCACTTTCGCGGCCTTGACGAGGTCGTCGAAGCCTTGAGCGTGTCCTGGAGCGCGTATCCGCGTCATCAGCATGCGCCTGGTAGAGGTCGATGTAGTCGGTTTGCAGGCGGCGGAGAGAGGCTTCGATTGCCTGGCGAATGTACTCCGGCTTCAGACCTTTGCGGCCTTCCCCCATGTCCATGCCGACCTTGGTTGCAAGGATCAGGTCATTGCGACGGCCGCTCTTCGCGAACCACTTGCCGATGATGGTCTCGGATTCGCCGCCCTGGTGTCCCGGAGCCCAGCGGGAATACACGTCGGCAGTATCGATGAAGTTCAGTCCAAGATCGAGTGCCTGATCGAATTGCCGACAAGCGTCGGCCTCGGGAGGGTCCAGCCATAGACATTCCCACCTACACAGATAACCGGCACCTCAGGACCGGCTGTTCCCAGTTTCCTCTTCTCCACGTTGATTCTCGTTTTTGCTCAGATAATGCAGGATCAATTAAGACGCAATTTATCTGCGGCTTCTAGCCAACTCAGAGACTCGCCACCATGCCGCAATGCGTCGCATCCAACTGCTATGAGGATTTTTACTCTCATTGCGTTGGTTGGTATTGGTCTGGTTGGGTGCACTGCTCACGACCGCAGTCCGGATGCGATTCGGGAACAAACGGCTCATGCGACTTCGACGGCTGTGCGTGATGCAAAGGCCGTAACCCAGGGCGTCGTGCAGGGTATTCGGCAGCAGCGCACCATCAATATCAACAAGGCATCCGCTGCGGATTTGAGCGCGCTTGATGGTATCGATGATGAGACGGCAAACCGTATCATCGAACATCGGCCATACGGCGACTCCTACGACTTGGTGAAGCGGCACGTCATTTCGAAAACAGAATACAACCGGATCGCGGGGAAGATCGAGGCGCGGTAACATGCAACCGATTGGTTGCGATTCTTGCATGGCCCCATGAGTTTAGCGCCTCGGGAACCCGCCTGGTCTTCACTGGCCGGGTTGGGCGAGCGCTGGGACTGCCTCTTGTCGGAGTTGTTCGATGGCCTCGCGAAGGCGGGCGTTTAGCTCGTCGGTCTGACGGATCGTGAGTCCAGCCGTGGAGATTGGCTCTCCAACGCTCATGATGATCTCTCCCGGATAGAAATGGCGGGTATGGATAGGGAGCAGATCATAAACCCCGCTAAGCGCGATGGGAACCAGAGGCACCTGGGCGCGGATTGCCAGGAATGCAGCTCCGGCGAGAAATGGCTGGATGGTGCCGTCAGGGGTACGGGACCCTTCGGGAAATACAAACAGGGGCATGCCGGAACGGAGGGCTTTTACACCTGCTCCGAGGCTGGAAACCGTTGCGTTCGGGCTGACGGTATCCACCGGGATCTGGCCTGAGCGGTTCAGATGCCAGCCGATGAAAGGCATCGTCCAGAGTTCTTTCTTCGCCAGGATCCGGAATTGGAAGGGCAGGGTTGAGAAGATAACCGGCGTGTCCATATAGGACGTGTGGTTGGCGGCATAGACGGCAGCACCGTGCTTGCGCAGGTTGGCGGCGCCCCTGACAGTGAGACGTGCTCCGGAGATACGGACGCAGCCGCGAGCCCATGTCTGCGCGATCCTGTGCTGAAGGCGGCCGCTCTTGTCCCAGAGAGAAGCACAGAGAGAGCAGCTGCCGCAAATACCCGTGTAGAGAAAGAAGAGCGGGGCCTGGAAGATGTTGGTGCGCCAACGATGGAACCGTGGCAACGGGTCGGGCGGACGTCGACGGATCACGGCATCTGGCCTACGCGCTCGGGCGGCGGTGCAGGTAGAGCTGACTTCGCCTGACGCTCCAAAAGGCGGGTACGTACGTCTCCCACGAGGTATACGGAGCCGGAGACGACGATCGGGATGTCAGGTCGTTTCTCCCCGTCCTCGAGGGCGACATCGATAGCCTGGCCTACTGACGCAGCGGAGAATGCCGGAATACCCGTGGACGACGCAGCTGCCAGCAAATCGCGCATGGGAGTAGCCCGGGAACTGTAAATAGGCGCGAAGATGACGCGCTTAAATAGAGGGAAGAGAATCTGAGCCATTTCAAGGACCGGCTTGTCCCGCAGGCAGCTGAAGACCAGCGTGTGCATTTCCTGGTTAGGCATCATGTCGCGTAATCCGGCGCGAAGGGCCCATGCGCCTGCTGGGTTGTGGGCGACGTCGAGAACCCATTGCGCTTGGGAGGAGCCGTCCGACGACACTGTGGCTATCTTTTCGAGACGTGCCGGCCAGCGGGTGTTTCGGATGCCCTCGGCGATCGATTTGGCAGAGATTGGAAAGCCATGGCTTATAGCGAGCTCGACCGCAGCCGCAATCGCAAGCGCGATATT
>Ga0105240_10009004_pt1 | contig 14183 bp, 10 predicted proteins | sample KBSC54metaG_FD_80426 | JGI IMG/M metagenome (GOLD analysis project Ga0105240, IMG submission 80426) | Corn rhizosphere microbial communities from Kellogg Biological Station, Michigan, USA - KBS C5-4 metaG | ecosystem: Host-associated > Plants > Roots > Rhizosphere > Soil | place: Michigan, USA... | reverse complement strand
AGGAAAAGAGCTAATCACCAATATTTACACTGCAGGAGATTTTTTTGGGTACAATGCAGTGCTTGAAAATATTAATCATACAGACAACGCACAGGTATTGGAAGATGCCGAAGTTATGTTCATTTCAATTGAAGATTTCATTTCGTTACTCATTCATGATACGCAAATTGCACGGCAGTTTATAAAACTGATCGCTAAAAATATCCTGGAAAAGGAACAAATGCTTGTGAGTATGGCGTACAATTCACTTCGTAAAAAAGTAGCATATGGCATTATGCAATTGCACGATAAATATGCAAAAGATGTTCAGCATAATGGTGTACTTGAAATTTCCAGAGAAAACCTGGCTCAATTAGTAGGTGTTGCAACAGAATCCCTGATCAGGACATTGGCAGATTTTAAATCGGAGAATTTAGTAGAGCTGCAGGCAGGCAAAGTAATTATTTTACAAGAGAAAAAATTGCGTGACTTGCCTAATTAATTAACAATTGGCAATTGTCAATTTACAATTCTGTCGTCCACTTATCTCTTTCATCCGGGCTGAATTTCCACGGTGCAAAATTATTTTCAATATTGGAAAACATCGTATTCCATTCCTGCGGGGCATTACTGTCTTCCATGATCAATGCACGACGCAGTTGCAAAATAATATCAAGCGGGCTGATACTTACAGGGCATTCAGTTACACAGGCATTGCAGGTAGTGCATGCTCTTAATTCTTCAACAGTGATATAGTTATTCAATAATTTTTTTCCGTCATCCTTATATTCTTTATTCTTATTGATATTTTTCCCAATGTCTTCCAATCGGTCACGTGTTGACATCATGATTTTTCTTGGACTTAAAGCTTTTCCTGTAATATTCGCAGGACATGCGGCAGTACATCTTCCACATTCAGTACAACTATATGCATCCAGCAAATTCTTCCAGCTAAGATCAAATACGTCTTTGGCGCCAAATTTTTGTGGAGCAGCTTCACGCGTAGGAGCAAGTTCCGGTTGCATCATATATTTAACTTCATTTTGAACGTTTGGCATATTCTCCATTTTGCCAAGCGGTTCCAGTCTTGCATAGTAAGCATTTGGAAATGCAAGCAGGATATGCAGATGTTTGCTATAAGGCAGATAATTTAAAAAAGCAAAAATGCCAATGATATGCATCCACCAGCAAGTTCGTTCAATGGCTACAAGTGTGCCGGTAGAAAAGTTTGCAAACAACGAAGCGATCTTTCCTGAAACTAAAAAATTTCCCGTTAATAAATAATGTTCACTTCCCTGTAATTGCAAAGCTCTATCTGCACTGTTCATTGTAAGAAAAAGGCACATCAAAATAATTTCTGCAGTAAGAATGTAATTAGCATCACTTCGTGGCCATCCGTCCAAATCCTTGCTGATAAAGCGTTTTAGCTTAATGATGTTTCTTCTAATTAAAAAGATAACACAAACAGTTAAAACACCAACAGCCAACACTTCAAAAAAGTCGATTACAAAATGATAAAAGTTTCCAAGAGGTTCCAGGAACAAACGATGCGTTCCCAAAATTCCATCCAACACAATTTCAAGTATTTCTATATTGATAATTATAAATCCGGCATAAATAATAAAATGCATTACAGCCACCAACGGATTGCGAAACATTTTCTTTTGACCGAAAGCAAGTAATAAAACATTTTTCCAGCGAAGTGCCTTTTGATCACTGATATCTTCGTCTATACCAAGCAAAATATTACGGCGAATCTGGCGGATATTTTTTGTAAATAAAAGCACAGCGACCATAACAACCGCAATGAAAATAACCTGTTGGAGAATATGCATAAGCAATCTTTGTCTTACTAAGTTAAATTATTTTATTATACCTAAATTCGTGCAACATTTGTCATCACTCATATTCTTCTCATCCGTGAATAAAAAATACATTTTATCAAAAGAAATAGCAGAAAAGAAAATCCGCCGCATGGCGCTGGAAGTAACAGAACAAAATTATACTGAACCTGAATTAATATTGATTGGCATTAAAGAAAACGGCGTAGTGATCGCACAAAAAATAGCTGCATATTTAAAAGACAGCTTCAAAGGAAAAGTAGAGGTCATTGAATTAGAACTTGATAAAAAATATCCAACAACAATTACACTCGGTAAAAAAATGGATTTCAATGATAAGGTTGTGCTACTGATTGATGATGTGGTGAATGGTGGAAAGACATTGCTATATGCTCTGAAACCTTTGCTGGAACAGCATCCTAAGAAGATACAAACTTTAATATTAGTTGCCCGTACACATAAAACATTTCCCATAGCCGTTGATTATGTCGGCCTCTCTTTCTCAACTACACTGAACGAACACATCTTTGTTGAAGTAAAAAATAACGAAGTAGCAGGGGCTTATATTGAATAATTATGTGACAAGCATTTGTTCTTTAATCAACATCGTTGTGTCACTCACTTGTACGGAATACCTTTATTCTTCTAATCATTTAATTCAAGGTTCTTTTTTAAAAAGTAACAGCATGAAGTTTGAAGCTTCCATTTGAAAATTCTAAACTCGGCGCAGGAAATTTGAATGCACTTAAAACTGTAAAAAGCAATTTTAATCCTTTTCTTCGGGTTCTTATTTTCTTAAAATCAAAATCAGGAGATAAATACCATTGACGATAACGCTTAATATCGCTGCGGTCAAATGTGATATTGCCGCTGCTGTCGTGAGCTATATTGGAAGTTGCACCAAACATGCCGTCAGCGCCATAACCAACAGCAACCGATAACCAGGCCGGCAAATTGCTTTCAGGAAAAAAAGATTTTAAGTTTGCACTTGCCCAATAAGTTTGTGCATTATAATCCTTTAAAAATCTTTGCCACTCTGAGTTTCCATAGATAGCATTTGCTCGTGCTTCCAATTGCGGATCGCCATAATTATTTCTATGAAAGGAAAATTTTAGTTTGATTCGTTGATCATCCCATGCCAGTTCCTGTGATATCAATGCACCACTTCCCAAAATGTTGGCAGTAAAATCACCCCAGCTAAAACCCCATTCGGCAGAAAAGCCATCCAGCACTTCGATAATTGATTGATAAGCAACTCCCGTAAGGCCACCATACCAAATCCTTTTTTTTCTGCTGATACCTGCCCATCGCCACAATTCCATACTGCCGACACTTTCACTGTAAGCGCTGTACATGTGCCCAACCTTATCTACCTGCAGCCATTCATTATTATCATTAAAAAAATGAAAGCTGCTTCGGGGGTAATTGGCATACCATTCTGCATTTAAGCCAATCAAAATGCTGCCATAACTAACAACATTTCCAATCGCTACAAGCCGCGTTCTGGACTTTATTTGTTTCTCTGTCAAAAATGGCCCTGCAGGCGTTTTAACAGTGCTGTCAACGAATTGTGGTGAAACAATAACAGAAGAATCCTGTGCCTGTGCAGGAATGAAAGAATGAAGAATGAAAAATGAAATAATGAGAACAAGGCTTTTAAAACATAAAATACCTTTTCTCTGTGCCTCTGAGCCTTTGTACCTTTGTGCCTTTTTGCTCAATAGCGAACTAAATGTACAAGTGAGTGACACAACAAAAGCTGAGTAATGATTATTGGCTGACTTCATAAAAAACAAAAATAATGGTAAAGAATGTTAATCAGTTACAATCCTTTATTTTTGAAGCCGCTAAAATGAAATAAAATGGATACTAAAATTCAGGAAAAGATCAATAGCTGGTTGTCCGGCAATTTTGATCAGTCTGTAAAAGATGAAATCACTCGTTTGCAAAAAGAAAATCCAGATGACCTGGCAGATGCTTTTTATAAGAACCTGGAATTTGGAACAGGTGGACTTCGTGGCATCATGGGCGTTGGAACGAATCGTATGAATAAATATACGGTGGGCATGGCAACGCAGGGTTATGCCAATTATCTTAAACAACAATTCGGTAATGATATAAGTGTTGTAATAGGACACGACAGCCGCAATAACAGCCGCAGCTTTGCAGAAATTACAGCCAATGTTTTTGGTGCAAATGGAATAAAAGTTTATTTATTCGAATCACTGCGTCCAACACCTGAAATAAGTTTTGCTATTCGTCAATTGGGTTGCAAAGGGGGAGTGGTTTGTACTGCCAGTCATAATCCTAAAGAATACAATGGTTATAAAGCTTATTGGGATGATGGAGCGCAAATGGTTCCTCCGCATGATAAAAATGTAATTATAGAGGTAGAAAAAATAGCTTCAGTGGATGATGTAAAATGGAGTGGTGGCGAATCAAATATTACGATCATTGGAAAAGAAATGGATCAGAAATATATTGAAATGGTGAAAGGCCTTTCAGTGTATCCTGAAGTGTGTGAAGCGCAGCATGATTTAAAAATAGTTTATACGCCGATTCATGGAACAGGTATTACGATGGTGCCTGATGTGCTGAAGCGATACGGTTTTACAAATGTTCATATTGTTGAAGAACAAAGCAAACCTGATGGAAATTTTCCGACAGTTGTTTATCCAAACCCCGAAGAAAAAGAAACGATGAGCATAGGTTTGACACAAGCTGAAAAATTGGATGCCGATATTTTATTGGGAACAGATCCGGATGCAGATCGTGTAGGCGTAGGCGTTAAGAACAGCAAAGGTGAGTGGATTTTGCTGAATGGGAATCAAACGGCTCTTCTTGCATTTAATTATATGATCGAAGCAAGAAAAACAAAAGGTATTGCAAAGACTAATGATATGGTTGTAAAAACAATTGTTACAACCGATATGATTGATGTGATTGCAAAAGCCAACAATATCAATTGCTACAATGTGCTTACGGGTTTTAAATGGATCGCTGAATTGATTCGCAAAAAAGAATCAACAGAAACATATATCATCGGCGGCGAAGAAAGCTTTGGATTGATGATAGGAAATAAGATCCGTGATAAAGATGCTGTAAGTGCTGTTGCTATCATTTGCGAAATGGCGGCTTATGAAAAAAATAAAGGCAGAAGCCTTTATCAGAAAATGATCGATCTGTATATTCAGTATGGTTTTTATAAAGAAGATTTGGTAAGCATCACCAAAAAAGGAATGAATGGCGCTGCTGAAATTGCAGATATGATGAAAGGTTATCGTGATAACCCGCCTGCAACGATTGATGGAGTAGAAGTAGTTAAGTTGCTGGACTATCAACTTCAACAGGCTACTGATATTAAAACAAAAACAACCACTAAGATAGATTTGCCCAAAAGCAATGTGCTGCAATTTGAATTAGCTGATGGAACTAAAGTTTCTGCTCGTCCTAGTGGAACAGAACCCAAAATAAAATTCTATTTTAGTGTTAATATCAAATTAAATGATGTGAATGGATATGATGAAGCTGAGAAGAAATTGAATGCTAAGATCGCCGGTATTATTAAAGACATGAAGCTGAAATAATATTTTCGTTCTTTTTTATCTGCTACTGCTTATGAGACGTACAGCTGCGTTGATTTTTTTTACACTGATCACGTTCAGTGTATCTGCACAAAAATATGACTCCGGTAAATTACGGCAGAAATGCCTGCTGATGCGTCGTTTCCTGGAATTGAACCATTACAGGCCGATAGTATGGGATGATTCTGCTTCTTCACTTTTATTTGATAAATGGATTGAGGTATTAGACGAGGATAAAAAATATTTTATTAAAGCTGACATCGATGAGCTGAATACTTACCGTTATAAACTGGCAGATGAATTAATGGGTAAAAACTGGACTTTTTTTGATCGATCTATAACGCTGTATAAAAAGCGTTTACTCCTTGCCGATAGTATCGAAACGGCAATATATAATAAGCCGCTCGATTTCTCAAAATCCGAAGCTTTGCATCTCCCGTATATATCTTATGCCACATCGGTTGAGGAATTGACAAAACGCTGGCAGTCGGCCGTTAAATGGCAGGTGTTGGATAATATAATGGAGGATGATGACACCACAGATAATTTTACCACAAAAGCACCTGCAAACTTTTCCAAACTTATTTCTGAAGCAATTGCAAGCTTAAAAAAACAGCATGAAGCTCATATGGAGTCAACATTGCCTCCATCACCTTATTTTGAAGATAATTTGGGTGATAGATACCTGGATGCAATTTGCTGGTGTTATGATCCGCACACTAACTACATGAATCTGTCAGCTAAAAAGGAATTTGAAACAGAGGTAGGTAAGTTTGAATATTCAGTAGGTATTGATCTGGAAAAAAATGATAACGGAGAATGGGGCATTGCTAAATTAATTCCCGGTGGCGCAGCCTGGCGTAACGGCGATCTGCATGTTGGAGATGTTTTATTAAAAGTTAGATCAGGAAATCACCCAGCAGTAAACCTTAAGGAAATGACGGAAGAAGAAGTCTTGGACCTTTTACAGGGTGCCAATGATGACAGCGTTGCTATTACCATTCGTTCAAAAGGTGGAACACAAAAAACAGTCGCATTAACTAAAGAAAAAGTGGAAGATGATGAAAGTATTGTTAAAAGCTTTGAGTTGGGGGATTCAGCAAAAGTTGGCTATATAAAATTGCCCGGCTTTTATTCTGACCCGGAAGATACTCTTGGTCTGAGTACTAATGGTTGTGCCAATGATGTCGCCAAGGAGATAGTTAAGATGAAGAGGGATAATATCAAAGGATTAATAATCGATCTTCGATATAATGGTGGAGGTTCTGCTTGGGAAGCTGTGCAACTATCAGGAATTTTTATTGATATTGGTTCTATATGTTCAATGAAAGAAAAATCGGGTAAAGTGCATTTTTGGAAAGATCCAAACCGCGGAACAATTTATGATGGCCCCTTGATAATAATGGTTAACAGTGAAAGTGCTTCTGCATCTGAATTAACGAGTGCTGCATTGCAGGATTACAACCGGGCATTAATAGTTGGAAGTACCACATATGGTAAAGGCACTGCACAGGAGTTGATACCACTTGATACAACCGGTAAAGAAAGTGCACAAAGTAATACAACTGATTATGTAAAAGTCACGGATAGCAGATTTTATCGCATTGACGGAAGATCTGTTCAATGGAAAGGTGTTGAGCCCGATATCAGCTTGCCGGATCTTTCTTTACCTGAAAAATTCCGTGAAAGAGGTTGCCCCTCGGCCTTGTATCCCGATAATTCAAAGCCTGCTTATTATGATAAGCTGCCCGATATTCCTGTTGCACAATTAAAAAAAATGAGTAAAGCACGGGTAGAAGCGGATTCTTCGTATTTCAATAAAGTAAAAGCTAAATCAGCTATCTTTTCTCAGGAATTCTTTGGTGTTGATATTCCGTTGCAATGGGCATCATTTTTTAATTATACCAAAAACCAAGAAGAGCTATACAATGAATGGAACAACGAGAATGAAGATAAGCCATCGTTGGTAAAAGTCACCAACAACGGTTTTGACGCAGCACAAATTGCATTAGAAAGCAACACAAGTAAAGAAATAAATAATACCTACCTCAGCCGAATATCTAAAGATGATTACATTCGTGAATCGTATAACATTATGCTTGATTGGATAAAGATCAAACAATAATCTATCAATCAATTATATAACCAAAACTGAAAACTTATGCAGCGATCAATCTTACTCTTTTTTATGTTCTTCTTGGTATTATCAAAAAAAACAAATGCACAAAGCTTTGATAACGCCGGTCAATACATGGATTACATCGGCAAGCAACATGTGGATATTGATAAAAAATTCTTGAGCTATAACAGTGCTGTGTCACATGGCAAAAGAGCCAGGAAAGTAGAAAACCTGCGTACCAAATTGATTGATGAAGTGCAGACTGCTATTGAAAATGTACGATCTATGCCACCGTATAAAGGAGATAAGCGTTATCGCGATTCTGTTGTTTCTTTTTTAAAATTCTATAATAATATTCTAAATGATGATTATTCACGTATTGTAAATATGGAAGATATTGCTGAGCAATCCTATGATGAAATGTCTGCGTATTTATTGCTAAAGGAAACAATAGATAAAAAGGTTGATGAGGCAAATGTGTTGCTGCATATTGAAGAAGAAAATTTTGCATTGCAGAATAATGTTCATCTTGTTCAAACGACCAACAATATCAGCGATATGATGGAAGAGGTCGGAAAAGTAAATAAATATTATGATAAGGTTTACCTGGTTTTCTTCAAAAGTTATAAAGAAGAAGAAAATCTCTGGGATGCTGTTAAAAAGAAAGATGTGAATGCTATTGAACAGGATAAAAATGCAGTTTTGCAATATTCAACAGATGGATTGAAAGTGTTGGATACTACTAAAGCATTTGAAGGAGATCTTTCGTTGGTAAATAATTGCCGCAACCTGCTTAAATTTTACATTAGCGAAATGAATGATAAAATTGGAACCGTTTCTGATTATATACTCAAAGAAGAAAGCTTTGAAAAATTGAAAAATGATTTCGATAATAATTCCAATCATTCCAAAGATGACATTAATGCATATAATAAAAGTATAAAAGACATTAATGATGCTGTTAATAACTATAACAACACGAATAATCAGCTTTATGAAAAACGTACTGATTTGCTGAATAACTGGAACAACGGCGTAAATTCATTTATGGATGAGCACATGCCAAAGTATAAATAACTTATTCCCGAATGTGGGTATATAAATTTTGATTGCCGGAACTTTACATTCCGGCATTTTTTATCTTGCAGACTGATATGAAAAAATTTGAAGACACTTATCGTCACAAAGGGCTGAGAAAAAAACTGGTAGATCTTTTGCGTTCCAAAGGAATCACCGATGAGAATGTATTGGAAGCAATCAACAATCTCCCCCGTCATTTTTTTCTCGATAGTGCTTTTGATGAAATTGCCTATGAAGACAGGGCTTTTCCCATCAGCGAAGGGCAAACCATATCACAGCCTTATACCGTTGCCTATCAAACACAATTGCTGCAGATAAAGCCATTTGATAAAGTGTTGGAGATTGGTACGGGAAGTATTTACCAGGCATCTGTACTTGCAGAAATGGGAGCATCTGTTTATTCAATTGAACGTCAGAAAAAATTATTCGATAAAACAAAGGATTTTATTTTCAAAGCTAAATATCCAAACATCAAATTTTTTTTTGGCGATGGTTATGAAGGCCTGCCGACATTTGCTCCGTTTGATAAAGTGATCATAACTGCAGCTGCTCCTTTTATTCCGCCTAAATTAGTAGAGCAATTAAAGCCCGGAGGCAAAATGGTGATACCTGTTGATGAAGGCGAGCATCAGCGGATGATACGCGTGACTAAAAATGAAGATGGAACTTTTAGTGAAGAAGCATTTGAAAATTTTTCCTTTGTGCCAATGCTAGCAGGTAAAAAAGGGTAGAGCATTCATTTAATTTATGCGGACATTTTCTAAAATAGCTTTTATATGCAATGTTTGTTTTATCATCGATATCATCATTCTTTCAATCGATAATAAAAAAAATAATTCGGGTACACCCGGTATGCTGAAGCTACAACCGGTCGAAGCCACACTGGCAATCTTAGGTTGCGGAGCTATTATCATCAACTTAATTTTTTTTCTTGTAAGTTTATACTGGATTTTTTCAGGAAAATTCAAAAAAGTGCCGCTTTGGATCGTACTATTTAACCTGGTTCTTTTTTCAGCTGAGATTTATTATTTCAGTTGAGATTTATTATCTCTTATTATAAACCTTCATGATAAACAATATACTTAAAGACAGGCCCACAAAGCTTTTCCTGGGCTTCATGGCTTTTTTTTGCTGTAATGCATTAATTGCCGAAGCCATTGGAACGAAACTTTTTTCGTTGGAAAAAATATTTGGAATTAAGCCCGTCAATTTTACTTTGTTTGGGCAAAGCGGATTGTCATTCACACTTACATGTGGTGTATTGTTGTGGCCTTTGGAGTTTGTGATTACAGATATCATCAATGAATTTTATGGGCCAAAAGCTGTAAGAAGAATTTCTATTACCGCAGTCATCTTAATTTCATATGCATTCCTGATGTATTTTTTAGCAATAGGAATTCCACCGTCAGACGTCTGGATTGCAAGCAGCACAAAACAGGGAGTGCCAAATATCCAGGATGCATTCAGTGCTATATTCGGGCAAAATATGCGTATTATTATTGGAAGTATTGTCGCATTTCTCGTAAGTCAAATCGTCGACGTAACTGTATTTCATCAAATCAAGAAAAAAACGGGGAATAAACATTTGTGGTTAAGAGCAACAGGATCAACATTGGTGTCTCAGCTTGTTGATAGTTATATTGTTTTATTTATTGCATTCGCTTATTTATATCCTTGGCAATTTATTTTAGCTATTGGAATGATGAACTATATTTATAAATTCGTTGTTGCACTCATACTTACACCATTGATCTATTTAGTAGAAGGCCGTATAGAAAAATATGTTGGGCATGATGTTGCCCACAAAATGAAAATGGTAGCAATGGGTAAGGAAAATGAATAATCATTCAATACAACTACGGGTAATTATGAGAAAAATTGTATCGATTGTTTTGTTGTTATTTTTTTTTCTTTTTTTTCATCAGTTGGCAAATGCACAGCAGCCTGGTGAAATTGCAGACACGCTGAAGCAAAAGGTGACTACAACCATACAGGATACGCTGCCGCCCAAAACTGCCAATGCAATAGATACTTTTTCTAAGGCAAAAGATACATTGCCGCCCCAATCTTTACTTAAGGTTGATACATTAAAACGAAGACTCTCAGTTGAAAAAGACACATTGCATCCAATAGAAAATGCCAATGCCGATACTTTCTTCCTTGCAAAAAAGCATGGTATATTAGGAAAACTGGGAAAGAGCATGTCAAGAAATGATATGCCTACTGAGCCGGTTAAAACAGCCAATCCTTTCTTGCCATTTGCAGGAGCCACTATTAATTCAATTGAAATTTTGCGGCTTGGCTTCGAGCGAAATATTAATGATACCAATGTTATCAAACATAGTTTCGGTTTAAGTTTAGCAAATGCATTGCATAAGAATACGCTGACAAAAGTCATTGCTAATGATCTTTTATTTAAAACAGGAGATAAATTATTCCCAAACCTGATAGCGGATAATGAAAGATTATTGCGTGAAGAAATTTATATACAAGATGCAAGAATATTGGTAAGGCTCGTACCCGGAAGTAAAGATAGAGTGGATGTTATCGTTATTACAAAAGATGTATTTTCTATCGGTGGTACTATCAATGTCAGTAGTGCAAAAAAAGGAATATTTTCAATTAAAGAAGAAAACCTTGGTGGAACAGGATCGCAACTACGATTGGATGCATTATATGATAAAGATCGTAACCCAACATTTGGTTATGGTGGTCAATATATAAAAAGAAATATAAAAGGTTCTTTCGTTGATTGGACAACAGGATTTAAAACATTTGCACCTTTGTTTAATAATGGCAGAAATGCAGAGTTGACAATTTATACCGGATTTGAAAAACCATTGGTGACTCCATACATCCCATGGACAGGCGCATTGAACGTGTCTTACAATCAAACTTTTAATTATTACCCGGGAGATACTTCTTACGCAAAGCTTTACAAATACAGGTTTTATGATCTTGACGGATGGTTCGGATACAATTTTGGAAGCCAGCGATTGCTTTATAAAAATCTTGCCACACGTTTAAGGAAATTCATAGCTGTTCGTGGCATACATGAACATTTTACCCAGATACCTGATTCGATAACACAACTGCCTGGTACTCCCAATAAAATGTATGATTATCGTTATGCAAATATTACAGGTGTTCTGGGAGCAATTAATGTATTCAACAGGATTTCTATCGTACCAATTTTATTTATGGTTTTGGTAGAAATGAAGACGTGCCCGAAGGTTTTACAGCTTCTCTTATTGGCGGCTGGATACATAAAGACAGTTTAAGAAGACCGTATTTTGGTTTTGATGGCGAGCTTACACATTTCTCTAAACATGGCCGATACAGTGATTATACTGTTAGAATAGGGGGATATAGTAATCATGGCCTTGAAGATTTTACTTTATTGCTTAATTATTATCATTTCACCAAACTGAAAGAACTTGGCCCAAGCTGGTATAACCGTAATTTTTTAACGTTAAACCTTACCAAGCAAATGACGCCAATATTGGATCAACCGCTCTTATTGCAAAGCGGAATGTTTGGTCTTCCTTACTTTAATACGCTACCAATTGGAGATCCAAGAATAACAGGCGATTTCAGAACAACTTTAAAAGGAGAATCTGTTTTTTACAACATGAAAAAATATCTTGGTTTCCGGTTTGCGCCATTTGTATTTGTAAATGCGATTCTGGTAAAACATCCAGAGATGGATTTTTCCAAAAGCGATATATACAGTGCTATTGGAGGAGGTATCCGGACACGTAATGAAAACTTTATCTTCGGAACCATAGAATTAAAAGGATATTATTTTCCCCGAACACTCCCAGGTATGAAGGGCTGGCGCATAGAACTCAACAGCAACCTGCAGTTCAAGTTCAACAGTACGTTTATCAAACAGCCTGATTTTGTAATTCCGAATTAGAAAAACGTGAGGTGAAATACGATGTAAAAAATGGAGTTTAAGCCTTATTTCTCTATAAAAAAGATAGAATGATATAGTGAAAATTAACGGTTAGGGAAGTACGAAAAAAAATTTAAGAAAAATTTGGCTAAATAACATAAAACACTATCTTGCGCAAAGAAAAAAAGGTCCTTCCGTAGAAACGGACTGACCCTTAACGATTGCTTGCCATATGAAAATCTTAAATAAGTTCTTTCTTGCTGTATGTAAGGTTGTTTTCCCCGCCGCTCACTAGACCCTTAACTGATTGCACTTAACGATTGCTTGCTTATATGATTAACAACCTTTCTGGAACAAATATACGGTGGGTATTCTTGCCGTTCTAACCAACTTATGAGCGTTTTCATTACGCTAAAAAGGAGTTTTACTGATGAAAACCCTTGTTGGTACTGTGTTTTATCAAAAAAAATTAATGATGGCCAAGCGGTTTTCAGATACATTATTTCAATTAATAAAATCCCTCGAGAAGTCAGAAAAGAGGAATTTTAAGCTTTATATCAAGCGAAGCTCAGGGAATACAGACCTCAAAATCATTGAGCTTTTCGATGCATTGGACAGGCTTGAGGAGTATGATGAAGCACTTTTGCTTAAAAGGCTTCCTTCTATTAAGAAGCCCCAGCTTGCGAATATCAAGGTTCATCTTTACAAGCAATTACTGGCAAGTCTGCGCCTGCTGAAAAGCACGGAGAGCATCGATATGCAGCTGAATGAGCAATTGGACTATGCCCGTATTCTTTACAATAAGGGCCTTTACCAGCAAAGCCTTAAAATTCTTGAAAAATTAAAAGAGCTCTCTAAAAGCCATTACAAATACAATTTCCTTACACAGGTGATTGCATGGGAAAAGAAAATCGAAACACTGCACATTACCAGAAGTATGCTGGAGCAGGGTGAATTACTTGCTGTAGAAGCAAATGAAGTGAATGCCAGGGTTGACATGGTGGCAAGATTAAGTAACCTGGCGCTGCAGTTATATTGCTGGTATATCAAGAATGGGCATGCAAGGAATGAAAAGGATGAAAAAGGAGTAAAAAAATTCCTGGTTAATAATCTTCCAGCAAAAGCCAATGAGCAAACAGGGTTTTACGAACGTTTATATTTATATCAGAGTTACAATTGGTATGCTTTTATCCGGCAGGATTTTTTAATGTACTATCGTTATTCTCAAAAATGGATCGATCTTTTTGATGAACAGCCTCTAATGATTAAAGTTGAAACAGGTTATTATATCAAAGGCCTGCACAACTTATTGAACGCTCATTTTGATTTAAGAAATTATACTAAGTTCGATGCCACACTTCGCAAGTTTGAAAAGTTTGCTGAATCAGAAATTGCAAATCAACACGACAATCACCGTGTGCAAACATTCATCTACATTTCTGCAGCGAAGCTGAATCAGCATTTCATGCTTGGAACTTTTTCTGAAGGACTCTCACTTGTTCCTTACATTGAAGACAAGTTGAGCGAAAATGAAATGTTCATCGATACGCACCGTGTTTTGGTGTTTAATTACAAAATAGCTACCCTTTATTTTGGCAGTGGAGATTACGGAACCTGTATTGATTATTTACAGCGCATTATTCATGATCATGTTGATCTTAGATATGACTTACAATGTTATT
>Ga0105240_10009003_pt1 | contig 14186 bp, 16 predicted proteins | sample KBSC54metaG_FD_80426 | JGI IMG/M metagenome (GOLD analysis project Ga0105240, IMG submission 80426) | Corn rhizosphere microbial communities from Kellogg Biological Station, Michigan, USA - KBS C5-4 metaG | ecosystem: Host-associated > Plants > Roots > Rhizosphere > Soil | place: Michigan, USA... | reverse complement strand
AGGGGGCGTGAGTGTAATCCACCCTGATATGTAAGAGGAAAGTCGGTCGAAAAAATGGTTGTTAGCTCCTAGTAGCTTTCATAAGTTACATACCCGCTTACAACTGATTTCTAATAGTTTCGCTTGCGCCTAACCACGCCACGCTTGGGGTCAAAGTTCTCCCCGCGCAACCTGGCTTGAGTCTGATAGAATTCATCGAAACTACCGGATGACCGACCACCCATCGGCCCACCCTGCTGCCGTCCACCAATCTGATAGCCGCCCTGTGAGCCAGGCTGGATCGACTGATTGAGATCGCCCATGCGGGCAGCGATAGCATCGCCCAGCAAGTGAGCCGTTACCTCCATGATGCAGTCCGCAATATCCTTAGTGCGGATCGGGCCGGTGTCCTGCTTCTCAACACGTGACCAGCGGCTAGATCCCTTTTTGACCTGGAGGAACTTAAGCTCATCCATCGCATACAGACTATCGGGGCACGTCGGAGGAATATGCACCAATCCAAGGTTAAAGGCCGTTAGACAAGTCTCCCATCGCTTCCAGTTGTTCTCGGCTGTAGCCGTAACCTCAAACACGCGAGTAGACAACCTTCTGTTGCGTAGCTCCTGATTCAACCACTGGATGGGCGACTGTGACTGAAACTGGTCGAACGTTAGCTCATACATCCGGAAGTTAGAAGCGTACTCAGCTAGCTCTTGCTGTACCTCAAGGTAGTTGATGGTGTGCCCCGGAAAGTCGGCCGGGTTCCATCTCTTAACGAGATCAAATACTACATGCTGACACATACGCTCTGGCTGGAAGGGATCGGGCAACATCTCCATGTGGCCGATAGCAAATCCGAAACCGGCTGTAGTGCTAGAGGGGTCACAGTGTGCTTTATAACTATAGTTATAGTTCTGCCGGAATGTAGGTACGATATCCTTCTCGAATATAACCGGGTCGCCAATTCTGAATACAGGGGCAAACGCGGCGTCAACTACAGGCCCGCTGAAATAGGCGTCTACAACCTTAGCCCAATTGGCGCGATACTCTACGCTGTAGGTCTCAGGGTTGGCTCTTTCGTCGCTCTGGGCCTGCTTGCGCTTGGAGAATTCTTCGTCAGTGCTCAGTGACTCATCTGGTGCATCTGGGCTGACCATCAAAGCCCCGACTCGCTGCTGATCTACAGTCAGTCTATGTGGGTACTTCTTCCAGTCGGAGAATAGATCCCACGAGGCGAACTTGATGTAGAACATCTCCGGGTACGCTGGCAGTGATCCATCAACCATCATGGCCTTCTCATACTCTTCGAAGAACTGACCAACCTCGGTATATGGGGATGAGTTAAGGAACACCAGACCGGCGCGACCAAACTGACGCAACGCAGGGACTGCCGCAGCGAAACAGTTAGCTCCGGACGCTGCACCTTCTGTACCAAGCATGTGCGCAAACTCGTCGAAAACCACCACCATAGAGGTGGATCCTCGGAGGGTACCGGCTTTAGCTGGCAGCGGACGACAACGGAGCTTAGACCAGTCAGCGCTAATCTTCATACCTTTGGCCTCTAGCTCCCTGACGTACTCACGGTCGGCAGCGGTGTGAATGCTGAAGCTCTCGGTCAAAATCTGCGGGATGTGAGGCTGGAGCGGTTCACAGCGGGAAGCCCACGAGGCGATGTCGGCAAACTGCATATCTCTAGCCTGCTCTAGCTTGTTGGCCACCACCGAGAACAGGATCTCTTTATCGGGGTCAATACCATAGAACCGGCCAGGGTCTGGCAACTGCTGCGTCTGCCAGATCTTCTTGGCTACCGCTGCGCCGGTCAGATAGCCCTTAGCTCCACGACGACCCCCGTTCAAGATGATCTCACCAAAGTGCTCGCGCTTGTCTTCGCGGAGGATGTCTATGCGCTCGCGCACCATCGGGCATATCTCTACACCGTCGTTACCTCGGATCCAGCCGGTGAGAATGTCTTCTTCCCAGCCATCAAGCTCTTCCAGGAACCACAATTTGAGCATCAGGCGCTGCTTGGGAAACAGCGGCTTATTGCAGTACTCAGACGACTCGCAGAACTCTACAATCGAAACGTTCTTAGGCGCAGCCATGTCCTGAAGGTACGTGGCCTTAAATACGTCGGGGCGCTCGCCTGTTAAACTCACTTACTCTGCCCCAGGCAGTTCTTTCAGTCCTAGATACTTTTCGCCGCGATCTCGGGACTTCAGAACCTCAGACCGCTTCTCGTCATGATCGAACTCTTTGTCGGTGTAAGGATCGTCAACCCTACCAATGATCTCAACCTGTGGTGAACTAGTGCGACCATTAGGAAGTAAGATCAAACACGGAGCCATATCTACGTTCACCAAAAAGCCAGCCTTAAGGAACGCATCCTGGATCCGCAACCCTAGCTCGCGAATGGCCTCTGGTGTATTCCGTGTGTTCATAGCCATGTAGTTACAGGCCGCATATGCATTAGCTACTTTGACGATTTCGTGGTCGTACAGGTCAAGACTCAATGTCCAATTTCTCCTACTGATTCCATATCTATGCCCTTCATTGGCTCTCGCGCTCTCGCTACGTTCATGTCGTACCTATCCAAAATCTCCTGCCACTGGGACTGAGGTACAATGCTCTTCACTGCATCACTAAACGCTCGGGCCTGTATATTCATTTCATCCAGCGCTATATTACGCTGCTGGGCCTCCAGCTTTTCAATGTACTGCATGATCTGAATTACGTCTGCTGGCTTCCACTCGATGGTGTCATCCGCAATCCGTTCCCAGACCTTGTGAAGCATTGACTCAAGCATCCCCAGCTTGGTCATAATGTAGCCTTCGGACTCTTCGATGTTAATAAGAGCCTCGCGGGCACGCTTCTCCATTACATTCCGCAGTGCCGCATTAGCAAGGTTCATGTGGTTGTCTTTGTGGGACGCCAGATTCTTGCGGTTTACATCTTCGCCCAAAGTCTCAAAGAATCTCCCGATGGACGTGTAAGACATACCACGAATCAACATCTCTTCCATCTGGTGGCGATACTTGGACTTACAGACCTTGCAGCGCGGCTCATCGATTTCAACTATTTCAGGCCGAACCGGCAGTTTCGCTTTACCTCTTCGCTTCTCACCGTCGCCTTTATTAGGAAACTCCGCCATATTTGCACCTCTCTATATCTTCCGCGTTCGGAAGATACGGAAGATAAGGTATCGAAGTCTTCTATGATTACTCACTGGCTGATCGCACACCAAACACCTATAGTCCCAATAAAGCGGGCCAGGTCGAGCAAAGTGATCAACGATAATAGCTCGCCCCGTTGCGTGACCGCTGGATATCACTGTTGACCTTCCTTCCCCTGGGATGTGTTTTGTTGTAGCTCCCACGCTGAATACTTGGATCCGGCGTGCCTAGCTTGTTATACACTTCCCTGCGTTTACGTTGTCTGATGTGATCTTCAAATAGGATCGGATTCTCTCCACCTATCCCTCTTGTCTTGCCTGTCTCCGGGTTAATGCTCTTAGCGTGATCCCGGAGGATCTGGTCAGCCTGTTCCTCCAGGCTCAAAGGGTATTCTTCCAAATTTATTCCTTCCGAAAAAGTTCTTTTTCAATCTGTTCGCAGCCCTGTTGTACGTACTGACCAACAGAGACTGTGGTGATTCCCATCTTCTCTGCAACGTCCTTCTGCTTCCAATCTAAAATGACATTGTAAAACAGCGCTTCCTTCTTGCGCTTACTGAGTTTCTTTAGGCAACCCTGGAGATCCAGAAATGAGATCGTGATATCACCATACGTTAACGTGTACCCATTAACATACTGTTGGTCGGACTCTTCATGTGCTATCAACGATTCAAATTCCAGATAGTGCCTCAAACACTCCCGAATGATTCTATGACGAGGTTCCATTTTTCCCTCCCCTCATCTTCACCATCGGAGGGTTGTCCAAGTAGTCCGCAGCGGCTCGGAGCCACGCAGGACTGATCCAGGACGGGAGTTGCCGGTTACAACGATGACAAAGCAGACCACGAACGAACATACCACCGTGATCGTGATCCATGTCCAACCGGCGACTCATAGGGGGTTTGCCGCATATAGCGCACCCACCTTTCTGGTACGCCAAAAGCTCATCGTAATATTGCCGATGAGCCGTTAGTAACGTTCTGTGCTGTGTTTTACGAGACGGTCGTTTCCGACTTACTCTCTTCTTCGGTGCCATATATGCTAACACTAGCACAGTTATCCGGATCAGTGCAAGAATGTGCAGGTGGTACTTTATTAACTAAAGCTTCCGCTACATTATTCCATTTATTATAAATGTATTCGACATGATCCCGATCCCTCTTAATGTGAATCTCCTTGAAGTTGAACGGATTGCCAGCTTCGACACCAAGCAGGATGCAGGTCTCTAAGTCAGCCCAGTCTAGATATAGCTGACACTGGGCAACGTACTTGTTCCACAAAAACTCACTCGGCTTAGGCATCTTAAACTGACTCGGATTCATGGTCTTGATGTCAACCAAAAACTTCTCGTCATAACCAGGAACTGTTAGATTCACAATATCGATAGCACCAGTTGCCCACCAGGTTGCAAAATCACTCTGTGGTTTAACGTCATAATTCCAACCTAACACAGCGCCAGGCTTACCCACGACGCCTCTACGGGCCTCAATATCTTCGGGCTGAGCGTATCCCAGTTCGACAACGATGTGCTGGATCAGTCCGTGCCACATGTGGCCGTTAATGCCCACCTTAGGGTTGAACTTCTTAGCCTCAAGCTCAACAGTTGGATCAAATCCAGCATAGATCAACCGCTGACATCCTATGGCGTGACTAGATGGGTGAAACGCATCATCGCCAGGTTTATCCACCCGGATAGACAGAGGGATATCGGGATGGCCTTCAAAGTCCTGCCGGAACCACTTATTCAAAGCTGGCACCAACACTTCACCTTTACCGAGGTTCTTCAGAAAGTCATTCAGCTTAGCCATCTACATCCTTTGAGTATACGAACGCAATGTTGTCCCAACCCTCCATACCGATCTCGGTGAGACCCTTCTCGAAGTTAACGTAGTGTCTGGTGAACATCTCATCCGGGTAGGGCTTTGGGCGCTTGGCGTTGCGATCCAGGCAGACAGATGTCGGGATACGCAACACGATCAACTCGCGGAAGACCGGGACTCCGTTCTTCTGCTCTACCAAGTCGATCAAACCAAGCATAGCCTTACGGGTGGCCAGCACTGAGGGGGCGTCAAAGATGACGTTTTCCCCCCTCAGTAGCGCCTCGTACGCACGCTGGCACGTTTCCTCGTTACCTTTCTCATCCAAATCGTTCTGCCGGGTATAACCCGTCTCATAGCGGATGGCGTCAGTATCGATCAAAGTGTACCCTTTGCTAGCGTACTCTGCTGCCATCGTCGTTTTACCCGATGCCGGGATACCCATTAGCTCGACGAAGTGGATGGGATTAGTCATCGCGGCGCAAACACCTCATTAGCTCGGTAACCACAAGACCACGGCCCCCATCGGCTGGCCTTAAAAATAGCATGTGCGGCTTTGACATTCTCCGAGACCGTGAATGCAATATCATGCCACTTCGGATGGATGCGCCTAAAGTAACGTCGCCATGGCAATGACAACTGGAATACACCTGCGTATTGGCCGTTACGAGCGGTTCTGTGATACGTAGATTCACAATATGCAACTCGCTGGGCCTCCTTGTATCGGTGTGGAAATACAGAGCGGATCGTGCTCTTAACGCTCTTCTGCGGGACGCTCAATGGAACCAGAGGTACCGCCTGTGCTTGCTTTGGAACTGTTAGTGCTAGTACTGCTACGAGAATTGCTGTTAACTTGATAGTGATTGTTCTTCAACCCCTTGGTAGGTTACTGTCTTGCAGGTCAGTCCACAAGTCGTGACGCTCGATGTCATCTGCCATCAGTCTGACCATTACGTCTATCATACCATCTCGGTCGGACAGAGGGCTATCAGGATTGTACATCCTCAACGCCAATCCTGGTACTTTACCAGTCTCACGAGCCTCGTCAACAATCTTTTCAAGGACTCGTAGGTTTACGGTGGCCGATTTCGCGGGTTTCAAGGGTTTGCCTGTGTACTTGCACTCGATAAGCTCGTATTTGGTATGGACATCTCCTTCGTCCGTGATCGCCCCACCAGAGGACGGAGAAGTACGGCCACCATACATTTCAGCGACATATCGCTCTTGAGCTTGTGAGAGCCGCTTTGACGTGCTAAAATCCATGGTAAGGACTACCCCTTAGTCCGGGCCGCGATGGTCTTAGAATGGATCTGAGACACCTTAGAGAGCAAGTGAGCACGCATCACGCGATCCGCCTGACGCTCGCCCCACTGGGCCTGCTTTGCTGCGTAGACTTTGTGCTTCTTCCTCATGCGCCCCACGGCCCAAATGACTGATGAAACTCAGTGATCTCTTGCTGAGTCATACCCTCGAAGATGTAGTGACCGCACACAGTGCAATTGAACCCCTTGTAGATATGAGGCAGACCGTCACTGGCCTCAGTATGCTTAGGGCGTTCATGCGTCATTGCGTAATGCGTGAATTGCCGCTCTCGCTCGGCCTCCTTGGCAAACTTCTCGTCGTCTGGATTCATGAAAATCGAATCACTTGTCACCGACAACCTCCAGCTTCGGCTTCGTGGCTGTAGCTCGCATCACAGCCAGCGCTCCGTTCCGGATCTCATCAACCAGCTTCGGATTGTCCTGGATGTGCTGCACGATGGCGTTGCGCCCCTGGGCGCGGAACCCATCCGGTGTAGAGTAGTATGACCCGGCTAGCTCGATCACCTTCAGGCGCACAGCAGTGTCGATAACGTCTGACAGCCAATCGATGCCGAACGGGTATCCCTCTACCTCTTTGCTATAGAAGCTGAATACGGCTCGCTGACCGGTGCCCTCCGCAAGCTGGTTCATCTTGACGACAGCGACAAGCTGTCGGCCGATGGTGACTTCGTTGTCGCCAGACCCGATCTTGTAAGTTGTACCTGCGCCACTCTTGTATCGAAGCTGCACCGTAATAGGCTCAGCGTGCTTGACACCCCAACCACCTGGCTGCTCCTGGCCTCCGCGCATGCTCATAACATCGCGCACCTGATTGATTAGGATCGCACCAACCTTGTTGTCGTACAGCACGGGTGCGGCTCGCTTGATGCCCCATGTGTGGAGCTTGGACTGGCCACCTACTTGATTGTGTGTGCCGTCCAACCCCTGCTCTGATTCAGTCTGCATCGCACCCAGCGAGTCGATGATCACGAAATCTACGGCCCTGGACTCAATGATCTCCTGGAACGCATCCCACGCCTTACGGCCGTCCGAAGGATTGACCAACAGGAGATCATTAGGGTTGACGCCAAGCTTCGCTGCCCACACTGGGTCAAATTTTCGCTCGACCAGCACAATAGCGCAGTTATGACCCAGCCTTTGGGCGTTAGCTATTGCGCTCAACCCCAGTACACTGGACTTGCCTACGTCTGGCTCGCCATACAGTCCGGTAGCGTAACCCATCGGCCACCCACCGATCCCCAGCGCATAGTCCAGAGCTAGGACGCCGGTAGGTACGACATCCAATAGCTCGATCTGGTTTGCCATGATGACGTGCTTGACGCCATGATGCTTCTGAAGCTTCTCTTGGAGCTTCCTTAGCTCCTGCTCTTTTCTATTAGCCATTCAAAAAATCCCAACTTCTGATTGATGTTCCGCGACTGTTCTGCTCGACCAAGAACACGCCTACCTGATGTAGTATATCATCTGGCAGATCCGCCCAGTCTTCAGGGAAGACAGTCAGTCGCAACTCTTCGCCTTCCCACTCAACGGTCAAGTGACCCATTTCCTTGCCTGCGTTCTTCTTGCCCGGCCCCACCTTCATAGACCGGACTGCGGTGACGATGCCAGGAACCTTGCCCTTCTTAAATTCCTCAAGATCGGCGTAGCTCATGGTATCTTCTAGCGCCTCTTCGTTAGCGTTGATCACCGGAGTATAGATGTCAGCCAATACCACACCAAGTAGATCATTCTCTAGCTCAATTCGATCTCCCAGGGGTATATCCCGCTCCATGATCGCATCAAACGCACCAGCTTGCACCAAACACTGAATCGCCCTAGCGTTACAGATTTGACTCGGAGACAATTTCGGTCGGAGGATCTTATCCATGCTCTTATGCTCGTCGATGGCGGCTTGATGGATTTCAGCGAACTGAGCATAGGACTTGTATCCACCTTCAGGACGGTGATCGATAACCCACTGAGCCGCATTCTTGCCTACATACTTGATCTCAGTCAATCCGAGATAGATATCGTCGTCCACGCGACTAATCTGCAAATCGCTCTTATTAACGTCCGGAGCATTCACAGTGATCCCCATGCGCCTAGCGTCAGCAATGAAGTCACCGCGCTTGTCTGGGCTGACCATGATCGAAGCCATGATGAATTCCTGTGGCCAGCGCCACTTAGCGTATGTTGTCCAGGCTGTAATCAGGCCATAGCCCACCGCATGAGACTTGTTGAACGAGTACTTAGCAAACTCCTGAATGGCGTCCCATACGTCAGAGGCGCGGACACCCATTACAGGGGTGGCCATGCTCATGAACCGACCCTCTTCCCGAATCATGTCTTCCTTATTCTTCTTGCCGAGAATCTTGCGTACCTCATCGGCATCCGACAGGCTATAGCCAAGACCCACGCAAAGCTGGATGACCTGCTCCTGGTAGATGATCTCACCATACGTCTCACCCAGAAACTGCTCCATGAACGGATGCATATATTCAAGCTCCTGGTCACCAGCGCGGCGGGCAAGATATCGGTCGGTAGCGTGCGACCGCAAAGGCCCTGGGCGGTTCAAGGCGACGATAGCAGCAAGGTCTAGAACAGACCGTGGCTTCATCTGCTTACCGATACGTCGGGCTGCGCCCCCGGCCTCTATCTGGAACAATCCAAGGGTGCGGCCACGGTCGATAAGCTCCCAGAATCCTTCGCCCTCCGGGATGGCGTTATAGTCGATAGACCGGAAATCAAAGTCCGGCCAGTTGGCCAACGTGATGGTCTTCTTGAGAACGTCCAAAGTACTCAACCCCAGCAGGTCAAACTTCGGGAAGCCCTGGGCCTCGACCCCATACATATCATGGGCCGTGACAAATACCTCGTTCTTGTTCTTATCCTTGCGGCGCATCAGGGGCAGGTTGCCAGGTAGGTCAACGTCAGAGATTACAACAGCAGAGGCATGAACCCCGTACGTAGAGATCCGGCCTGTCAGCGCTCTGGCGTAGTGGAACAGATCCGGGTAATCGATAATGTAGGGATTTAGCTCCTTACCCACCAGATCTTCAATGGCGTCCCAATCCGCCATCAGACCAGCGTCGGTGGTCTTGTCGATAATCTTAGAAATGGCCTCCGCATCCCCATATGAGATATAATTGGCTCCAAGTGCCATAGCTGCTCTCTTCATAGCACTCTTCGGCCGAAATCGAATATGGTTGCCAATTCCGCGAACACGATCTTCTCCATATGTGTCACCAAGGTACTCTTTGACTTTAGGCCGCTTGCCCTCTTCGAGATCAATGTCGATGTCGGGCAGCCCCTTAGCTCGACCTGGATTCCAGAACCGCTCAAACACCAGATCATACTTGATCGGGTCTACGTCCGTAATTCCTAACGCATAGGCCACTAGTGCGCCACCGACCGAACCTCGACCTGGGCCACGCATGATGTCATTCTCGTCGGCCCACTTACAGAAGTCTTCCACGATCAGGAAATAGTCAGCCAGCCCCGCGTTAGTCAAAGCCTCTAGCTCCATTATGGCACGGTCGATATATTCTTCCGGCTTATTCGCGCACCACGCTTCAACCTTCTCGACCAGGCTCAAGCTCGGGTTCTTGGAGCGCGGATACTTGGGTAGGTGTGACCGAACCTCAGGCATCGTGTACTCAGAGGCGGCAGCGATGACATCGGTGTTGTCGATAGCGGCCTTCACGAAGTCAGCATCTAAGTAGCTCAAGTGCTCTTTCACTTCATCTTCGCTCATGATGTACAGGCATTTAGGGTGACGCCGGTCGTTCAAATCGTTCGGATCAAACTTACGACCCTCGTTGATCGCCACCATAAGCTCATGTTCATCATACTCGTCCGGAGAAGGGTAGTGAGCATCGTTAGCGACAATAGGCCAGACACCCCAGGACTCACATACATCCATCAAGGCCGTGTTGAGTGCCTTCTGTTCGGTGCTCTCATACGTGTGGATTTCGATAAAAAACTTGTCGCGAAAAATATCACGGAATCGGTGAAACGCATGCAAGTCACCCTGCTTGATCTCCTGCGCCATCAATCCACCCATGCAGGCAGAAGTGGCGATGATGCCCTCATTGTACTTCTCCAGTAGCTCCCAGTCTACGCGAGGGTAATAGTAGAAGCCTGTGCGGTTAGCTTCGTCAGACAACCGCAATAGGTTCATGTAGCCCTCATAGGTCTGGGCCAGCAGGATCAGGTGGAAGTTGTCATTCTTGGGGCCGTCTTTAACACGCGGCTCTCGAACATGCCGAGACTCCGGAGCTTGATAAGCTTCGATACCCATGCCAGCAAACAAGCCACGAGACTCTAGCTCCTTTCGAAAAGGCAAAAGCCCAGCTAGAGTCCCGTGGTCTGTGAGCCACGCACCGTTCATGCCCAATGACTGGACTCGGGCGGCAATCTCCCCCGCAGTGCCATAGCCATCCAGGGCGCTGAATTCACTGTGATTGTGCGTGGGTATGATCGTTCAGCCCTCCATCGTGCCAGGATAACGTCTCTCTGGAAATGATCCTGGAAATCGGATTGGGAATGTACCTAAATCGTCGTGAGGGCAGAAACCAAACATCCCCTTTGCGTAGTTACAGTTCATACACAGGACTGTAACATAGTCTGGCCATCCTGCCTTCTTAAGCCTGCGAATTGTCGTCAATGTATCCATACGCTTTCCGTTCGGCCACTTGTGTAAGGCCAATCCTTCTGGGGTCAAATGTTCAATCGTAAGAAAATGAATCTCAGATTCGCCGCAACACGTACACTTGCCGCCATAAGCCTGCACAAACTCCAGTTTGGCGCGAGTCTGGGCATCCCGCTTATGTCTGCGTGACATCTCTAGGTGCTTCTCTGGGTTCTCAGTGCGCCACTTAATGTTACGAGCACGCCGACACTCAGCGCAGTAAGGATCGACCCTAGACTCGGGCTTCTCCTTACCACACTGAGTGCAAGTCGGGATCATATCCCGATTAGCTCATCGTAGCTTTCATCTGGTCGAACTTGCTCTGCTTGGCAGCAGCCTCATCGACCGGCTCTTCGTCTTCGTCGTCCCAATCCGGCTCGACCTGGGCCTTAGGCGCAGGCTTCGAAGTCTTGTTGCGTTTCGAGAAGTTGTACTCGTGATCCTCCGGCAGAGACTCTACCATGGCACGAATAGCAGCCGAATCAGCAAGACCGCCCAGGTACTCACCCAGATCAATCTTGTTCAGGATCTCATCCGTGAAGTCAACGATTTCGCCCTTCTGAGGCGTTACGGTATACGATGTGTTCTGATCGCCACCGTTACGAGTGATACGGAACACCGTATCCAGGATAGTGCCATTGTCCTCAAAGTAATTCTGAACGTGGACAAACAGCGTCGGTGTGTTGATGATAACACCAACGTTCGGCTCTTCAACCTCAGTGCCATCCTTACGCTTGTAAGAGCGTGTAGCGGGCACCCAGCTAACAGGAACGCTACGGCCACCAACCTTGCCCATAACAGGCTCGACTTCGACAGCAACAGCGACCTGCTTCATTGAAGGCTCCCAGCCTAGATCAAGCAGTGCGTCATCAGCGTCTTCGCCGTGCCATGCCTTGGGTGCGACGAAGTTCTCCATGAACTTGCCCGCGCCTTTGACAACATGCATCGGGATGGCAGGAACGTCGTTCCAATCCGTTACAAACTGAAGATAACGCTTCTCGCCATCCTTCCAGAAAAACTTGGTCTGGAACGAGCGGCCACCTGATGAAGACTTGGCCTTGGCAGTACCTTCACTACCGGTTGAGATACCCTTCGGGAAATTCGCCATTCTGATCCTCCTTGGATGTGTTCTTTGGCTTAACTGAAGTGTAGCAAATGAGTGAGACTAGCGTCCGAGGTAAGCCTTCTGGGCGTCAGTAAGATCAGAAACTGACTTGACGCCAGCCTCCTTGACTACTGCCCGGATTGCCTCAGATTCGTCCTTCTGGACGACCTGGATTTTCTCTACGGACTGGTATTTCTTGAATGCCATTTTGGCCTCCTTTGCTACTTATTATAGGCTTGTTTTGGCCAGAAAGTACGGCTTTGCGCGTTCGATCAGAGCCTCAATTTCAAGGCCATCTAGGTCACCCATATCAGCCTTTTCGCCCTCTGGTGGAGGCACGATACGGACATTCGCTCGGCTACTCAAAGACTCAGCTAGCTTCTTCTGAGCGCTCTGTCCGGCAACATCATTGTCGTACGCCAGCAGCAGCGGGCCTTGGTAGCTCGCTAGCACATTCTCCTGCTCTCGGGAAATTGTGGCACCGAACGTAGCTACGGCAGGGTACCGACACTGATGCAACTTCATGACGGTAGCGAACGACTCGACCACCAACAGAGGTGCACGACTATACTTAACGCGATCCCAGTTGTATAACGAGTATTGCTTCGGGAAATCATCGGTGTTAACATACTTGGGTTTCAAATCTTCCATCCATCGGGCCTGCCACCCCACCAATTTATCATTCCACCAGTGCGGAATGATGATAGCTTCGCCCCGGAGCTTATCTTTCCAATTGTAGTTACGAGCGTAACCCAGATCGAAAGAGCAAGCAGTGTCATACCAAATCCCCCACTTATCCAATACCCACTGGCGGGGCGCAGGGTCGTTCAGGTACGCAAGCCTATATCCCTCGATTAACCGGTCTGGCATCCAGGGCAGTGTGGACGGACGCCGGAACGTCTCTGTATGCGACCGGGCGGCGATGTTCTTGAACTTACGCTTCCAATTCTCGATGGGCGCGTCTGTGCTAACATCAGAATACTGGGCAAGCCAGTTGATAGCATTGGTACGATCCAGATCTAAGCACTTCTGAACCAAAAGGGGCAGAGCGCCACCACCACCACAGGTGAAACAATGCCAAGTATATGTCTCTCGGTTTATCGAAAAGTGTGCATCGCTGCGATCACCGCCATGTTCCGGCAGCGGGCAGATAGCCCAATCCTCGTCACCGATCTGATTGGCCACGATCCCAAGCGCAGACTCTACGTCGTCAAGCCTGAGATCAGCCTCGCGGACATCTCTCCAGCTAACTCTATTCATCGGCCAGCCCTACGCATCGGATCGTGCACGAGTGCTCCAGAGCGGTAGCGAAATCGAACATAGGAGACGGGCCGTTCCTAGCTTTGACAGTGCCTAGAGTAAACGCTCCGATCCTCCGCTGATCCTCTAGCTGGGACGTAGCTACCACCAGATCTGCGAACTGCATGATCTTATCTGTGTTAGCAGAAGTCTCCATACCAAAGTTATGGCTCTTCTTTTTCTTATCAGCCTCTCGATTACGCTGATGAGCGATGACCAGTGCACCGGGTAGGGCGTTGGCCCATTGCTTCAGGGGCGCACAAATCGATGCATCCCTCTCCTGGGCACTCGGAAACTTGCCAGGGATATAAATGAAGCTGAACTGGTCTACGAACACCGTAGTAGGGTTGTACCTGTCAGCGGTAGCTCGAATGGCAGCCAGCGTTGTTTCGTCCGGCTTCGGCTCAATGAGATGTAGCGTACCCAGGGACTCGCTCATCAATTCGTTATACACCTCACGCATGGCCTCAAGCTCGTCTTCGGTCAGCATCGTATTATCAAACCGGTTCCAAGCCGTCTTAGTGGCGTAAGCGATGTATCGAGACATAATCTCATCGGCTGTTAGCTCCATGGTCAGGAAGACAACATTATGTCCGACCATTGCTGCGTGATGCGCCGCGATCATGATTAACCAGGACTTGAAGCCACCTGGGCGTCCTTCGATCACAGTCAGCCCTCTGTACCCGCCCAGCTTCTTATCGACCAGCGGGAAGCCGGTGGTAATACGAGTCATCGTTCCGGCCTGAGCGCGGTTCTTGTAGAACTCGACAATATCGTCGCCCGTCATCTCGGTTGGAGTAAAATGATACCCTCCGTAACTACCAGT
>Ga0105240_10009002_pt1 | contig 14188 bp, 11 predicted proteins | sample KBSC54metaG_FD_80426 | JGI IMG/M metagenome (GOLD analysis project Ga0105240, IMG submission 80426) | Corn rhizosphere microbial communities from Kellogg Biological Station, Michigan, USA - KBS C5-4 metaG | ecosystem: Host-associated > Plants > Roots > Rhizosphere > Soil | place: Michigan, USA... | reverse complement strand
TTTCCCTCTTCAAGATATACGGCCCCATGCGCCTCTCCAACCGCACTGACGATTCCCTCCGCAAAGTCACTTTGGAACCCGGCGCGGCCCTGCACGCCGAAGGTTCCTGTCTGATCAAGTTCGGCAATACCCATGTGCTGGTAACGGCCAGCCTGGAAGAAAAAGCCCCGCCCTTCCTCAAAGGGTCCGGCAAGGGCTGGGTGACAGCGGAATATGGCATGCTGCCCCGCTCCACCCACGACCGGACGCGGCGCGAGGCGGCCGCGGGCAAACAGTCCGGCCGCACCCAGGAGATTCAACGTCTGGTCGGCCGCTCGCTTCGGGCGGTGTGCGATCTTTCGGCTCTGGGCGAACGCCAGATTGTGATCGATTGCGATGTGCTGCAAGCCGATGGCGGCACCCGCACCGCGTCCATCACCGGTGGTTATGTGGCGCTGGCCCAGTGCCTCAGCTTCATGCAGAAGACCGGCCTGCTCAAAACGCCCGTGTTGAAGGACCATGTCGCGGCGGTAAGCTGCGGCATCGTCAAGGGCGTGCCCATGCTGGATCTGGATTACAGCGAAGATTCCACCGCCGAGACCGATGCCAATTTCGTGCTGACCGGCGCGGGCGGGCTGGTGGAAATCCAAGGCACTGCCGAAGGGGCGCCCTTCAGCGAAGACGAGTTGGCGCAACTGCTGCGCCTGGCGCGCAAAGGCATCGGCGAGCTGGTCGATCTGCAGAAACAGGCGCTTGCGTGAGACTGATATGAGATTGCCGCGCGGCAGTGTGTTGATCGTCGCCAGCCACAATCCGGGCAAGGTGCGCGAGATCAAGGCATTGCTGGGTCCGCATGGCATCGAACCAGTGGGCTCCGCCGATCTCCATCTGCCCGAACCGGAAGAGACCGGGCTCACCTTCGCCGCCAATGCCGAACTGAAAGCGCGCGCCGCCGCCGATGCCGGCAAGCATCCTGCGTTGGCGGACGATTCCGGATTGTGGGTGAATGCGCTGAACGGCGACCCCGGCATTTATTCGGCGCGCTGGGCAGGCCCCACGAAAGATTTTTCCATTGCCATGGCGCGGGTCGAGCGTGAATTGCTGGAAAAGAAAGTCCACGACTTCTCCGCCAAATTCGTCTGCGCCTTGTCCATCGCCATGCCGCCTCGTGATGGCAAACAAGGCGAAATGCAGACCTTCGAAGGCGAAGTGCATGGCCGCTTGACGTTTCCGCCACGCGGCACACATGGTTTCGGTTATGATCCGATCTTTATTCCCAATGAAGGAAAGTTCGGGGATATGACCTTCGGCGAAATCGATCCGCATGCCAAGAATGCCATGAGCCATCGCGCACGGGCTTTCGAGAAGCTCCTGCACAGCGGCATCTTGGCCGAATCCTACTAGTTATGTTGGTTGCGCGGCCCCGGGCGCGGACGCGCCCAATTATACAATGGGCGCCTCCGGCGCCGCTCGGAAAACCGCTGCACACTTTTCCTGGCCGCGCTCCATGACCTTCGGCATTTATGTGCACTGGCCGTTTTGCGCCGCCAAGTGCCCCTATTGCGACTTCAACAGCCATGTCCGCACCGCCGTTGACGAAGATGGCTGGGTCGATGCCATCGCGCGCGAGCTGGACTGGACTGCACAGGCTCAGGGCGATGATCGCCCCATTGTCGAAACGATTTTCTTCGGCGGCGGCACGCCATCCATGATGCGGGGCCGGTCGGCGGCGCGCATTCTGGATAAGATTTCGCGCCTTTGGCGGATGGCCAATGATGTCGAAATCACCTTGGAAGCTAATCCCGCCAGCGCCGATGCCGCGCGCTTTGCCGATTACCGCGCCGCCGGGGTCAATCGTCTGTCGCTGGGTATGCAAGCGTTAAATGATGCCGACCTGAAATTCCTGGGGCGTCTGCACAACGCCGCCGAAGCACGCGCCGCGCTCGGCCTGGCGATGGCCAATTTCGAACGGGTCTCGCTGGATCTTATCTATGCCCGGCCCGGTCAGAGCGATGCGCAATGGCGCGAGGAATTGAAACAAGCCCTGGCATTCGGCACTGATCATTTGTCGCTCTATCAGCTCACCATCGAGCCGGAAACGCCGTTCGCGCTGCTGCATCGCAATGGTCAGCTGCGCATTCCCAACGACGATCTGGCGGCGGGGCTTTACGAAACCACCCAGGAACTGACCGAAGCGGCGGGCCGTCCCGCCTATGAAATCTCCAACCATGCCCGCCCCGGTTCGGAGAGCCGCCACAATCTGATCTATTGGCGTTACGGCGATTATGCCGGCGTGGGTCCCGGCGCGCATGGGCGGTTGGTGCTGAACGGCAAACGTATCGCCACCTCCGCCCTCCGCCTTCCCGAACGCTGGCGCGAAGCAGTGGCGAAAGGGGACAAAGCCTTCGCCGATTTCACAATGATCGAAGATGCGGATGCGGCGCGCGAGCATCTCTTGATGAATCTGCGTCTTCACGAAGGTGTCGATCTTGCGGCCTATCAGGTGCGTTGGGGCCAGCACCCATCGCCAGAAAAAATCACGCCGCTGATCGGGCAAGGCATGCTGCACCAGGACGGCGATATTCTTTCCGCTACGCCGCAGGGGCGGTTGGTGTTGAACGCCGTAATTTCAGCGTTGCTGAACTAGAAACTGCTCGACTGGAACGTCCGTGGTGCCGGGCTGGCGACGTGGAAGCCGTCGGCCTGCACTTCCAGCACGGCAAGCCCGCGTTCCGACGTACCATCGGCGTTGAAGCGGAAGATGCCGTTGACGCCGCCGAACCCGTTGGGGTCCATCAGCGCGGCGGAGGTGAAACGGTGATAGGGCGTACCATTGGACAAGAGCGCCACCAGCGACACCGCGTCATAGGCCAGCGAAGCCAGCTGCGGCGGGGCCGCGCCATACACCGCCCGGTATTTGTCGTTGAACGTATTGTCGGCATTGGGTTCGGGCGCAGCGAACCAACCGCCGGTCAGCGCCTGCTCCTTCACTGTGCCCGGATCGTCCCACAATCCCGTGCCCAAGAGTTTGACCTTGGACGGATCGAGGCCGTTGAACGCCAGCGACGGCGCGATGGCGCGCAGCACGTTGCCGCCTTGCGCGATCATCACCGCATCGGCATTGCTTTTGGCGATGGCGGCAGAGGGCGCCATCACGGTGTTGGTGCTGGGCGTGAAATGCTCAATGTCCACCGTGGTCGCGCCGGCGCTTTTCACCGCATCGGTGAAGGCAGCGGAGATCAGATCGCCATAGGCTGTCTGGGGCACCATCGCCGCGAAATTGTGATGACCCTGAGAAACGGCGTAATTCACCACTCGCTTGACTTCGCTCTGCGGCAGGAAGGAGAGCAGATAGACACCATTGCCCGCCACGCTGCGCTCGGTCGAAAAGGCCAGGACCGGAATGCCGCGATCCCGCGCGATGGGCCCGACGGCGGCGACGGAGGGACCGAACAGGGGCCCCACAATGATTTCCGCGCCCTGACCCAACAGCTTGACCGCCGCGGCGCCCGCCGCGTCCGGCCCCGTGCCTTCGTCGGCGGTGATCAGGAGGATGTTGCTGTTGCCGCCGTCGAACAGCGCCAGCGACGCCGATTTCAGCATTGCCGCCGCCAGGTTGCGGGTGGCCGGATTGCTGCTGGAGAAGGGCAGGATGACGCCTACTCTGATGGGCGTGACCCCCGGCGGGGTGTTGGGCAGGCGGAAATAGGAGGGCAGGTCCTTGTCCAGGGGATTGCCCGCCACGGGCGGCGGGGGCGCCACCACTTTGGGGGGCGGCGGAGGCGGTGGGGTGCAGCCGCTTAATGCCGCTATCGCGGTCAGGCCCAGAATGGCAAAAAGGCGGGCCCATGAGGCTTTGGGGCGGACGGTATCAATCATCAACAAGTTCCCGAGGTCCCATGCGCGGTGTGAACCTATGAAAGGCGACAGTAAGGCGCGTAATCCCGCCGGTAAACCGCAACATATGGGCGATTTGAAGGACGGGCCTAGTCTTCTGGCGCCGGGTCTTTACGTCACGGCCACGCCCATCGGCAATGCCCGCGACATCACCCTTCGGGCGTTGGATGTTCTGAAAGGGGTCGATCTGATCGCCGCCGAAGACACCCGCGTCACCGCCAAGCTGCTTGCCATTTACGGCATCTCCAAACCACTCACCGCGTACAATGATCACAATGCCGCCCGCGAGCGGCCACGTCTTCTGGGACGGTTGCGTGACGGCGCGCGCATCGCCCTGGTCAGCGATGCGGGAACGCCTTTGGTCAGCGATCCCGGTTTCAAGCTGGTGCGCGAAGCCATCCAGGACCGGTTGCCGGTCCATGCCGTGCCGGGCGCGTCGGCGGCACTGACCGGACTGGTCCTGTCGGGCCTGCCATCCGACCGCTTCCTGTTCGCAGGCTTTCTTCCGTCCAAAGCGGGCGAACGCCAGAGCGCCTTGGAAGAATTGAAAGCGATCCGCGCCACCTTGATCTTTTTCGAGTCCGGCCCACGCCTGGCCGAAAGTTTGAAACATATGTCGGAGATATTGGGCATGCGCAGCGCGGCGGTGGCGCGCGAGCTCACCAAGCTGCACGAAGAGTTGCGCCGCGGCACCTTGGCCGAACTGGCGCAATCCTATGAGAGCGCACCCACGCCAAAAGGCGAAGTGACGTTGCTGGTGTCACCTCCGCATGACGGCGAGGCCGACATGTCGGCGGTCGATGCCGCGCTGGACGCGGCGCTTCCATTCATGCCGCTCAAGCCCGCATCGGAAATGATCGCAAACCTGACCGGCGTTTCGCGCAAGGATGTCTATGCACGCGGGCTCGAGAAGAAGAATGGCTGACCGCAGGCTGGCCGAAGCGCGCGGTCATCGCGGCGAGGCCTGGGCGGCCTGGTGGCTGAGACTAAAAGGTCATCGGATTCTGGGCCGGCGCGTAAAAACCCATGCCGGCGAAATCGATCTGATAACCTTATGTCCCTTCGGCCCGGTTTGCTTTGTCGAGGTCAAGGCGCGGGCCTCCGCGCGCGCCGCCGCCGAAGCCGTTACACACGAGCAGCGGACTCGCATTGCCCGCGCGGCCTCCTTATATCTCGCATCCCGGCCAGCCCTGGCCCGGCGTGGGGCAAGGTTCGATATTGTCACGATAGCAGGACTGCCCAGGCATCTGCCGGATGCCTGGCGATTGGATGGATAAGACCATGGCTTTGACCGTCGCGATCCAAATGGACCCGATCGAGAAGATCGATATCGGCGGCGATTCCACCTTCGCGCTGGCGCTGGAAGCCCAGGCGCGGGGTCATGGCCTGATCTATTACGGGCCGCGCGATCTTTCCTTCAATGAAGGAAAAGTGACCGCGCGCGCCAAACCGCTCACGGTCCGCGCCGTGAAGGGCGATCACTTCGCGCTGGGCGAATCGTTCGTTTATGATCTCTCCGCCGCCGATGTGGTGTTGATGCGCCAGGATCCGCCATTCGACATGGCCTATATTTCAGCCACGCATCTGCTCGAGCGCATTCACCCCAAGACCTTGGTGGTCAATGATCCGCGCGAAGTGCGCAATGCGCCGGAAAAATTGTTCGTCACCGAATTCGAAGACTTCATCCCGCCCACTCTGATCACCAGCGATGCGCGCGAGGTGCGCGATTTCCGAGAGCGCCACAGCGAAATCATCATCAAGCCGCTATACGGCAATGGCGGCGCGGGCGTTTTCCGCGTCGGACCGGGCGACGAGAATCTGGGATCGCTCTTGGAGATGTTCACCCAATTCTACCGCGAGCCGGTGATCGTGCAGCGCTACCTGCCGGAAGTGCGCAAGGGCGACAAGCGCATCATCCTGGTGGATGGCGAATTCGCAGGTGCGATTAACCGGGTGCCCGCCAGCGGCGAAGCGCGCTCCAACATGCATGTGGGCGGGCGGCCGGAAAAAACAGAGTTGACGCAGCGTGAACGGGATATTTGCGCTGCCATTGGTCCGGAACTGAAACGCCGCGGATTGATTTTCACTGGGATAGACGTGATCGGTGATTACATGACCGAGATCAACGTGACCTCTCCCACCGGCATTCACGAAGTCAAACGCTTCGGCGGCGCCGATATCGCCAAGCTGGTGTGGGATGCGATCGAAGCAAAGATCCGCAGATGATCACCCTCCGCAGATCGGGCGAACGAGGTGTCACCAAAACGCCTTGGCTGGATTCAAAGCATACTTTTTCGTTCGCCGACTATCACGATCCGGGCTTTCTGAGTTTCGGTGCGTTGCGCGTGATCAATGAAGACTGGATCGCGGGCGAAGCCGGATTTCCGCCTCATCCCCACCGCGATATGGAAATCGTCACCTACATTCTGGAAGGCGCCCTCCAGCATCAGGATTCCGGCGGTGGTGGCGGCACCATCCGTCCGGGCGAGATCCAGCGCATGAGCGCGGGCTCCGGCATGGTCCATGCCGAATTCAACGCGGCGCGGGAACGGTGTCATTTGCTGCAGATCTGGATCCTGCCATCGCGCCGGGGCATCGCGCCCTCCTACGAACAAAAGACATTGGACATCGCGGCGATCACCAACAAATTCGCTCGCATCGCCAGCCCCAACCCGCAGCCCAATGAAGTGCGCCTGATGCAGGATGCCGAAATCTGGGCCGCGCGCCTGGATGCCGATACGGAAGTGATCCATTCTCTGGTGCATGGCCGCCGCGCCTGGGTTCAGGTCGCCAAAGGCGAAGTCATGACCGGCGGGGAAATCTTGAAAGCCGGCGACGGGGCCGCGATCACCGATCAGGACCAAGTAGTCCTCTGCTCGAAAACGCCCAGTGAAGTATTGTTGTTTGATCTAGCCTAAATACGAAAGCGCAGGCTTTCTACCCCCGTTCGGCGAAGCCGCTGACGGGGAAGATGTCTGCTAGCGGGCTTGCCCGCGTGGCAGACAGATGGGGGCAAAAATTACCTCACCAATCCAAACCGACTCTTATACCGCGCGTCGATGCCCGACAGCGGGAAATAGATGAAGACATCGGTGGTACCGAACTGGCGGTCGATCACCGCGCCGTCACCGATGCGGCAGCCCGCCCGCACATAACCTTTGAGCAGCGGCGGCAGGCTGCGCAGGCCTTCGCGGGGCTCGATCGTATCTTTCGCCATGCGGTTCATGTTCACGAACAGTTCAGGCCGCGCGCGGACATTCAATTCCGCCGGCATGGCGTGGAAGTGATGCAGATAGGACAGCGGCAGCGCCAAGGCATCGGGATCATTGCCCGCCAGGCTGGCGCAGCCGAACATCAGGTCGATGTCGAACCGCGCGACATAGGCCATCAGGCCTTTCCACAGCAGCTGCATGGTGCCGGGACGGGCGCGATAGCTTTTCAGTACGCAGGAACGGCCCAGCTCCAGATATTTGGTGTCGGCCGGCAGGCCGTTCAGCATCGGCGCAATGTCATATTCGCTGGAGGTGTAGAAACCGCCGGCCCGCGCCGCATCTTTTTCGCGCGTCAGCCGATAGGTGGCGACCACCAGAGGCTGGCCGTCTTCGCCATGGGCTTCGCGGTCCACCACCAGAAGATGATCGCAGACATCGTCATACTTATCGAAATCACGGCCCGCTTCGCGCATCTGGGGCGAGGGGATCGCGGTCATCTCTTCATAGAAGACGGAGTAGCGGAGCCGCTGGGCCAGCTCGACCTCATGCTCGGTCTCAGCCAGGCGCACTTCCAGGGCGCCGGAGATGGCCAGAACCGGCCATTGCTCGGCGCGGCCTTCGAAAGGTCCCGCTTCGTAGATATTGACCACGCAAACCCCTTTTGGGCGCTGCCGCGACACCGGGATATGCCGGTTCTGCGACAGATTTATAATCTAGCCCAACGGGTTGGGACCGCGCAACGGATTGTGACAGCGGGTGTCGGTCAGGCGGGTTTCTGAAGTCGCGTCAGCGTCCAGAACAGCAGCAGCGCGGGAATCCCGATGGCCCCGCAGCCCAGGAAGAACAGAGCATAAGCCGGCATTAATCCGAAATGGGACGCCAGGCTCTCGACCGCGGCGCCCGAGAAACCTTTGAGGATCTTGCCCGCCCAGGCATAGGTCGAGGACAAAAGCGCATATTGCGTCGCGGTATAGCCCAGGCTGGTAAGGCTCGACATGTAGGCCACCAGGGTCACCCCGGCCAGCGCGATGGCGAAATTGTCCAGCCCCATCACCACCGCGAAACTGAGGGGATCATGCGCGAAGGGCAGCACGGCATAGAGCGCGGTGCCCAGCATCTGGCTGGTGCAACCCAAGAGCACGGCCCGCATCAGCCCCAGCCGCAGCGACAGATATCCGCCGGCCGCCACGCCCAGAAATACACCCACCAGGCCGATGCTGCCGCGCACCGCGCCAACCACATCCTTGCTCAGGCCCAGATCGACATACATAGGATTGTACATCGGGCCGCTGACGAAGTTGGGCAGTTGGAAAAGACTGATCGCGAGCAGGATCAGAACCGCATGCGTGCCATGGGTCTTGAAAAAAACAATGAAGGGCCCGGCGACCGCGTCGAAAAATCCCCGCGGGGTCCAAAGCGGCGTCTCCGCGCCTTTTTGCTGCATCACCTGATCGGCCTTGATCGGCTCGGCCGCCACGAAAATCGCGGCAAGCCCGATGGCCATCATCGCGCCATAGATCACATAGGCCTCATTCCAGCCGACGCGCTGGGCGATCGGCAGGATCACCGCCTCGCTGGCAAGCAGCGCTGTGCGATATCCGAATGTGTAGCCGGAGGTGAGAAGCCCCAATTCATCGGGGTCGCGCGCGCTTTCGATCCGCCAGGCGTCGATGGCGATGTCCTGGGTCGAGGACGCGAAGGCCGCGATCAGGGCGAACACGCCCAGCATGACCAGGCCGTGACCGACGCCCGCCCAGGCCATCCCCATCAATCCGCCGGCGACGACCAATTGCGCCAGCGCGATCCAGCCGCGGCGGCGCCCCAGCCTGGACAGAAGCGGCACGCCGACCCGGTCCAGGATCGGCGCCCACAGGAATTTCAGCGAATAAGCCAGTCCCACCCACGACAAAAAGCCGATCGCGGACAAAGCGATGCCTTCATCGCGCAGCCAATAGCCGAAGGTGTTGCCCACCAGAACGAAGGGCAGGCCCGACGAAAAGCCCAACACCGTCATGGTGAGGGTTTGGGGACTCAGATATTCGCGGAAGGAATAACGGCGGCGCGCGGTCATGCCGCCGCAGTATGGGGCAGTCCTTCGCCCGAGGGAAACAGCGCCTGGAATATTTCCTCAAGCTCGGCGGGATCGACCGGCTTGGTAAGAAAGCCGTCCATACCCGCGTCGCGGCAGGCGCGCTTGCCGGTCTCCAGTGCATCGGCGGTCAGCGCCACGATCGGCACCCGGGGACTCCCGTTCTTTGCTTCCATCTCGCGGATGGCGCGCGCGGCTTCGATCCCGTCCATGCCCGGCATGTGAATGTCGGTGAGCAGAAGATCGAAGGCCTCGTTTTCCAGAGTGGCGACCGCCGCACTGCCGGTGGCGACGTCCCGCACCTGATGGCCGCGCCGGCGGAGCAGCTCGCGGATCAGAAGCGCGTTCACCGGATTGTCTTCCGCCAGAAGAATTTTCAGGCCGGAACGGGCAGGTGCGCTCGAAGGTGGAAGATCGGCAGGCCGGTCGGAGGACGCCGGTTTTGTGCCCACCGGAATCTTGCCGGCGCGGTTCATGGAAAGGCAGAAATTGAGCTGCTCCGCCAGCGAGGCCTCGCGGATGGGCTTCACCAGATAACCGGCAAAGCCCATGGCATTAAGGTCTTTCAACCGCGAGCGCGCGGCAGGCGTCACCATCACCAAAGTTGGTATCGACAGATCCGGCGGCACCAGCGGATCGGGGGCGCTGTCGGTGCCGGAATCGATCAGCACCGCATCGATCTTTCCGGCCTCGATTTTTCCTGGCGGCAGCTGTGAAAAATTCAGACCCTCGCCGCCTTGGGTCTGGATCTGAAGGCATAGGCCTTCGCGCAGCATTTTGTTGCGGCTGATGATGGCGATGCGCTTGCCGGTGAGCGGCGGGGCATCGCTGCCGGCCGGCCGGATCGCCAATGTCGGCAGGGTGAACCAGAAAATCGAACCATGCTCGGGGCCGGGTTCGATACCGATCTGGCCGCCCATGGTCTCGACCAGACGCTTGGAAATGGCCAACCCCAATCCCGATCCGCCGAATTTGCGGGCATGGCTGGAATCGGCCTGAACGAATTCCTGGAAAATTTCCTGGCGCTTTTGCGGCGGCACGCCCACGCCGGTGTCGCGGACCTCCACCCGCAGGACATCGCAATCCTTTGCTCTGGTCATCGACAGTGCCACGCAGACCCCGCCCGTCTCGGTGAATTTGACGGCATTGCCCATCAGATTGGTGAGCACTTGGCGCAGGCGCACCTGATCGGCGCGGATCGCCTGGGGCACATCCCGCGCCACGGTGGTGGTGATTTCGATATTCTTGGCATGCGCGCGCGGGCCCAGGAGTTCGGCCACGCCCGCCGTCACGCCGCGCACATCGACTTCGTCTTCGTCAAGAGTCAGCGTGCCGGACTCGATTTTGGAGAAATCCAGAATATCGCCGATCAGAGTCAGCAGCGCTTCGCCCGATTGGGTGATCGCTTCGGCATAAGTCCGCTGTTCCGGCTTTAGGTCGGTCTCCAGCAAAAGACGTCCCATGCCCAGCACGCCATTCATGGGCGTGCGGATTTCGTGGCTCATGGTGGCCAGGAAGCCCGATTTCGCGCGGCTGGCGGCTTCGGCATTGTCGCGCGCTTCGGTCAAGGCATCTTCCAGCGCTTTGCGCTCGGTGACATCGCGGCCCACGCTTTGCACTTCGATCAGCCGGCCCTGACCGTCGCGCACCGCATAATCTTTCCAGGAAATCCAGCGCCAGCCGGCGGTGGTGCGCACATGCTGGTCGTAATTGGCCTGTCCGCGCGCCAGATCGCCGAAACTGCCGAACAGAGGAGCACGGCTTTCCGGATGAAGCTCCGGCGCGAAGGGATAGCCGATGGCGCGCGCCGGCTCGAGGCCGAACAGTTTGAAGAAAGCGTCATTGGCATAAGTGAGACGGCTGGAAGCATCGCGCCGGAAAATCGCGTCGCCTTGCGCATCCACCAGCCCTTTGTAGCGGATCTCGCTTTGATAAAGCCGCGTGTTGGCTGCCGCGGCATTGCGCAGCGAATTTTCCAGCCGCTGCGCGGCAGCGCGCATGTCGTCGGCCTGCCGCGTCAGCATCACATTGCGCTCGCGCGCGTGGAGCAGGTTGGAGATCAGGAAGGCCAGGGCCACCACCAGAAGTGCGCCGAAACTGGCCGGTGACACGATGGTGAGGCGGCCGGACAGCATGATGTCCCCCACCGCCACCACCAGCATCGAGCCCGCAACGGTGCCGAACACAATTCTGATTGCCCGCGCCGCCGTCACGTGAACCGCTTCTTTCCGTTTTCCCGGATTTGCCGCCGGATTTTGACCTTGGACCTGTACAGAAAGGCTAAAGTTCCTTGGTTACCGGCCGTTAAGGTCGCGGCCCGCGCCGGCAGCAGATATTGCTTATAATTATCAATGACTTATCGCGAGGTCCGGCCAGGCCGCCCGGCCCGTCACAAAAGCTTTGCAGAACTGTGATGTTCGTGGCGTGAGACCCGTGTGAATTGGCGCCATCCGCTCTTCCAGGCACCACAAAAATATGGCCGATATTGCCTTGACCGAAGCAACCGCCAACGCCGATCTGGCAACCCGGGCAGAGATCACGCGTCGCGCGGGCCGCGGCGACGCCCGCTTCCATTTTCTCACCCTGGCTGCCGCCACCGCGGTGCTGCTGATCTTTATCGGCGTCATCATCTCGCTGGTGATCGGCGCATATCCGGCCATCCGGGCCTTCGGCCTTTCCTTCGTATCGTCCAGCGCCTGGGACCCCACTGACGATCAGTTCGGCGGCCTGCCATCGATCTACGGCACGTTGGTCACCTCCGTAATCTCGATGCTCGTCGCCGTGCCGGTCGGCATCGGCATTGCCATCTTTCTCACCGAACTGTGCCCGCGCATGCTGCGCCGCCCCATCGGCATCGCCATCGAATTGCTCGCCGGCATTCCGTCGATCATCTACGGCATCTGGGGCCTGTTCGTCTTCGCGCCCTGGTTTCAGGAGCATGTCCAGCAGCCCATCATCGATGCCACCGACGGCGTCCCCGTGATCGGTTCGCTGTTCAGCGGGCCGCCCTATGGCATCGGTGTTTTCACCGCCGGCCTGATCATTTCCATTATGATCCTGCCTTTCATCTCGGCCGTGACCCGCGACGTATTCGAAACCGTCCCCGCCATGCTCAAGGAAGCCGCATACGGCCTGGGCTGCACCACGTGGGAAGTGATGTGGCGGGTGGTGCTGCCTTATGCCCGCACCGGCGTGGTGGGCGGCGCGATGCTGGCCTTGGGCCGCGCGCTGGGTGAAACCATGGCGGTCACGTTCGTGATCGGCAATGCCCACAAGATCCATGCCTCGCTGTTCGCACCGGGCACCACCATCTCGGCCACCATCGCCAATGAATTCACCGAGGCGACGTCCAAGCTCTACAGCTCCTCGCTGATCTTCATGGGCCTGATCCTCTTCTTCATCACCTTTATCGTGCTCGCCGCCGCCCAGCTGATGCTGCGCCGGATGGAACGCCAGGCAGGCGTCAAATGATCCTCTCACAGGCCCTTTACACCCGCCGGCGCTTCGCCAATTTGCTCTTCATCGGCCTGTCGATTGCGGCCGCTCTGTTCGGCTTGGTGTGGCTGGCTTTCATTCTGTCCGCCTTGCTGGCGGAAGGCTTTTCGGCGCTTTCGCCGCTGCTCTTCACCGCCTCGACGCCGCCGCCGGGTACGCCGGGCGGTCTTCTCAACGCCATCATCGGCAGCGTGCTGATGAGTGTGGCTGCCGTCTTCCTGGGCACGCCGATCGGCCTGTTCGCGGGCACCTATCTGGCGGAATATGGCAAATACACCCGCTTCGCCTTCGTGGTGCGGTTTGTGAACGACATTCTTCTGTCCGCGCCCTCCATCGTTCTCGGCCTTTTCATTTACGAGATCGTCGTGGTGCCGATGGGTCATTTCTCGGGTTGGGCCGGTATCCTGTCGCTGATGGTGATCGTGATTCCGGTGGTGGTGCGCACCACCGAGAACATGTTGATCCTGGTGCCGGGCGGCCTGCGCGAAGCGGCCACCGCCTTGGGCGCGCCGATGAGCTTCGTGATCCGCAGCGTGACCTGGAAGGCTGCGCAGGCCGGCATCATCACCGGCGTGCTTTTGGCGATCGCGCGCATTTCCGGCGAAACCGCGCCGTTGCTCTTTACCGCGCTCAACAACCAGTTCCTTTCCACCAATCTGAATGCACCGATGGCATCCTTGCCGGCGGTGATCTTCCAGTACGCGCTGTCGCCCTATAACGACTGGCACGCGTTGGCCTGGGCGGGCGCGCTGCTCGTCACCGCCACCGTGCTGGCCCTATCCATCTTCGCCCGTCTGCTCGAAAAGAAACGGAACTGATCCTATGGAAGCCGCGAATATCGCACCCACCAATGGTCTGCATGGCGAGAAGACCAAGATCGATATCCGCGATCTGTCCTTCTTCTATGGCCAGACCAAGTCCCTCAAGGGGATCACCCTGCCGCTCTATGACCGCAAGGTGACTGCGTTCATCGGTCCGTCCGGCTGCGGCAAGTCCACTTTGCTGCGCGCGATCAACCGCATCTATGAGCTTTATCCCAACCAGCGCGCCGAAGGTACCGTCACCCTGGACGGCGAAGACATTCTGGCGGTCAAGGATCTCAATCTCCTGCGCGCCCGCATCGGGATGGTGTTCCAGAAGCCGACGCCCTTCCCCATGTCGATCTATGACAACGTCGCCTTCGGCATCAAACTGTATGAGCGCCTGCCGAAATCCGAAATGGAAGGCCGCATCGAGGATGCTTTGACCCGCGCTGCGCTGTGGGGCGAAGTGAAGGACAAGCTCAACGCCTCCGGTCTGTCCCTCTCCGGCGGTCAGCAGCAGCGCCTCTGCATCGCCCGCACCGTGGCGACGCGTCCTGAAGTGATCCTGTTGGACGAGCCTTGCTCGGCGCTCGATCCGATCTCCACCGCCAAGATCGAGGAACTGATCGACGAATTGTCGGCCGATTACACCATCGTGATCGTCACCCACAATATGCAGCAAGCCTCGCGCGCCTCCGACTACACCGCTTTCA
>Ga0105240_10008998_pt1 | contig 14190 bp, 12 predicted proteins | sample KBSC54metaG_FD_80426 | JGI IMG/M metagenome (GOLD analysis project Ga0105240, IMG submission 80426) | Corn rhizosphere microbial communities from Kellogg Biological Station, Michigan, USA - KBS C5-4 metaG | ecosystem: Host-associated > Plants > Roots > Rhizosphere > Soil | place: Michigan, USA... | reverse complement strand
GAGGCCGGCGCCTCCGATTATCTCGCAAAGCCCGTCAACACCGAACAATTGCTGCTCGCCATTCGCATGTGGCTGCATCGCTGATCCCCAGGACTCAATGCCAGGACTCAATGATGGAGCATGAAAAGGTCAACATTCTTCTGGTCGACGATCAGCCGGCGAAATTGCTCGCCTATGAAGTCATCCTGAAGGAACTCGGCGAGAATCTCGCCGTCGCCACATCCGGCCGCGAAGCGCTCGAATACCTGCTCAAGAACGAGGTCGCCGTCATCCTGGTCGACGTCTGCATGCCCGAACTCGACGGTTTCGAGCTGGCTGCCATGATCCGCGAGCATCCGAGGTTCCAGAAGACCGCGATGATCTTCATCTCCGCGATCCAGGTCTCCGACTTCGACCGCCTGCGCGGCTACGAGATGGGCGCGGTCGATTATGTTCCGGTGCCCGTGGTGCCGGAAGTGCTGCGCGCCAAGATCAAGGTATTCGCCGAGCTCTATCGCAAGACGCGGCAACTCGAGCGGCTCAACACCGAGCTCGAGGACCGCGTGCGTGCGCGCACCGCGGAGCTGGAGAAATCCACCGTCCAGCTCGTCGAAAGCGAGCAGCGCCGCACCATGGCAATCGCCGCCGGCAAGATGGGCTCGTGGGACTGGGACTGGATCAACGGCGACTGGATGTGGGACGCCGGGCAGTACCGCATCTTCGGCGTCGATCCCCTCACATTCGAGGTGACATCGGAGAATATCCAGGCACTCCTGCATCCCGACGACGTCGATGGCTTCCAGAAGATCCTCGCACATGTCGAGAAAGGAGTGCGAACCTATGAGTCGGAATTCCGCATCGTTCGCCCCGATGGCGACGTGCGCTGGTGCGTCGGCTCGGCGGCCGCCACCGTCGACAGGGCCGGCCGGGTCGTGCGGCTCTCCGGCGTCACCATCGACATCACCGAGCGCAAGCGCGCGGAGGAGCGGCAGAACCTGTTGGCACGCGAGGTCGATCATCGCGCCAAGAACGCGCTGGCGCTGGCGCAATCCATCGTCCGCCTGACTCGGGCAAGCGAGGTCAAGGACTACGTCCAGGCCGTCGAGGGCCGGATCAGCGCGCTCGCGCGGGTGCATACCATCCTCTCGCTGTCGAACTGGGAAGGCGCCGAGATCGCTAATCTCGTTGCGGAGGAGATATCGCCCTATTCCAACAGCGGCCAGATCGAGCTTCATGGCGGCGAATTGCAATTGCAGCCGGCGACCGCGCAGACCCTCGCACTCGCGCTGCACGAGCTCGTCACCAACTCGGCCAAGTATGGCGCACTCTCCACCCTCTCGGGCCGACTCAGGATCAGATGGGACGTGCGCGGCGACGCGCTCCAGCTCGTCTGGGAAGAGCGCGGCGGACCGGCGGTGGAGAAGCCGATCTCCCGCGGCTTCGGCACGCGCAGCGTGATTGCCAGCATCGAAACCCAGCTCGGCGGCAAGGCCGAATTCGACTGGCGCGAGGAAGGCCTGATCTGCCGGCTGTCGGTTCCGCTGCCTAAAGCGGCGTTGTCGCGCGAATCCTTCCATCAAGGCGCGCCCGCAAACGCACGCGCCGTCGAGCAGGCGCTACGGACCGCCTAAAGCGCGATGGGATCAGGTCGAGTTGGAGCCGCGGGCTTGGTCTGCCCCCTCGCCCCGCTCTTGCGGGGAGAGGGTTGGGGTGAGGGGCCATCTCCGCGCGAAAGGTGAGAGAGGGATTCGCGGAAGCCCCCCTCACCCGAAATTCAAGCTGCGCTTGAATTTCGACCTCTCCCCGCAGGCGGGGCGAGGTGAAGCGAGCGCTGATTCAACCGAAAATCATCGCGCGCTAGCATCCTGTTCGTGGCGATTGCTGTGAATGCGGTGAGGAAAATATGTGAGCGTCATACAACTACACTGTCGTCCCGGACAAGCGAGCGAAGCGCGCGATCCGGGACTCATAACCACAGGCCGGAGCTATTTGGCGGCTGGTCAACGACCTCCCAAAATAACAGCCGCTTGTGGTAATGGGTCCCTGCTTGCCGTCTTCGCAGAAGCTTCGCCGGCCCTAAGCCGCAACCCCGGCGAAGCCTTGGCGTAGCCGGGTCGCAGGGACGACTACCGAGTATGTGGGAACGACGGTGCCACATACTCACCCATACACGAACGCCTTGTCATCCAGGTCGATCGCCGGAAACTCGCGCTGCTCGGTCCAGTAATCCTGGCTGTGCTGCCATTCGGCCTTGTCGCCGCGCTTGGGCAGGCGGTGCATGTCGCGCATCAGATAGTTCGGATTGAAATTCTCCGGATCGATCCACGACAGAAGCGGCATGTTGTGGTCTTCCGGACGCAACGCCGGCTCGACCTTCCGCACACCCTTCTCTTTCATATGCGTAAGCAGCCGGCAGACGAACTCGGCGACGAGATCGGTGCGCAGCGTCCAGCTGGCGCGAAAATAGCCGAACACCCACGCCATGTTCGGAACGCCCGTGAACATCGTGCCGCGATAGGTGACGGTCTCGGCGAAATCGAGCGGCTTGCCGTCGATGGCAAAACCGATATCGCCAAGGATGCTGAGATTGAATCCGGTCGCGGTGACGATGATGTCGGCGGGCAGCGTCTTGCCGGATTTCAGCAGAATGCCGTCCATAACAAAGCGCTCGATCTCGTCGGTGACGACGGAGGCCTTGCCGTCCCTGATGGTGTGGAAGAAATCGGCGTCGGGCACGAACGCGATGCGCTGCCGCCACGGCCGATAGCGCGGCGTGAAGTGCGTCGCGACATCGTAGTCGGGGCCGAGCACCGCGCTGATCTGGCCGATCAGCTCCTTCTTCACCTGCTCCGGCTCGGCGATGCAGCGGCGCGTGAACGCGTCCTGTTCGTAGGTAATCTTTCGCCGCACGATCTCGTGGATCCATTCCTCGTCGACCTCGAGCCGCCGCAGCTCCTCGGCGATCTCGATCGCGTTGCGGCCGAGGCGGAAGAAGGTCGGCGAGCGCTGCAGCATGGTGACATGCGCGCATTTGTCCGCGATGTTGGGAATCAGCGTCGCGGCGGTCGCGCCGGAGCCGATCACGACCACCCTCTTGCCTTCGGTCGCGAGATCATCGGGCCAGGTCTGCGGATGCACGACGCGGCCCTTGAAATCGCTCATGCCCTGCCATTGCGGCGTGTAGCCTTCGGAATGGCGATAATAGCCCTGGCACATCCAGAGGAAATTCGCCGTGATGATCACGGGCTCGAGGCTATCGGTCTTTTCGGCCTCGATGGTCCAGAGATTCGCCTCGCTCGACCAGCTCGCGTTCAAAATCCGATGCTTGTAGCGGATGTGTCTGGCGATGTCGTTCTCGTCGATCACCTCGCCCATGTAGGCGCGGATCTCCGCCGCGGTTGCGATCGGCGGGCCGACCCAGGGCTTGAAGCTGTAACCGAAGGTGTGAAGATCGGAGTCCGAGCGGATGCCCGGATATTTGTGCGTGAGCCAGGTGCCGCCGAAGCTTTCCTGGGTTTCGAGGATGACGAAGCTGGTGCCGGGAAGTTTCGTCTGCAAATGATAGGCGCTGCCGATGCCGGAAATGCCGGCGCCGACGATCAGCACGTCGAAATGCTCGGTTGATTGCGCCGCAGACGCAAATGTCCTGCGAGAGGCTTCTACGTTCATCTTGTTTCTATTCCCTGGGGGTTTGGCCGAAGGGTGAACTGAACGCCTGTTACGGTCAAGCACGCGTTGCCGCATACGCGATAATCAAACAGCGTTTGATACTTATAACGCATGATCCGGACCCGAAGGGCCGCGTTAGCGCAAAGTGGGCACCGGTTTTCCGGCAAGATCATGCGCAAACCTATAGCGCAAATCCCCATTGCCGGGCGGTCGACAAAATCCAGTCGCGATAGCGCGTCAGCGGTGTCACGCCGGTGAGGCCGCCGCAGCCAGCGCTGCCGTTTGGCCCGGTCGACCAGCTCACGACGCCGATGATCGTCGGCGTTCCCGCTTGATCCTCGAACACCGCCGCGCCGGAATCGCCGGTGCAGGCGCCAAGCCCCGCTTTCGTGCCCTGCCCGGCCGGATCGACCAGCCGAATTTGCAGCGTGCCGGGCTTGCCGGTCGCCGTAAGCGCTGCCGAGCGGATCACCCCCGCGCTCTTGCCGTCGCCGCGAATGGTGACGCCGACGCCGGCGATGGTGAAATGATTGCCGGGTTCGAGCGGCGACTGTGGAGCGCCGACCCTTGCCGGCGTTTTTCCTTTTGCCGGAATTTTGAGCCATAGCATCGCGACATCGGCGGTGGCGCGATGCGCCAGCATCTCCTGCATCTTGAAGCCGGGATGGATGACGACCGCCTTCACATCCTGCAACTCGGGCTTTCTGTCGGCGCCATATAGCACGATCTTGTATTCCGAGCCGGGCTGCACGCAATGCGCCACGGTCAGCACGAGCGAGGGCGCGATCAGGCTGCCGGTACAGAAATTGCCGCGCGAGCCGATGATGGTGACGATGGAACGGGCGATGTTGTCTGCGGCCGGCGCAGCGCCACCGACGATGGCGCCAGCGGGGATCGGCGATAGGAGCGCGACAGCGACAATAGCAGGCAGGATTCTCATCGGCTTTAGCCATAGCCGGCGTGGCGTCTGCCGCCAAGCCACCAGCCGGGCTGGCGTCGATGCCTTCAGCGTGTTAGCCGGTTTTGCGGCGAACTTCATGACTTGAGGGTTGGATGATCAAGGCGGTGATCTGGGATTTCGGCGGGGTACTGACCACCTCGCCATTCGAGGCCTTTGCGCGGTTCGAAAAGGAGCGCGGCTTTCCGGTCGACATCATCCGCCGCACCAACGCCGCCAATCATCTGGAAAACGCCTGGGCGAAATTCGAACGCGCCGAAATCGATGTCGAGGCCTTCGATCAATTGTTCGCGGACGAATCGCGCGCGTTTGGCGCGGAAGTCCGCGGCAAGGAGGTGCTGCCGCTGCTGCAAGGCGATCTGCGCCCCGAGATGGTGGAGGCGCTGAAGCGGATCAAGGCGCAATGCAGGACCGGCTGCATCACCAACAATCTGCCCGCCAACGCCATCGGCAGCACATCCGGCCGCTCGCTTTATGTCGCCGAAGTGATGGCACTGTTCGACCACATCATCGAATCCGCCAAGATCGGTCTGCGCAAGCCCGATCCGCGCATCTACCGGATGATGATCGAAGCCCTCAAGATCGATCCGGCCAAATGCGTCTATCTCGACGATCTCGGCGTCAATCTCAAGCCCGCACGCGAGATGGGCATGACCACGATCAAGGTGGTGAGCGCCCCGCAAGCGCTGGCGGAGCTGGAAGCGGCAACGGGGATGAGGTTGCGTTTGAATATAACTCGTCATGCCCGGGCTTGACCCGGGCATCCATCGCCCTTCGAAAGAAGTCTTGATTTTGATGATGGATGGCCGGGTCAAGCCCGGCCATGACGAAGGAAACTTGGTCGGCCACCTGACAACAAGGGCGGCAGCCTACTCCGCCGCCGACGCAATCCGCTCCGGGAACGCCGCGGCCAGCGACGCACGGTCGGGCTTGAGCACACCGCGCTCGGTGATCAGGCCGGTCACCAGCCGCGCCGGAGTGACGTCGAAGCCGTAATTCGCAACCGGCGAGCCCTCCGGCACGATCCGCACCGTTTCGATGCGGCCATCGGCGGTGCGGCCGGTCATGTGCGTGACTTCTTCACCGCCGCGCTGCTCGATCGGGATCTGCGTGACGCCGTCGGCCACGGTGAAATCGATCGTCGGCGATGGCAGCGCCACATAGAACGGCACGCCATTGTCGTGCGCGGCGAGCGCCTTCAGATACGTGCCGATCTTGTTGCAGACATCGCCATTGGCGGCGACGCGGTCGGTGCCGACGATGGCGAGGTCGACCTTGCCATGCTGCATCAGATGGCCGCCGGTATTGTCGGGGATCACGGTATGCGGCACGCCATGATGGCCAAGCTCCCAGGCGGTGAGCGAGGCGCCCTGGTTGCGCGGACGGGTCTCGTCGACCCAGACATGGATCTTGATGCCGCGCTCATGCGCCAGATAAATCGGTGCCGTCGCCGTGCCCCAATCGACTGTTGCGAGCCAGCCGGCATTGCAATGGGTCAGCACATTGACCACCTCGCCCAGCTTCTTCGCTGCGATCGCCTCGATCAGCGCGACACCATTTCTGGCGATGCCCTGATTGATGGCGACGTCTTCCTCCGCGATATCGTTGGCACGGGCATAGGCAGCATCCGAGCGCGCCGACGGCGGCAGCGGCCGCAGCACGCGGCGCATTTCGTCCAACGCCCATTTCAGATTGATCGCGGTCGGCCGGGTCGCGAATAGCCTGAGATAAGCGCGCTCGATCGCGGCATCGGATTTGTCGTCGCGCATGGCGAGCGCCATGCCATAGGCTGCGGTGGCGCCGATCAGGGGTGCCCCGCGCACTACCATCGTGCGGATAGCGTCGGCGGCGTCGGCGACGTTGGCCAGCTTCAGGATCACGAATTCATGCGGCAGCCGGCGCTGATCGATGGCGTCGACGGACCAGCCGTCCGCCGAACGCCAGATGCTGCGAAAATGCTTACCGTCGACCTTCATGGCACGCCTATCTCGCTTGCTGGCTTGAGCCCGAGCACGCGCCCCGCCACCGCGTCGAGCTTTTTCAACAGCTCCGGATCGCGCGCTTCCGGCGCCGTGATCAAAGCGGTATCGAGCGCGCGGTCGGAGCCGATCGGGCAGGCCTCATGCTCGCGCGGGAAATCCTTTGCCAGCCGCGCCACCAGCGCTTTCGCCTTGTCGGCATTGGAGGTCAGGACGCGGATGATGTCCTGCACCGTCACCGCGTCGTGGTCCGGATGCCAGCAATCGAAATCGGTCACCATCGCCACCGTGGCATAGCAAATCTCGGCCTCGCGGGCGAGCTTGGCTTCGGGCATGTTGGTCATGCCGATCACGGAATAGCCTGACATCTTGTAAGTCATGCTCTCGGCATAGGTAGAGAACTGCGGCCCCTCCATGCAGATATAAGTGCCGCCGCGCGCGATCGCGATACCCTCGGCCTCGGCGGCGGCGGCGAGATGAATGCGCAGCCGCGGCGAGACCGGATGCGCCATCGAGACATGCGCGACGCAACCCTTGCCGAAGAACGAGCTCTCGCGCTTGTGGGTGCGGTCGACGAACTGGTCCACCAGCACGAAAGTGCCGGGCGGCAGCTCGTCCCGGAAGGAACCGCAAGCCGAGAGCGAGACCAGGTCGGTCACGCCCGCGCGTTTGAGCACGTCGATATTGGCGCGGTAGTTGATGTCGGAGGGAGAGAGCCGGTGGCCCTTGTCGTGCCGTGGCAGGAACACGATCGGAAGCCCCGCGATGGCGCCATGGCGCACCGGCGCCGACGGCTCGCCCCAGGGGCTTTTGATCGCCTCCTCGCGCGCGTTTTCCAAACCCGGCAGATCGTAAATGCCGGAACCGCCGATAATGCCAAGAACAGCTTTAGCCATGCTCTCCCCACTGACGCAGGTTGAGCTATGCCAGTTTTGAGGCAAATTTGGAACAGCGCCGCGGCCACCTTCTCCGCTGTCATGCCCCGCTTCAAGCGGGGCATCCAGTATTCCAGAGACGTCAGAGTTTAACTGAGACGCCTCGGGAATACTGGATCGCCCGGTCGAGCCGGGCGATGACACCGAATAAATAGTTGACGGCCTTACGCCGCCTGCGCGAGCTGGCCGGCAACGAGGCGCTCCAGCGTCTCCACCGATTGGAAATTTTCCGGCGTGATCTCATCCTGCGGGATCATGAAATCGAACTCGGCTTCGACCCCCAGCATCAAATTGACCATGTCCATCGAGGTCAGGCCCGCATCGACCAACTTCGTGTCGGGCGCGATCTCAATCGTGATCGAGTTCTGCTCAAGGATCGATTTGACCAGAGCAACGATCCGGCCCTGAATGTCATTTGCGGCTTGCATGCCAACCTTCCAGTCACTTTACGTTAATGCGCGATGCGCTTGATCCAGCGCCTTGTCTTATAGCGCGGGCAATGTTGAAAAACCGTAGAGACGACTTGGCGTAAATCCTGCTTCTAATTTTAACGCTAACGCGATCGCAGAAAATCGAACCCGTCGAAACACGATGGGTTAACCGTCGATTTCGAATCGAGATCGTTTACCCTGAATTTCATCGACGTATTTGAATTAAATCCATAGCCTTGGGGTCCAATCGCAAACAATCGGATCATCGGCACGCATCCAATCCGCATATGGCGGAGATGCCCGATAAACCCCGGAGGCGGCGGCCATGAACATCCAGGAAGCGACTTTTCGTCAAAGAAGCGAAGACAGCGAAGCTACGCTGCTCGATCGAGGCCTCACCTTCACCGAGCGTACCGCAACGGTAGCCGCGGCCGCAGCGGCGGAAGCCGAGGAAGTCGATCAGAAAGGACGCTTCCCGAAAGCCGCGATCGACGCGGCGCGCGAGCGCAAGCTCCTGGGCGCGCAGATCCCGGTCGAGTTCGGCGGCTTCGGCGCCTCGATCTACGACATCACCGAGATGTGCTACACGCTCGGCCGCTCCTGCTCGTCAGCGGCGATGATCTTCGCCATGCACCAGACCAAGGTGGCCTGCCTGGTCCGTCACGGCAGCGGCAGCAAGTATCACGAAGCGCTGATGCGCCGCGTCGCGTCCGAGCAATTGCTGCTGGCCTCCTCGACGACCGAAGGCAACAATGGCGGCAACATCCGCTCCTCGGCGGCCGCGGTCGAGCACACCGACGCCGAGATTTCGCTTCTTCGCAACGCCACCGTGATTTCGTATGGCGCTGAAGCCGACGGCATCGTCACCATCGCTCGCCGCAACACCGACGCGGCCTCCTCCGATCAGGTGCTGCTCACGCTCACCAAGGAAAACTACACGCTGGAAAAGAGTCTCGCCTGGGAGACGCTCGGCATGCGCGGCACCTGCAGCGCCGGCTTCGAGCTGAAGGCCAGGGCTTCGGCCGAGCAGATTTTCCCCGAAGCCTATGAAAAGATCCACGCACAGACCATGACGCCAGTCGCGCATCTCTGTTGGTCCTCGGTCTGGGCCGGCATTGCGGCGGCTGCGGTCGACCGCGCCCAGCGCTTCATCCGCAAGGCCGCGCGCGGCACGGGCGGCCAGATGCCTCCGGGAGCTGCTCATTTCACGGCAGCAAAAATGTCGCTGGCAAAACTGCGGGCCATCATCACGGCCAATCTCGACAACTACGCCAACCGCGAGCACGACGATCGTGCGCTGTCGGCCATCGACTTCCAGTCCTCGATCAACCTCCTCAAAGTCGAGGCCTCCGAGCTCGCGGTGCAGACCGTCATGAGCGCGATGCGCGCCTGCGGCCTCTCCGGCTATCGCAATGATGGCGAATTCTCGGTCGGCCGCCTCCTGCGCGACGTGCTGTCGTCGCCACTGATGATCAATAACGAGCGCATCCTCGCCAACATTGCCACGTCGAGCCTCATGAGCGGCGTACCCACCTCGCTTCGCGATTGAAATAACGAAAATCAGATAACAGGAAGACCAGCGATGAATGCCCCCCTTCGTACTGAATCGCCTGAACTCGCCCCGCAATCGGCCGATCCGCTCGACCACCTTGCCGATGCCCTGTTCCACAGGATGGGCACCGACGGCGTCTATGCCCGCACCGCGCTTTACGAAGACGTGGTCGAGCGCCTTGCCGCGCTGATCACACGCAATCGCGAGCCGAACACCGAGGTGATGCGCTTCCCGCCGGTCATGAACCGCGCCCAGCTCGAGAAATCCGGTTACCTGAAGAGCTTTCCGAACCTGCTCGGCTGCGTCTGCGGCCTGCATGGCACCGAGCGCGAGATCCACGATGCGGTGAGCCGCTTCGACAAGGGCGGCGACTGGACCACGTCGCTGTCGCCGGCCGATCTCGTGCTGTCCCCCGCCGCCTGCTATCCCGTCTATCCGATCGCGGCCGCCCGCGGTCCGCTTCCCAGGGGCGGCCTTCGTTTCGACGTCGCCGCTGATTGCTTCCGCCGCGAGCCATCGAAGCATCTCGACCGCCTGCAGTCGTTCCGGATGCGCGAATATGTCTGCATCGGCACGCCTGACGATGTCGCCGATTTTCGCGAGCGCTGGATGGTCAAAGCGCAGGCGATCGCGCGCGATCTCGGCCTTGCCTTCCGCGTCGATTATGCCAGCGATCCCTTCTTCGGCCGTGTCGGTCAGATGAAGGCGGTGAGCCAGAAGCAGCAGTCGCTGAAATTCGAGCTCCTGGTGCCGCTGCGCTCGGAAGACAAGCCCACAGCCTGCATGAGCTTCAACTATCACCAGGCGCATTTCGGCACGACCTGGGGCATCCAGGATACCGATGGTGAGCCGGCGCATACCGGCTGCGTCGCCTTCGGCATGGATCGCCTCGCCGTCGCGATGTTCCACACCCATGGCACCGATCTCGCGGCGTGGCCCCTGAAGGTGCGCGAGCTGCTCGGCATGGCGCATGCAACCGCCCATGGCGAGGGGTGGCGATAACGCTGACAGGTTAGGTACGTGAGCACGTCCAGGCCGCAAATCCGGTGCCGTGAAATCAGCGAGGCCGATCTCGATCGCGTCGCCGATCTCCTGACGCGCGGCTTTGTGGGCCGCTCACGCGACTACTGGATGCAAGGGTTAAAGCGCCAGGCGGCCCGGCGCGACGTGCCGCAGGGCTACCCGCGGTTCGGCTACATGCTGGACCACGAGGACGCGCCCGTCGGCGTGCTGCTGCTGCTCTATACGCTGCGCCCTTGCGACGGCGAGCTTGCGATCCACTGCAACCTGTCGAGCTGGTATGTCGAGCCGGCGTTTCGCAACTACGCGACGATGCTGACCAGGATCGCGCAGCGCCACAAGGAAGTCACCTATTTCAACATCAGCCCGGCGAGCTGGACCTGGCCGATCGTCGAAGCCCAGGGCTTTCGCGCCTATTGCAAGGGCCTGTTCTTCTCGTTTCCGCTACTGTCGCGGCCTGTGCGAGGCACGACGATCGAAATCGTTTCATCCGATACGGCCGAGATCGAAGGCTTGCCCGCTGCCGACGTGGAGCTCCTGACGCGGCACGCGGCCTATGGCTGCCTCAGCCTGGCCTGTCGAACGGAAACCGCTGTGACGCCGTTCGCGCTTCTGCCGATGCGCATTCGCCGCGGCTTGATCACGCTGCCCGCGATGCAACTGGTCTATTGCCGTGATGTTGGGGACTATATCGCCAGCGCTGGTGCGATCGGCAAGATGCTGTTGCGGCAAGGCAAGATTTCCGTGTTCTTCGATGCCAACGGCCCGGTCGCAGGCGTAGCCGGCTTCTACACGGAGAAACGCGGCCGCAAATATTACAAAGGCCCGCACCAGCCGAGGCTGGCGGATCTCAGCGACACCGAGCTGGTGCTGTACGGGCCGTAGCAGGCGGAGCCCGTCATTTCCGGGGCGATGCGAAGCATCGAACTATGGTGCGCAATTGCGCACCTGAGAATCTCGAGACTCCGGGTTCGCCCTGCGGGCGCCCCGGAATGACGTTGCTAAAACTCACAGCCTCCCCATCCTCATTGCGAGGAGCGAAAGCGACGAAGTAATCCAGACTGCATCCGCTAAGGCAGCCTGGATTGCTTCGCGGAGCCTGTCATCGGGCCGCGCGTTCGCGCGGACCCGTTGGCTCGCAATGACGCATGAAGACCTTCACGCCGCCAGCTTCACGGCGTGCGCAAACTCCCAATACAGCTTCCTTGCCCGCGTATAGAACCGGCCTACTGCAAGCTGCCGGTCGTCGATCCGGATCACCGGCGCGACCTTGGCGAAATTGCCCGTCGAGAAAATCTCGTCGGCCTTCTCGAAGTCCTCGTATCGCAGCGTCTTCTCGATCACGCTGACGCCGTCGCCGCGGAGCAGATCGATCACCCGCTGACGGGTAATGCCGTTGAGGAAGGTGCCGTTCGGCGCCGGCGTATAGACCACGCCGTCTTTTGCCATAAACACATTGGCATTGCCGAATTCGGCGACGTTGCCGAGCATGTCCAGCATCAGGCAATTGTTGAAGCCGCGCGAGGCCGCTTCGATCAACGCGCGCGAATTGTTCGGGTAGAGACACGCCGCCTTGGCATCGACGGTTGCGGATTCGGCGGTCGGGCGACGGAACGGCGACAACGTGATCGCATTGCCCGTCGGCTGCGGCATCGGCGCTTCATAGATGCACAGGCACCAGTTGGTAGTCTCGGGGTCGAACAGCACGCCGCCGCCCTGGCCATGCTGCGCCCAATACATCGGGCGGATATAGAGCTCGGCGCCGGGCGCAAAGCGCGCAATGCCTTCGCGCGCGAGACCGATCCAGGTCTCGGGATCGACGACCGGCTTCAAACCGAAATTGGCAGCCGACCAATTGACGCGGGCGCAGTGCCGATCAAGATCGGGCGCGACGCCCTCGAAGGCCCGTCCGCCATCGAATACGGTCGAGGCGAGCCAGGCCGCATGCGTGCGTGGCCCCATGATCGGCACATTGCCTTCACGCCATTCCCCTTCGAAGAAGGTCCAAGTCTGTGAATAGCTGGTCTGCGAATAAGTCACGGGTTTTACGGTCTGGACCATGTCGTTTCATCCCTGCGGGGAAGCAATTTGCCGCTCATGATTGTCCCAATTCCTTAATCGATTTCATTCTAGACCCGACTTAGGGCCGGTTCACCTGGCATCGGCGGCCATGGTAAGGTTCCTTGGTTAACTGGAACCGCCATGCCGCTCGACCCGATCGCCAAGCGATTTCTGACCATGATGGCCGCCGCCTCGCCCGCGGCACGGACGCGGCCGACCACGACCGAACGGCGCCTGTCGCTGGTCAAGTTGATGCAATTTGCCCGCGCCGAGGCCGCCAACGTCACCACGAGCGATGGCGCTTTGCCCGGCCCCGCCGGCGACCTCCGCTACCGCCTTTATGCGCCGATCAACGAGGGCGATGGCGCCCTGCCCGGCTTTGTCTTCTTCCATGGCGGCGGCATGGTGGCCGGCAGCATCGAGACCCACGATCGCGTGGCGGCGACGCTGGCGGATGCCACCGGCTGCCGGCTGATCTCGGTCGATTATCGCCTTGCGCCCGAGCATAAATTCCCCGCCGCGGTCGAGGACGCGATTGCCGCCACCGAATATGTCGCGCGCAACGCGGCCTCGCTCGGCATCGATGCAACGAGGCTTGTGGTCGGCGGCGATTCCGCCGGTGCCACGCTTGCCGCCGTCGTCTGCCAGCACGCCCGGCGCCCGCCGGAGTTTGCGATCGCGGCGCAATGCCTGATCTGTCCGGTGCTCGACTTCGAAGAAATCTCGCCCTCGCGCGAGGAATTTGCCGAGGATCATCTGATCCATCGCACGACGCTGGAAGCCGATCTTGCCGACTATCTGCCTGAAGGCGCGGATACCGCCGACGTCAGGATTTCGCCGCTGCGCGCGCTGAACCTGAAGGGCCTGCCAACCGCGATCATCCACACCGCCGAATTCGATCCCATGCGCGACGAGGGCAACGCCTACGCGCGCAAACTCCTCGCCGCCGGCGTCAATGTCGAGCATGTCTGCCACAACGGCATGATCCATAATTTCCACGCCATGAGCGCCGTTTTACCGCAGGCGCGGCTGGTGCTGTCGCAGGTCGGCGAGCAGGTGCGCCGCGCTGTCGCTTAGCCTCGTTGTCCATTAACCCTCATGGTGAGGAGGCGCGAATGCGCCGTCTCGAACCGTGAGGCCCGACTGAGGCCTACATCCTTCGAGACGCGCTTCGCGCTCCTCAAGATGAGGCAATAGAGCAGTTCATGCCGACGCAGCGTTGGTTGATAAACCCATAATCCTTCGCTTCGGATTTTATCGAATTAACCGCAATTCGTTAGGGTTATCTCGTCAATGTTGGTGCGAATTATTGCTCGTTTTACGCCTCACCTCTAATCAATGAACGGCACAAAACGCATCTTTGAGAAGATGCGACTGCGCCCATTCGCGGAGGTCGACGATGCGCAACGAGACGATCGCCATTCATGCCGGCTACGAGCCCGATTCGACCACGAAATCCGTCGCCGTTCCGATCTATCAGACCGTTGCCTACGCGTTCGACAGCGCCGATCATGGTGCCGCTCTGTTCAATCTCGAAGCCGACGGCTTCCGCTACGGCCGTATCTCCAATCCCACGACCGCCGAGCTGGAAAAGCGCGTCGCCGAG
>Ga0105240_10008996_pt1 | contig 14190 bp, 10 predicted proteins | sample KBSC54metaG_FD_80426 | JGI IMG/M metagenome (GOLD analysis project Ga0105240, IMG submission 80426) | Corn rhizosphere microbial communities from Kellogg Biological Station, Michigan, USA - KBS C5-4 metaG | ecosystem: Host-associated > Plants > Roots > Rhizosphere > Soil | place: Michigan, USA... | reverse complement strand
GCATCGTCACCAGATCGCCAAACCACTGGTGCGCCATCTCGTGTGCGATCACCAGCGCAACCTCGCGCTTCGCGTTCTCAGATGCCGTCTTCGGGTCGATCAGCAGCGCCGTTTCGCGATACGTGATTGCGCCGAAGTTCTCCATCGCACCGGCTTCAAAATCGGGCAGGCCGATGAGGTCGAGCTTCTTTAACGGGTAGGGAATCCCAAAGTAGTTGTTGTAGTAGTGGAGCACGTACTTCGCAACGTCTACTCCGTACGGCGTGAGTGCGACCTTGTCAGGAGTCGCGCATGTGCGAATCGCAACGCCGTCCTGATTGCCCGACGAGCACTTGAAGTCGCCCACGAGGAAGGCGACAAGATAAGTAGACATCTTTGGCGTCGTCAGAAATTTAAGCGTGTGCTTGCCGGCAGCAGGGCCGGGCTTGTCGCTCACAATCGGGCCATTCGAAATTGCCGTGTCGCCCTTGTCGACAACGAGCGTGACATCGAAGGTGGCCTTGAAGGCCGGCTCGTCAAAAGATGGAAATGCGCGACGCGCATCCGTCGACTCGAACTGCGTCACAGCGTAGTTGCGCTTGGCCGTCTTCGATAGATAAAAGCCGCGCAGTTGGCCGTTGAGAATCCCGCTGTATTCAATGTTGAGTGTGGCCTTCCGCGCGGAGATCTGGCTGGGAACAGTAAAGGTAGCCTGCTCTTTCTCTTTATCGAGAGAAACGCTAGCCGTCTGTTCTTTGCCGTCGGCGGAAATCTTCACTGACTGAAACGTCAGATCGTGCGCGTTGAGCGTGATACTGCTCTCAGGCTCTGCCAGCGTCACGTCGATCGTCTCCGAGCCGGTGAATGTAGCGGCATTGAGATCGGGTGTGAGTGTCAGTGAGTAGTGCTGGGGAAGGACGGTGTTGGGAAGTCGTTGCGCTTGGACGACTGCGGCTTCAAAGAAAGTGCTACACGCGATCAGACAAAATGCAAAGGTACAGCGGCCAAAGCGCTGCAGGAGACTACAAGAACTCATGTCCATTCAATCCTCTTGAAACATGTACGTACCAATGAGACTCGAGGCCCCATCTTTACTTCGAGCGGCTCAAAAACATAGCGGCCTATTCGGTAAGGGAATGCCTGATGCACAGGCGGGCTCCCCGTCGTTTGGGCCTTTGTCATTGTAGGGCACTTTGCTGCTCAGAGGTAATTACGCCGTGTGACCGGCTGCAGTTCCAGAGGGATGAAAAGCAGCTTCAGGGCTGATGTATCTCGACGGAAGTGCCTTCCGTCTCCTTGCGTGTCAGCAGCGAGTCGAGTAGCAGCAGGCATGCGCCAACCACAATGCAGCTGTCCGCAACGTTGAAGTCAGGCCAGTGATAGCCGAAGATGTGCACCTCGATGAAGTCGACAACCGATCCATAGCGGATGCGATCGTGAAGATTGCCGATCGCGCCGCCCAGCACCAGAGCGAGCGCAACAGTGGTGAGGCTGATGCGGCTCCCGAGCCGAACGAGTGCGATGAGCACCGCGAGCCCGGCGATCGCAGAGAATGCGATCAGTCCCCAGCGAACAGCGTTCGGAGATGCAGAGTCGGCAAAGAGAGAAAACGCCGCACCCTCATTCAGCCAGTGCGTGATGCGCAGAAAGCCGGGAATCACCGTGATCGCATCACCCATTGCGATCCGGCTCGACACCAGCGACTTCGTAAAGCGGTCAGCAACGATGATGAGCGCTGAGATGAGGAGCAGCCAGGGAAGCCTGCGTGGCAAGGAAAAGCTCACTTACCTGCCTCCGGCTCGGGTTCGGGAACTCCCATCTGGCGAAGCGCGTTCTGACACCGTGTGCAAACGTTCTGCCAGATGCCGTAGTTGGAGACCTCAGGCATAAAGTTCCAGCAGCGCGCGCACTTGTGTCCGCTAGCGGGAAGGGCAGTGACGGCGAGAGGCACGTCCTTGCTACTTTCGAGCACGCGAACGTTCGAGACGTTGACGATCTCTTTCAGTCCTGCGGCATGTCGCTCTAGAAGAGCAAGAACCTCGCCAGATGCCGCGATCTCGACATCGGCTTCGAGGCCCTTGCCAATGCGTTTTGCCTGACGTGCCTCTTCGAGTACGAGCAGCGCTGCATCCCGAACTGCAAAGAGATGCTTCCATTCCTCAAGCACCGGCCCCGGATCAGTCGAAAAGATCTCCTCCGGCTTCGGGAACAACGCCAGGTGCACGCTCTCCTCGCGCCCCGCGACCTTGGGCAAATACTCCCAAACCTCGTCTGCGGTAAAGCTCAAAACCGGCGCGAGCAGGCGCACAAGCGCTTCACTGATCTGCCACAGCACCGTTTGTGCAGAGCGCCGTTCTTTGCTCGTCGGTGCGAACGTGTACATCCGGTCCTTCAGCACGTCGAGGTAGAACGAGCTGAGGTCGACGATCGCGAACTCGTTTACCGCGTGATAAACGCGGTGGAACTCAAACGCCTCGTAGAAGCCTAGAATCTTTTCCGTAAGCTCACGGGTGCGCGCAAGCATGTAGCGATCCAGCGGCAGTAGCTCAGCCTCCGCAACGCGATCGCGTGCCGGATCGAACCCGGAAAGATTCCCAAGCAGAAACCGGAACGTATTGCGCAGCTTGCGATAAAGCTCGGCGCACCTCGCCATCAGGTTCTCGCTCGCCGCCATGTCTTCGCGGAAATCGATAGAAGCCACCCAGAGCCGCACAATCTCGCCGCCCATGCGTTCCGCGATGTCAACCGGATCTACGCCATTGCCGAGCGACTTCGACATCGCGCGCCCCTGCTCATCGAGCGTCCATCCCGCCGTAGCCACATGCGAATAAGGCGCTCGCCCGCGAAGCGCCACAGAAGTCAGCAGGGAAGAGTGGAACCACCCGCGGTGCTGATCCCCGCCCTCCAAATAGAGCGTCTCGACACCTTTGTTTTCCTGAAACGCTTTGTAAGCGCCTTTCAGGTCGGGGTCAGATTCGCACACCGCAAACCAGCTCGTCCCCGAATCGAACCACACATCCAGAATGTCCGTCTCTTTCCGGAACGAAACTCCGCCGCACTTCGCGCACTTCGTTCCCGTAGGCAGCAGATCGGCAATCGCAGTGGTGTGCCATGCCTCCGCGCCCTCACGCTCGAACAGGTCCACGATCTTCTTGTCGAGCGCCGCATCAATAATCGGCTCGCTGCAGCTCTCGCACATGAACACGGCGATCGGCACGCCCCATATGCGCTGGCGGCTGATGCACCAGTCCGGCCGCGTTGCGATCATGTTCGTGATCCGCTCTTTGCCCCACGACGGGTCCCACACCACCTTGTCGATCTCTTCGATCGTGAGCTGGCGGAACGTCGTCTCCGAACCATCAGCGCGCTTCATCGGAGTCTCCAGCGAGATGAACCACTGTTCCGTTGCCCGGAAGATCACCGGGTTGTGACACCGCCAGCAATGCGGATAAGAGTGCTGCAGGTCGTTCACGGCCAGCAACGCCCGGTGTTCCTCCAGCATGGCGACAACAATCGGGTTCGCCTGCCACACCGTCTTGTCTTCGAACGGCGGAGGCGAGGCCAGTTGCCAGGCCTCGGGATCGGCATGGAGACGCCCCGCGGAGTCGACCCTGCAGGTCTGATCAAGCCCATACCGCTGCCCTGTATAAAAGTCATCCGCACCGTGCGACGGAGCAGTATGGACCGCTCCCGTTCCCTGATCCGCAGTGACGTACGTCCCAAGCACTCCCAGGATGCTCCGGTCCAGAAACGGGTGCTTGTATGTGGTGTGCTCGAGCTGGCTCCCTTTGAACCGTGCCAGTTCGGTCGTGTTGCCAAGTTTGCACGCCTTCGCCACCGCAGCGGCAAGTTCGGCCGCGACGATATAGACAGGTCCCTCTTCCGTCGCAAGCGCGACGTATTCAAAGTCCGGATGGAAGGTCACCGCCATCGAAGCCGGAATCGTCCACGGCGTGGTCGTCCAGATAATCGTGTAAACCTCACGCCCAGTCAGCTCTGGCGAAAGCGCCTCTGGAGCCGACGTCATCCGATACCGGACATAAATCGACGGGCTCGTGTGGTTCTCATACTCAACCTCGGCCTCGGCAAGCGCCGTGCGGTCGTGGATGCACCAATAAACCGGCTTCAGTCCGCGGTAGACAAACCCCTTTTCCAGGAACCCATAAAACGCTTCCAGGGTCCGGGCCTCGTAATCCCGGGCCATGGTCATGTAGGGCTTTTCCCACCGGCCAAAGACCCCGATCCGCTCAAACTGCTTCGTTTGCAGGTCAACGTACTTCTGCGCGTACGCCCTGCAAGCATCCAGGACTGCCGGTGCCGGCATCTCCAGCTTTTTACGTCCGAGTTGCTCGTCGACCTTGATCTCAATGGGCAGCCCGTGACAGTCGAACCCGGGCACGTAGGGCGAGTCGAACCCCGCCATGGTCTTCGACTTCACAACGAAGTCTTTTAAGCCCTTGTTCAGAGCATGCCCCAGGTGAATGGGCCCATTGGCGTAGGGAGGTCCGTCGTGCAGCAGGTAAGCGGGGCGGCCGGCGCAAGTCTCCCTGAGCTTCTCGTAGAGCCGCATTTCGGTCCACTTTTGCAGGCGAAGCGGCTCATTCTGAGGCAGGTTAGCCTTCATCGGGAAGGCAGTTTGCGGCAGAGACAGTGTCGCCTTTAGTTCAGGCGCTGAAGACATTGGAACTCCCGGAAACGAAAGAGAATCTTGAATGTTTAGTTTAGATCAAATGACTCATCGGCAGGGGATTAGCAAACCCGGGTTCGGGGAAGCACCGCCCTGGCAGATACACGTTTAATCCACACCATTGGCACTTTCGGTTCATTGAGTTGACCGAGCTAAGTGGGGTAAAAATTTTAGCGGTAACCACTGCTCACCCCAGCCGTCTATCGTTTATGGGAACTCTGACTTCAGAGCGCTACGGATCTCTGGAGAATCCAAAAAGCCATGATGCTGCTCAGGCTCATCTAAAGACAAGCGAAGGCAGTGTCGAGCATAATGGAGTGATGGACCGGGAAGTGAGCGATAGCCTGAGCGGGCGGTCGCCGCAGAGAGGTCCGGCATCGGCATTTATGGCAGACGAAGTACTTACACAGGCAGAGCGGGCGACGGAGGGGTTGCCGTCAGGCGACGGGCACGAGTTTGACTCGTTCTTTGGTAGAGCCTTTGAAGAAAAGCCGATCTGGAAAGAACTCTACGATCAGGTCCATGACCTGTTTTTTCCGCCGAAGCTTCCTCCGCTTGTTCTAACGTCAAAGCCCATCCCAGTGCCCGACCCCATGGCGGTGAAGACGAACCCCTGGGCCGTAGGCACCTCTGGCGCGGTAAACCTGGCGATTCTGGCTGTGGCTATCTGGCTGGGACTGACCATTATTCATCCCGTGACCAAGCCCAAAGTCGACCTGACTAACGTCGATGTAAGCGATATTCTCAAGGCGCCTAAAATGACGGCTCCCGCAGGCGGCGGTGGCGGCGGCGGTTCGCATGACATCGTTGATCCCCTGAAGGGCAAGCTCCCTCCTCGGATGAAGGACCCGATCACTCCTCCGATGGTGCCGATACTCGAGAAACCAAAGCTCGCATTCACCCCGGCAATCAATGTGCAGAAAGACATCACCCTGCCGGATAACCCGCAGATGGTGAACTTCGGCGTGAAGAACTCCGCCAATGTAAGCCTGGCCTCAAACGGCTCGGGCGGCGGCGGCGGAATGGGCAGCGGTTACGGCGGTGGCCTTGGCTCGGGCAACGGGAATGGATTTGGACCCGGCAGCGGTGGCAATACCGGCGGCGGAGTCTACAGGATCGGCGGAGGCGTCTCAGCTCCGGTTCCGATCTTCACGCCTGAGGCGGAGTTCAGTGACGAGGCTCGCCGTGCAAAATACCAGGGTGTGGTGCTGATCTCGCTGATCGTCGACGCGCAGGGAAATCCGCAGAATCCGCGTGTAGTCCGGCCGCTGGGCATGGGCCTCGACGAAAAAGCTCTCGAAGCGGTCCGGAAATACAAGTTCAAGCCCGCCATGAAGGAAGGCAAGCCCGTTCCAGTGATGATGAGCATCGAAGTGAACTTTCGCTTGTATTGAGAGCCAGGAAAGCACCAGAGCTTAGAAATTAGCAAAGGAGCGAAGCGCGATTGCGCTTCGCTCTTTTACTTGCCGATCAATCGCGTCTCAGCGTCTGACACAAAGAACGCGAATCAGAGTGGCCTTGTAACAACGGCACGGCTTCAGCCGGGCCATATGTATAACAAAAGAATTTGGGCTTCAGCCCCTGCACGAGAGCTTCGCTGCAGTCGCCGCTTTGAAAGGGCACGACTTCACAGCTCAGTTAGAAAGTCCCTGATTCAACCTCGTTTGAAAGGGCACGGATTTATCCGTGCCGCTGAACTGCCCAAAATCAATGTCGGGCTTTAGCCTCTGAGGGACGTCTTCTCTTCCGAACAAATCGGCGCAGGCACCGCGGAGGGAGCGGCAGCCTTCAGGCTCCTGAAAGCTGCCCCCAAACATCGGAAGCACCTCTAGCGGCGGATCGGCAACGCGCTCATCGCTCGACAATACAAATCAATCGATTTACTCAAGCCCCTCCCGTGTTAATCTTCCGTGTTCGGATCAGGAGGATTGCGATGCGTTCTATGCTGCGCAGATGTGTGTTCGGAGTCTTAGCGATTACCTTGGCGGTCACAACCGCCGACCGCGCCCTCGCGCAAGCGGACTACCCTTTCCGGGACACATCGCTTTCTGATAACGCCCGCATCGACGATCTGCTGAAGCGTCTGACGCTCGACGAAAAGGTCCTGCTCATGTCGGATCATCCAAAGATCCCGCGCCTCGGCATCATCTTCTCCGGTCAGGTCGAAGGCCTGCACGGCCTCGCGCTCGGCGGTCCCGCAAACTGGGCCGCTCGCGGACGCCAGCCCGCCGGCACAACAACCTTCCCGCAAGAGAAGGGACTCGGCGCCACCTGGGATCCTGACCTGCTGAAAAAGGTGGCCGCGCTCGAGGGCGAGGAGGCGCGCTACTTCTATCAGAATCCTGTTTGGGATCGTGGCGGCGTTGTAGTGCGCGCTCCCAATGCTGACCTGAGCCGCGATCCGCGCTGGGGTCGCACCGAAGAATCCTACGGCGAAGACCCGTTCCTGGTCGGCACACTCACCGTGGCGTTTGCGCAAGGCCTGCAAGGCCCCGATCCGAAGCACTGGCAAGCTGCTTCGCTAATGAAGCACTTCATGGCCAACGAAAACGAGAACGGGCGCACGCACACCTCTTCCGACTTCGACGAGCGCCTCTTCCGCGAGTACTACTCCGTCCCGTTCCGCATGGGATTTGAACAGGGCGGATCGCGCGCCGTCATGGCTTCCTACAACGCCTGGAACGGCACGCCCATGACCGTAAACCCAGTACTGAAGAACGTCATGGTCAGCGAATGGGGCAACGACGGCCTAATCTGCACCGATGGCGGCGGCCTTACCCTTCTTACCACTGCGCACAAAGCTTTTCCCGATAAAGAGCATGGATCGGCCGCAGCGGTGAAGGCTGGCATCAATCACTTCCTCGACTCCTACATCCCCGATCTCACCAAAGCATTGAAGGATGGCCTTCTGACCGAAGCCGACATGGACGCATCGCTTCGTAATCTCTTCAGGGTCTACCTGCGCCTCGGCGAGATGGACCCCGCCGGCGCTGATCCGTACGCGAAGGTCGGGCGCGAGAACGGCGGCCAGGCGCCCCCATGGGAGCGCGAATCGAGCAAGAGCCTGGTGCGTCAAACGACAGACGAATCGATAGTGCTGCTCAAAAACGAGAACAATAGACTCCCGCTCGACAAGTCGAAGCTCAAGACGATCGCGTTGATCGGCCCATGGATCGACACCGTACTTCAGGACTGGTATAGCGGCACATTTCCGTACACCGTCAGCATCCTGCAAGGCGTGCGCGAGAAGGCCGGCAGCAACGTTCGTGTACTCTTCGCCGACGGCTCAGACGAAAACGAAGCCGTCGCGCTGGCAAAAAAGGCGGATGTCGCAATCGTAGTCGTCGGAAATCACCCCGTCTGCAACGCTGGCTGGGATCAATGCCCGACGCCTTCAAACGGGAAAGAAGACGTCGACCGCAAGACGATCGTTCTCGAGCAGGAAGAACTGGTGAAGAAGATTTTCGCCGCCAATCCAAAGACCATTGAAGTGTTGCGCTCGAGCTTCCCGTACGCGATCGTCTGGAGCCAGCAGAACGTGCCTGCGATCGTGCACATGGTCCACAACAGCCAGGAAGAAGGGAACGGGCTGGCAGATGTCCTCTTCGGCGACTACTCGCCCGCCGGCAGGCTGACGCAGACCTGGCCCACTGGCGACGCGCAACTCAAGCCGATCCTCGATTACAACCTGCTCGATGGCGAAACCTATCTCTACAGCAAAGAGAAGCCTCTGTATGCGTTCGGCTATGGCCTCAGCTACACCACCTTCGAATATCGCAGTATCGCAGCGAACTCCGCCCTCATGGAGCCGGATGGCAATGTACAGGTGCACATCAAGGTGAAGAACACAGGTAAGAGGCCGAGCGATGAAGTGGTGCAGATGTACGTGCAGCACCTTGGATCGGCGGTCACCCGCCCACTGATCGAGCTGAGAGGGTTCAAGCGCGTGCGTATCGAACCCGGTACCGAAAAGGACATCGCCTTGCAATTGAACGCGCGCGATCTGGCCTACTGGGATGCGGCGGCGCATGCCTGGCGCGTTGAGAAGGAGAAAGTGCGAATCCTCGCCGGCGGCTCCAGCGACAAGCTGCCCGTCCAGACCACAGTCGATGTAATCGACACGAAGGACTTCAGGCCCTAAGACCGGGCAAGACGCAAAAGATGTCCGCAAATCGCGCCGCCTGAGCGTCACGTCAGTTCTTTCGTATAAACGATGAACCCGGCGTGTTCTGCAACTTTGTCATACAGCTTGCGTGCCGCCTCGTTGTCGACCTTCGTCTGCCAGTAGAGACGACTGCTCCCAGCTCGGCGAGCCGCCTCCGCCACTGCATCAATCAGCTTGCGGCCGATTCCGCGACCGCGAACAGATTCCGCCGTATAGAGGTCTTGCAGGTAGCACACATCAGCTTTACGGGTTGTGCTTCTGTGAAATAGAAAGTGCGCCAGCCCAACGACCTTGTCTTCACTGATTGCCACGAAGCAATGTACCGGTTCTTCAGGATCGAAGAAGCGCTCCCACGTTAACTCCGTGATGACTGGATCGAGTGCGGTTGGACCGCTGCGGCCATAAAAGCGGTTATAGCCATCCCAAAGTACCTGCCAATCCGACCGGTGGGAGCGTGAAATGTCGCGAATGGCTATGGACACAAGTCATTCTCCCAGAAGCGCCGGACCCTCTACAACACGAACCGGGCAAATACCTGCCGCAAAAGCAGGTTGGAACCAGGTTGGAACCCGGGCAGCTGATCTTTTCGGGTGCGGGGGTGAGCGCTGCCCACTATAATCCGCGCATGCAGTCCTCTCATCGATCAACGACCCGCGGCGGCAACGTTGCCAAGCGGGATCTGGGTGAACTTATCGCCAGCCTTGCTCTGGACAGGTTTGAGTGGACCGCTTTTCGCCTTCCGCTACAACCCGAACGCATCGTTCTCGAACCGCTTTTGAAGCATGGCTTCCTTCACGGAACAGTCTCAAGCGCAAGCAAGGACGAGCAGAACGTCACGCTCGCTTTCTGTTTTGAGACCGCGCCCAAGCGGGAGGATTTCCTGTTTGCCATCTCCGTCGCAGGAGTCGAGCTCGATCACTTCGTTCCAACTACTGAAGAGATCAAGCGGCTGGCTCCAGTCGGTCGCGTGCTCGACATGGATCCGGAAATGATGATCGCGATCGGAAGAGACCGCGCCGTACAGCGCCTCGCGGCCAAGAAGATGCAGGAGAAGATGCGAGCCAGAGCCGCGATGCCCGAGGCTTCCCGAGCCGGCGCAAATCCGTAATCCCGATCTGCAATTCTCGGATGAAAAACCTCTCGGCAGACTTTGCAGGGTAATATGCGCATTTGTGCACAATAGAGATAGGCTGCCTTTTGTCAGCCAGCCGACATTGCTAAGCCCTTTGGGTAGATATGTCTACAGCCAAGTCCAATGAGGAGACATCTTATGGAGGACCGGTTCGCTAAACCATGCGAATTGGCATCTATAGCCCCAGGAGTGGAGGGGAGTGGACCCCGAAATACACGGCGAGCGCCCACCTGATTTGAAAAAGAAAACTGCCAGGAAGACTAGAGTTCTAGGACGTTATCCTCGATAGCCAGCCGCACATTTCCATCTGACTTCGCTAGACGCCGAACAGCCTCAGGTTTATCCACCTTCGCCTTCAGCATCACCAGCGCCACCGGCACGCTTCGCCCCGCGCTCTTGATCGTTTGCACCGCAGTCTCGCGATCGATATTGCACGCCCGCATCAAAATGCGAATGCCGCGCTCTACCAGCTTCGAGTTCTGCATGTGCACGTTGACCATCAGGTTTTCGTACACATAACCGAGCCGCGTCATCGCGCCCGTCGTGATCATGTTCAGAACCATCTTCTGCGCGCTCGCGGCCTTCATTCTTGTCGAGCCCGAGATCACCTCAGCGCCAACCTCAGCCACAATGGCGATATCCGCCGCATTTGCAATCGGCGTCCCCTGGTTGCACGTCACTGCGGCCGTGAACGCTCCGCGAGCCCGCGCATAAGCAGTCGCAGCCACGACGTAGGGAGTCCGCCCCGAAGCAGACAATCCGACCACAACATCTTTGCGAGTCGGCCGTCGGCGTGCGATGTCGCGCTGACCAAGCTCTTCGGAGTCTTCGTTGACCTCAACCGCCGAAGCGAGCGCCTTAGGCCCGCCCGCCATGATGTATTGCACCTGTCCCGGTGCAGTGGAGTAGGTAGGGGGACACTCCGAAGCATCGAGAGCCGCAATGCGTCCGCTGGAACCGGCGCCGATATAGATGAGCCGTCCGCCGTCACGCAGCGAGCGAGCAACATGATCGATGACCTGGGCTATTTCAGGGATGGCCTTCTTGACAGCAGCCGCTACCTTGGCATCTTCGTGATTGATGATGCGTGCAATCTCCAGCGCCGACTTCGTATCAAAGCCTTGCGAAGCTTCATTCTGGCTTTCAGTTGTCAGGTGCTGGAGGAGGGAAGCCGGGTCCGTTTTAGCTTCCTCTTTCCCGTGGGCGCCGGCGCCTTCGTGCGTCGTCGAACTCGTTAACATCAAGGTCTGTCCCCAGAATCTATTGTATCTGCAATCACGGCAAGAGGCTCACAATTCTGCTCGGTCGCATTGTCACTTTAATGTCATGGCGCCAAACCAGTTAGAGGGATTCACGGACTGCATCGTGAAACGCCGGCCGAACCTGTTTGATCGCCTGGCTCGTTCGATCAGGCCACGTCCGGTTTGTCAGAAGCACCGCCGCAACCTGCGCTTCCAAATCGATCCACAATGAGCACCCGCTGTATCCCAGATGACCAATCGATTTACTTGAGAAGTAACGCCCCGCCGACGATCCTGAAGCTGACGGCGTATCCCACCCTAGCGCCTGCGAACTCCCCTCCGGATCCTGCCGCTGCGCAAACAGATCTACCGTCTCCCGCTTAAAAATCCCTGAACCTCCGCTGTGAGAATCCAGAACCCCTCCCGCAAACCGCAGCAGGTCCGGAACATTCGAGAAGACGCCGGCGTGCCCTGCAACTCCATCCAGCACCCAGGCATTTTCATCCTGTACCTCGCCCTGAATTCTCCGCCGCCGAAAGGCCTCATCGATCTCCGTCGGTGCAATCCGCTCCCATCGTGGCCGCGCAGGCCGGTAGCACGCAGCAGTCATTCCCAGCGGCTCAAAGATCTCCTTCCGGGCCATACTGGAGAGCGAATCTCGATTCAGAATCTCAAGAGCCTTCCCTAGCAGAATGAACCCAGGGTCTGAGTACTCGTTGCGCCTTCCAGGCTCCGCTTCGATCGGCAAGCCAAGGCACGCCCTAAACAGCCCCGACGCGCTAATCTCCCTCCGGAAGAACTCCACATACCCCGGCAGCCCGGAGTTATGCGCCAGTAGATTCCGCAGGGTGACCCGCCGAGCCAGTTCAGAGTTTGGCCGCCCAATTACGAATCCCGGCAGCAACTCACCAACCGGAGTGTCAAGGTGAAGCTCGCCGCGCTCGAACAGCACCATCGCGATGGCCGTGGTCGCCACCACCTTCGTGAGGCTGGCGACGTCGAAGACAGTCTCCACCGCCACTGCCGGAGCATCCTGGTCGTAGGTGAAGTTACCCAGTGCATCCGCCAGCGCCACTCGCCCGCCTGCCAAAACTCCAAAAGCACAGCCCGGAAACGCCCGCGAATCGAGCGCATCCTGCAGCACCTTGTACACCTTGGCGAATGTGCCCGCCCGAGCGGCCTTCGCTTCTGCCGGAGAATCCGTCTCTGTTCGGATGGCGTCCATTGTCTTCGGCTCCAAACACTGAATAAGTAGCGTAACCTGAATCAAGAACCTCGGGAAAAGAGAATGAGCAGCTATCCTTGCCGCAAAACTGTCCGTCTATCGCTATTAGAGGATCTGGAGGGTGTAATGCGGCTTGCGAGGGCCTTTGTATTCATAACCGCGTCGGCATTGCTTGCTACAACAGGGAATCGAGCGCTCGCGCAGAGTCCAGCCGCATCAGAACAAACCGCGCCCGAATTCGAGTCTCCATCGCAGACACCCGCACCCGCAGCAATCACCGCCGCTCCCTCAGCCCCGGCAAAAAAGACCTATACCGTTCCCGCTGGCACCAAAGTCCTCCTCCAGCTCCGCAGTTCGGTAAACACCAAGAGCGCACGGCCTGGCGATGGAGTCTACCTCTCCTCGACCTTCCCCGTCGTCGTAGGCAACAGAGTTCTGATCCCCGCCGGAGTGTTCGTGCAGGGAGTCGTCGATCGAGTGGAGCGTGCCGGCCACGTTAAAGGCAAGGCTCAGCTCGATATGCACTTCACCTCGATGATCTTCCCGAACGGCTCCGTCGTGGAAATCCCCGGCGTCGTGAACGGCCTTCCCGGCGCCAGCAAACAGCAAGTGAAGAACGGTGAAGGAACCATTGAACAAGATAAAGACAAGACGCGTAATGCAGGTAAGACCGCGGAGATTGCGATTCCGACCGGAGGCACCATCGGCTCCGTTGCCGGTCTCGGTTCCGGCCACGCCGTAGCAGGCGGTTTAGGCGGCGTAGGCGCCGGCCTTGCCGCAGTCGGTCTGGTATCGCTTTTCACCCGCGGCGCAGACGTAAACATTGAGGCAGGCAGTCAGGTAGAGATGGTATTTCAACGGCCGATGATCCTTGAAGAATCGAACCTCGCAGAGGGTGTCGCGCCCGGTGCTGCACCGGCCATGGTCCCCGCTGCCGATCAGCCACGCCGGCTCGAGAAGCCCGGCAAACCTGCCATCTTCTGTCCTCCAGGCAGCCTGGGTTGCAGTTAACAAATATTGCATCTGATAATCCGAGAAAGAGATGTCCACCGATACCGAACAAGCTGGTGTAACCGAAACAACTTTCCCGACTGAGCCCGCTCCAGCAGCGGACACCGCGCCATCGCGTCCGCACTCGCTCGAAGGTGGACTTGGCCTGTGGATCCGTGATCTGCTGATTTCTGCGGCTGTTTCGATCCTGATCATCCTGTTTCTCTACCAGCCTGTACGCGTCGAAGGCACTAGCATGCTTCCGCGGCTTGAGGATCATGACAGGCTCTTCATCAACAAGTTCGTCTACCACATCACATCAATCGAACGCGGAGATGTCGTTGTCTTCCATTACCCCCGCGATCCGGAGAAAAGCTACATCAAGCGCGTCATCGCTCTGCCAGGCGACCGCCTCCGCATCGACCACGGCCAGGTCTGGGTGAATGGAAAATCCCTCACCGAGAACTACGTTCCCGAGATGTATCGCGATACGCGCTCTTACGCCACCACGGTCATTCCCGATGACTGCTACTTCGTTATGGGGGATCACCGCTCGATCTCGTCCGACAGCAGGGAATTCGGCGTCGTTGAGCGCGACCTCATCTACGGTAAGGCAGTATTCGTGTACTGGCCGGCCCGCGATGTCGGCGAAGTGAAATGATCGAATGAATTAGCGCTGTCTTTTCCACCTCACACAATCGCCCCGTCAAACCTGCTAAAATCTATTGAATCCACTCCTCGGAGAGGCAATGCAGGCGATCCTTGCGCTCG